>Ga0256829_1000265_pt1 | contig 60972 bp, 65 predicted proteins | sample 131447metaG_FD_185979 | JGI IMG/M metagenome (GOLD analysis project Ga0256829, IMG submission 185979) | Hydrothermal vent microbial communities from Lau Basin, Pacific Ocean - 131-447 | ecosystem: Environmental > Aquatic > Marine > Hydrothermal vents | place: Pacific Ocean: Lau Basin | collected...
TCCGCGTTTCTTCGTCAATCCAGAGATTTTGCCGCTCACTGAAGACACCGCACCGTACGAAGAAGGCTGTCTGTCTGTGCCGGATGTGTTCGACGAAGTTGAACGCCCGACTGAATGCCGCGTGCGCTATCTCGATTATGATGGCCAGGAAGTTGAAGAGGTCGCCACCGACCTGTTCGCGGTCTGCATTCAGCACGAGATGGACCACCTTGAAGGCACGCTCTTCATCGATCACTTGTCGCGCTTGAAACGTCAGCGTGCTGTCGACAAAGTGAAGAAGGCGAAGCGCCTTAAAGAAAAGAACGCGGCCTAAAATTCAAAATGCGCAAGCTCTTCACCAAAGCCTGGTTTCGTTGGTTGCTGGCGGGATCAATCTCAGGCGCATTTGTACTTTGGCTCGCTATGAACGGGGTGACCACTTCGGGTGGCCTTGGTTTCTTTCGCTAATCAATTCGGGTAAGGGCGCGCATGGCTGATAAACTTCGCATTGCCTTTATGGGCAGTCCTGATTTTGCTGTTCCGGTACTCGCGGCGTTGGCTGAGGCGGGGCATGAGATTGCTTGTGTCTACTCGCAGCCGCCGCGACCGGCGGGGCGGGGCAAGAAACTGCGCCCGACACCTGTGCATCAATGGGCGGAAACGCGCGGGCTAGAGGTGCGCACCCCGCGTTCGCTGAAAAAAGCGCCAGAGCAAGAGGCCTTCGCTGCGCTGAAGCTCGATGCAGCGGTTGTGGTCGCGTATGGCCTGATCCTGCCGCAAGCCGTACTCGATGCGCCGCGGCTTGGCTGTCTGAACATGCATGCGTCTTTGCTGCCACGTTGGCGCGGCGCCGCACCAATCCACCGCGCGATCATTGCCGGGGATGCAAAAACCGGTGTGCAGGCAATGATGATGGAAGCGGGCCTCGATACCGGGCCAGTCCTGGCAACTGAAGAAACACCAATCCTGCCGAGCGATACGACGGGCAGCGTCCACGACCGGTTGGCTGAACTTGCAGCCGGCCTCGCCGTCACATCTTTGGCTGGGCTCGCCGATGGATCATTGGTACCGCAAGCACAACCAGAAGACGGCGCCACTTACGCGCATAAAATCACCGCAGAGGATCAAAAGATCGACTGGGCGCGGCCGGCGCATGAAGTGGATTGCCAGATCCGCGGCCTGTCACCGTTTCCGAGCGCCTGGTTCCACTACACACCTGAGGGCGAAACAGAGCCGCTGCGCATGAAAGCCCTGATGAGCCAGGTTGAAGATGGTCGCCCTGATGCGGCGCCGGGCACTGTGTTAGACGACACGCTCTTGGTGCAATGCGGAGATGGCAAAGCGGTCCGCCTCTTACGCGCGCAGAAGCCGGGCTCAAAAGCCATGGATGCGGCCGATCTATTGCGCGGCCTCGCTGTGCCTGCAGGAGCGAAATTCGAATGAACAATCTTTGGATCCGTCCTGCCACATCTGACGATGCCGAGACCATCACCGAGCTGACCGATGCAGCCTTCGGCACACCCGAAGAAGCGCAAATCATCACAAAGCTCGCCGCAGACGGTGACAGTCTCGCCTCCCTGGTGGCGCACAATGATCGAGAGATCCTCGGCCATATTCAGTTTTTCAAAGTGTGGGTTGATGGTGAAGATATTGCCTGCGGTTTGGGGCCTGTTTCTGCGCGCCCGGATGTGCAACGGCGCGGAATTGGCGCCGGCCTCATTCGCTTTGGCCTGACCTTGATGGAGGGCGCCGGCCGCTCGCATTGCTTCTTGCTTGGACACAAAGAGTATTATCCGCGATTTGGATTCTCCGCAGAGCTCGCCGCGCAGTTTAGTGGTCCATGGTCGGGCCCACACTTTATGGCGAAGGCGTTGACGGCGACCGGTCCAAACCAAGGCGAGCTTAGATATCCAGCCGCATTCGGGGCTTAAGCGATGCAGCGCTATAAGATCACGATCGAATATGATGGCCGGCCCTATTTTGGCTGGCAACGTCAAGACGGACAGCCCTCCGTCCAGCAAGTGCTGGAAGAAGCCGCCGCCATGGTCGATGGCGCGCCGGTTCTGATGCAGGGCGCTGGCCGAACCGATCGCGGCGTCCACGCGACGGGCCAAGTGGCACATTTTGATCTGCAAAAGCCGCGACCGATTCGAAAGATTGCTGACGCGCTCAATTTTCATCTGCGCCCTGAGCCCGTGGCCGTCATCCATGCTGAGGAAGTGGCTGAGGATTGGAGCGCGCGATTCAACGCGACGCTTCGGGCGTATCGCTATGTCATCATCAATCGCCGCGCGGATCTGACCATCGATCGCGGCCTCGCTTGGCGCGTGCCCTATCAACTGGATGCGGCGGCAATGGACCGCGCCGCAAAGGCGCTGATTGGTCAGCATGACTTCTCGACTTTCCGGGATGCAGAATGCCAAGCCCGCCATCCGATCCGGACGCTCGATAAGATCGATGTTGCTAGATACGCCGAAGGCATCGAAGTGACGGTTGAAGCAAAGAGTTTCCTCCACCGCCAGGTTCGATCAATTGTTGGGTCGCTGGTTGAGGTTGGTCGCGGCGCGCGCGAGGAAGACTGGATCACTGAAATCCTGGACGCCAAAGAACGCTCCGCGTGCGGCCCCGTGGCGCCGCCAGATGGCCTCTTCCTTGAGCGTGTGGAGTATGGCGAGGGCTAAGCCGCGCCGGCCGGCCCAGAAATTCTCGCATTGCGTTTGCTATTCCGTGCAAGGCACCTACACTTTCGATCAAGCAACGCATTCGCAGGAGTTTCCCCATGTCAGACCATATGAAAATCGACCGCCGACAAATGCTCGCCCTCGGCGCGGGCGCAGCGGCGTTGGCAGGCCAGGCAGCGACTGCGCAAACTGAAACAGAGGCCGGCGATGGACCAGATCTGTCTGGCAAATCCATCCTGGTGACCGGATCTTCGTCCGGGTTTGGACGCCTCGGGGTTGAGTATTATGCGCGCCGCGGCGCGAAAGTGTTTGCGACGATGCGTAACGTTCCGCGCGCCGAAGCCGATGAGCTCACGGCGCTGGCTGAGAGCGACGATCTTGATATCAGCGTCATCGAAATCGACGTGACGTCAGATGAACAGACTGAAGCCGGGGTAGCCGAAGCGCTGGCCGCGAATGACGGCAAGCTGGATGTCCTCATCAACAATGCGGGCATCTCCGTCGGTGGCCCGATCGAAGTGCAAGACATGGCGGCGACTGAGCTGATCTTCGACACCAATGTCTATGGTTGCCACCGCATGGCGCGGGCGGCGCTGCCGAGCATGCGGGCAAATGGTGGCGGTCAGATCTTCAATGTGTCGTCGCAGCTTGGGCGTCTGATCATCCCGGGCTTTGGCATGTATTCGGCCACTAAATTCGCATTGGAAGCGATGAGCGAGCAGATGGCCTATGAACTTGTCCAGCATGGTGTGGACGTGACCATCATTCAGCCCGGCGGCTACCCGACCAATATCTGGTCAAACAACAATGCGAACTCCGGACCGCTCAAAGCGCGCACCAGTGAAGACTTGCTTGCAGCCTATCCCGCCCTCACGGCAGGCATGGGCGAGCGTACGGGTGGTGGCTCGACAGATCCGATGGACGTGCCGCGCGCGATTGCTGATATTATCGTTATGCCGAAAGGGACGCGGCCCCTCCGCAAAGCGGTTCACCCAATTGCGCGTCCGCAAGAAGCGGTGAACGCTGCTGCCGCCGAAGCGCAGCTCGCCATGCTCGGTGGGTCTCAACTCGGTCCATGGATCAAGGATGTGCTGGAGCGATAGGGCGCTTCATGCGGAGCGCTGTTTGTGACGCGGCACGAACACAATTTGGTGTCCAGGCACGATTTGCCTTTCCATGCTGTATGAAACAGAGTTTGGTTTCGCGAAACTTAGGAGGGGCTGATGGAGCCTATTGATGTTTTTTGGTCGTTTCGGAGCCCTTATTCGTATTTGGCCACGCCGGATCTGCTGAAACTCGAAGCCGACTATGAAGTCGAGCTCAATCTACGCGTCGTCTTTCCGATAGCGATCCGAGCGAAATCGTCTCTGTTCGACAAATCGAACCGCAAACCAGCGCTCTATATCGTTATGGATTCGGTTCGCCGGGCTGAGTTTTTGGGCATGCCGATGCACTTCCCGCCGCGCCCGGATCCGGTCACACAGGACTATGAAACGCTTGAAGTCGCGGAGGACCAGCCGCTAATCTATCGCATGGCCAAGCTCGGCGTCGAAGCGCAGCGGCGCGGCAAGGGCATCCGGTTCGCCAAGGAAGTGTCGCACTTGGTTTATGGCGGGACCGAAGGCTGGGACCAAGGCGATCATCTCAGCAAGGCCGCCGCAGCGGCAGGCCTGGACTTGGCCGATATGGAACAGGCCACGCAGGATGGCGATCATCTCGAAGAGATCGAAAAGAATCACGAGATGCTGGAAGAGGCGGGCCATTGGGGCGTGCCGACCATGGTGCTGCGCGGCGAGCCGTTCTTCGGGCAAGACCGGATCGAAACGCTAAGATGGCGTCTCGATAAGTATGGGCTGAAGCGCACCGCTTAGGCGCGTTGCCGGTCGCTGTTTCGTAGAAGCGACTACTCTTCTCCAAATAGCCCGCCTTGATGGCCATCTTGCGGGGCGGGAAGGCCGAGGCGTTTATAAGCCATCGGGGCAGCGACACGGCCGCGTGGGGTGCGGGCGACATAACCTTTTTGCATCAAGTAAGGCTCGATCACGTCTTCGACCGCGTCGCGGGCTTCCGAAAGCGCTGCGGCGAGCGTATCTGCGCCGACCGGTCCCCCCGCATAGGTCTTGACCAAAGCATCGAGATAGCGCCGGTCGAGGGCATCCAGGCCATCATCATCGATCTGCAAGCGGGCGAGCGCGCTGGCCGCGGCGGCGCGATCAATATTGGTGCCGTCGGCTTCGGCAAAGTCTCGGACACGGCGCAGCAGTCGCAGTGCAATCCGGGGCGTGCCGCGGGCGCGCTTGGCGATTTCAATCGCGCCTTCTTCGGTGATGGGGGCGCTTAATTTGCGTGCTGCCGCCATAACGATCGTTGAGAGCGTTTCTGGCGTGTAGAACTCCAGGCGAAGTGGAATGCCAAACCGGTCGCGCAGCGGCGTGGCGAGCAAGCCGGCGCGGGTGGTGGCGCCAACCAGAGTGAACGGGCTAAGATCGAGGCGCACCGAACGCGCGGCCGGGCCTTCGCCAATCACGATGTCGACGGCATAGTCTTCCATCGCGGGATAAAGCACCTCCTCGACCGCAGCCGGGAGACGGTGGATCTCATCAATGAACAGCACATCATTCGGCTCAAGATTGGTCAGGATCGCGACCAGATCACCAGCTTTGGCGATGACCGGTCCTGAGGTTGCGCGGAAGCCCACACCCAGCTCTTTGGAGAGGATTTGCGCCAGCGTGGTTTTGCCGAGGCCGGGCGGGCCGAATAGCAATGTATGGTCGAGCGCCTCGCCGCGACGGCGGGCGGCCTCGACATAGACGCGCAGGTTCGACTTCAGCTCATCCTGGCCGACATAATCGTCAAAGCTTTGCGGGCGCAGCGCCCGGTCGAGCGCTTCGCCAGCCTGCATCTCAGGATCGGTTAGGGTGCCGTCTCTCATGCTGGGCTAAGCTCTTTCAAGGCGGCTTTGATCAGCGCACCTGTCTCCGCATCCGGGACATCGCGAGCGGCGCTGGCCACGGCGCGGGCCGCTTCAGACTGGGAATATCCAAGGTTAATCAAAGCTGAGACAGCTTCGCTGCGCGCGCCGGTTTTCAGCTCGGCGGCAGCAGAAACACTGCCACTTGGATCGGCGGTAAACTTGCCGAACCGGCCCATTGGTGGCGGCTTGCCTGCAAGCTCTCCGACGATGCGTTCCGCGAGCTTTTTACCGACGCCCTTGGCGCGGGTAATGGTGGCGGTGTCGCCGAGGGCGAGGGCGTCCATCAATTCCGTCGCGCTGATCGCATCCATGATCGCCATGGCTGATTTTCCGGCCACGCCTGGCACATCCTGCAAGCGTACGAACCAAGCGCGTTCATCATCGCTGCCAAAAGCAAACAGTGTGATTGAGCTCTCGGTCACCCGCGTTTCGATAAACACTTCTGCTTCTGCACCGACGGTGAGCTTTGAAAGCAGTCTTGAGCCGGCCAGCGCGACATAACCAACGCCATTGACGTCGACCATGACGGAGTCTGATCCAAGCGCCGCGACCGTGCCGCGCAGTCTGCCAATGATCATGCTGCAGCTCCTTTGAGTTGTTTCGGCGGCAAATTGTGGGCTGTGCAAATGGCGCAGGCGAGGGCATCAGCGGCATCCGCTTTCATCTCGCCCGCGCGGGGCAGCAGCCGTGCAACCATGAACTGAACTTGGTCTTTGTCGGCTTTCCCGGTTCCGACAATCGCGCGCTTGATCGCTGTGGGGGCGAATTCCGACACTTCCAAACCGTGAAAGGAGAGCGAGGTCATTGCGGCGCCGCGGGCTTGGCCGAGTTTGAGCGCTGAGCGCGGGTTGGCATTGACGATCGTCTCTTCGCAGCCGCTATGGTCTGGCTCATAGGTTTTTACCAGTTCACCAATCGCATAGAAGATGCTGGCAAGTCGGTCCGCCATGGGCAGGTCAGGATCAACATTGATCACGCCATGGCCGACATGGCTGAGCCGGGATCCAACCAAATCGATCACGCCCCATCCGGTATGCCGCAGCCCCGGGTCAATTCCGAGAATTCGAATCGCTTCGTTCATACGCTCTGTATTAGCGCGTATGGTTAAGAACGTCTTGCTGTTTTCGTGCTTTGTTCACGTTCAGCGCAGATCAGGCTGCGGCAGCGGTTCAGGGATTGCCATAGAGGATGCCCTTGGCTCAATCGTGGGAATCTGTTTCGGGTGCAGGAAGGTGCTGCCAAAGTGCGGGTACACAGCCTCGTTGAAGATGGACAGCATCCAGTCGAGGGCGGCCATGCCGGCTGGGTTGCGGCGAACCCGTTCTGTATAGGTGATCCAGAATTGGATCGGCGCGGCCGACGGTAGGCTGAGCGGCACCAGATTGGTGTCCAGGAGCGAGACATAACTCGGCAAGACAGCGATGCCGCCGCCATATTCGCAGAGTGTTTTAAGCGCGGTGCTGGAATTGGTGATCGTCGAATAGTCGATGAACTCTTTGACCTGTTTGACGTTTTTCGACCAGCGCTCAACTTGGTGCACATAGTCGGTGTGCATCAGAAGTTTGTGGTCTTTGAACTCATACAGATTGGTCGGCTTGCCGTATCGATCTATATAATCCTGCGACGCGTAGCAAATATAGTGAAGCGTTCCGAGCCGCTGTGAAATGATTTCGGGATGGTTCGGTTGCTCATACACGATGGCCAGGTCGGCTTCGCGATCGACAACTTCATGTTCGGCAAGACCAATCTCCAAATCGATCTGCACGTTTGGCAGATTGCGATGAAACTCCGGCAGGTGACGCGCAATCCAATACGGGCCCAGCCCATCACTTGCCTTGAGTTTGATGGCGCCAGCGGCGGTGCGGTCATCATGCGCAATTTGCGTCCCGACATCATCAACCAGCGTCTGCATTTGCAGTACGAGGTCTTTGAGACGCTTCCCGGCCGCGGTCAGTTCGACCCCGCGTTTCGAGCGCAGAAAGAGCTTGGTGCCGAGATCGCGTTCAAGATCGTTGATGCGGCGGCTAACCGTCGGTGTGGATTCCCCTAAGGCTCGCGCAGCGCTGGTCATGCTTTGCGCATCCGCAACCAAGCGGAAGACGCGGAGACGATCCCAGTTAAATCGCTCGGACAGCAACGGCGCTCAACTCCTTACTAAAGTATTAAGCTCAAGTGTTGCTCAGGATAGAATAATAATCCAGTCAAAAACTGCATTTGCGCAATCTATGGTAGATCAAGCAAGTCTATTAAACCTTTAGATACGTCTATCTGTTTTTTACGCAAAAAAACGAAGTGGGCGACAAATATGACAATGCGGGCGCGCGAATCCAAAAACCTGGAGCGCATACTACTATTGATGAAATTGCTTCAAAGTCACCTCGAAGAGGCGAATTTCGATATCAATGAGTTCGAGGAAGTGGAGATTTTCCTGGACCTCGCCCTTGCCGCTGGCGAGCGGAAATTGAATCCGGCCAGTGTTTCCAAAACTGAAGAGCTTTGGACGAGTTAGAGTAGCCTTACTCGGTTGACTTTCCGAGCCCGATCTTCTTGGCGAAATCTGAACGGCGACGGGCATATTCCGGCGCGACCATTGGGTAGTCTGCCGGCAGACCCCAACGCTTGCGATACTCGTCGGGCGTCAGGTTGTAACGCGTCCGCAGATAGCGCTTCAGCATTTTCAGTTTCGCGCCGTCTTCAAGACAAATGATATGATGATCGGTGACAGACTTCTTGATCGGAACCGCTGGCTCAAGGGCCTCAGGTTGCGCGGCTTCGGTTGCCAACTCTTCAAGCTTGGTGTGCACCGTTTTGAGAAGATCGGGCAAATCGGTTGCGCTGATTGCGTTATTGCTCACATAAGCGGTCACGATATCTGTTGCTTGAGAAAGCAAGTCTAGTTTTGAAATAGTCTGCGCTGTATCTGTCATCATGACTAAGGCGTACAGATTGAGGCAGCTTTTTGTCCAATTGATTACCCAGTAAAATTACTGGATTTCAAATTTTTATCTATCGGAACTCTATCGTTTCAAATCGTGCGTAAAGATTACTGCAAAATGCAACAACATGACTTCATGCGCGAGACATGCAGACATTAATTAGAAGAATCACTCGCGAAACTTGTCATTCTGGCGCAGGCCAGACCGGCGTTCTTTTTTCCAAGAAAGCCTTAATTGCTTCTTTATAGGCGGGCTGCTTCACCATCTCTGCAAGCAGTCGATTGGCCTCTTCAACCGAGGTGCCAATGTCGCGATGATAGTCCAGATAGGTTTGCCGCTTCGATTGCAGCAAAGCGCCGGGCGACACGCGTGTAATCATATCTCGCACATAGGCCTTGGTGACCTGCATCAGCTCATTTGGCGCGGCCAATTGATGGATCAGGCCCATCTGGTGCGCTTCATCGGTGAGAAACTTGCGGCTGGAGAGCAGCAATTCGGTGGCGCGGGCGCCGCCAATCAAACGGGGCAGCAACCAGGATAATCCATACTCAGCTGGCAAGTTGAGCGGACCATGCGCCGTTGTCAGCTTCGCGCCGGGCACCGCGAATCGGATATCCGCATAGCAGGCAAGCACCAGACCCACGCCAGCCGCTGCGCCATTGATCGCGGCAATGACCGGTTTGGAGAGCGCGAAATGATAAGCAAAATCTGCCCGGAAGCTCTCAAAGCTCGGATCGCCGGGCGTGACCAAATCGGGCGCGGTTCCCGCATCATAGCTGCCGGACTTGGAATGACCATCGAGCGCTTTGGAATCACCGCCAACACAGAACCGCTCTCCGGCACCTATGACGATAATCGCGCGGACAGAGGGATCTTTGTCAGCTTGATCCAATAGATAGCGATACTCTGTGTGCATCCGGCCGGTCCAGGCATTGCCGCGATGCGGGCGGTTCAAACAAATCGTCGCGATTTGCTGGTCCACCTCATAAAGTGTCGCTTTCAGATCCATCGGAATGCTTTCACGGATTACGAGAAGTCCAAGCCCTTAAATTCGCCGCTTTCCCGCCAAGCGGCAATATGCGCGAAATAGGCTTTGGCGCCGCCAGGATGGCCAAGGCCATGGCGGTTCTTTTCGGTCAGGCCCGCCCCTTCATTATTATAGTAACCCGGTGTGCATTCGGTGTTGCCGATCAGCATGCCTTGCCCGCTCAGCACCATTTCAACCCAGGCATCTTGCGCCGCCAGGTTGGGTTCAATCGTGTTGAATGCCTGGTTTTCCGCGTGTGCGACGATTGTGCTGATCGTGTCTGCGTGATCGACAATATTATGCGGCACGTTTGAGATCAGATTGGCCGCTTGGCTGGGCTGCACAATGAACGCATTTGGGAAGCCGTGGACATGCACACCGTGCAAAGTCCGCATACCGTTTTCCCAGGCTTTCGACAGGGTCAGGCCGTCGCGTCCGACCGGGTCAAAGCCTGCGCGCTCGGTGTATTCAGAGCCAACCTCGAAGCCGGAGGCATAGACGATGCAGTCCACCTCATATTCTTTGCCATTGGCAATCAGACCGGTCTCGGTGATCTCGGAGACGCCTTTGCCATCGGTATGCACCAGCCGCGTGCTGGGTTCATTGAAGGCCTGTAGATATTGGTCGTGGAAGCAGGGGCGCTTGCACAATTGACGATACCAGGCCTTCAGCTCCTCCGCGGTTTGTTCATCCTCAACCACGGCCTCGCAGCGCTGGCGGATCTCTTCCATCTTTTCAAAGTCCGCATCTTCAAAAGCCTGGAGCATGGACTCAGGCGTCCATTTGGTCGGCGGCAATTGACGGACTTTATCGCGGATGCGGCGAGACAGTTCCGTCCAGCCATCCATCACATAATCTTCTTCCGGGAAGCCTTGAGACTGATTGTCGACGAAATTGTCGTACCAGCGCTTCTGCCATCCGGGTGTGGCGATTGAGTCAAACCAGTCGCGGTCGATTGGCTCATTGTTGCGCACATCGATGGAGGACGGCGTGCGTTGGAAGACCAGAAGTTCTTTCGCCGCTTTGGCTAGGTGCGGTACAGCCTGCACTGCGGTCGCACCGGTGCCGATAATCGCCACGCGCTTGTCGCTGAGTTTGTCCATCGGCGCGCCATCAGGGCTTCCGCCTGTATAGTCATAATCCCAGCGGCTGGTGTGGAAGGACTTGCCTTTGAACTTTTCGATCCCAGCAATGCCAGGTAGTTTTGCGACGTGTAGCGGGCCGGTTCCCATGCCAATATACTTGGCGGTGAAGGCATCGCCGCGTGAGGTTTTGACAAGCCATCGCGCGCTGTCTTCCTGCCACTCCAATCCAGTGACTTCGGTGTGGAACAGGGCTTCTTTATAGAGATCGAACTGCGTGCCGATCCGGCCGCAATGGGCGCGAATTTCTGGCGCGTGCACATATTTTTCGGTTGGCATATGGCCGGTTTCTTCCAACAGCGGAAGATAAATCATCGAGGCCGTGTCACACTGCGCGCCTGGGTATCGGTTCCAATACCAGGTGCCGCCAAAGTCGCCGCCTTTTTCAATGATCCGTACACTGTCTATCCCGGCTTGCTTAAGGCGCGCGCCGACCACGAGCCCGGCAAAGCCGCCACCAATAAAAGCGAATGTGACATGATCTGTAACCGGATCACGGTCTTTCCAAGGCGTGTAAGGATCGGCAGCGAGGTCTTCAAACCGTCCCTCAAGCCGGACATATTGATCATTACCATCGGCGCGCAGGCGTTTGTCGCGCTCCTCAGCATATTTCTTTTTCAGGGCGTCTTTGTCGAGCGTCTGTACGGTCATCTTATCCTCCGGAACGCGATATTTGTCCCAGTCTTGACGGCACGGAAGCCAAGGACAAACCGACTCCCGAGGCGCCCTGACCTTGCGACAGTCTGTGCTGAAGTGGATTTTTTGGTATGCTCGAGCCGACCGTGCGCCCCCGATAAGGCAAATATGCCGGCGCAAAAATCGGTCGCGGGAGGACAGAATGAGCGAGTCTGAACAGACACAAGAACCGCCAAAATCGATCATGGAAATCTCGGCCTATGATCCAGAGGCACGCGATAACCCGCACCCAAAAATGAAACAGCTCCGAGAAACGTCTCCGGTCATGCGCGATGAAGCGCTGAAGACCTGGTTGCTTACGCGCTATGATGATGTGCGCGCGACCGTGAATGACCGAACCTTCGACCGTCATCCGTCAAACGCAGAGCCGGGGTCTATGATGAGCATGTTGGTCGATCCGGACGATCCAGACGGTCGCCGTTCAAGCATTCTCTTCCTCGATGACCCGGATCACGCGCGGAACCGATTGCCGCTGGTCAAAGCCTTTTATGCGCGCATCAAGAAGATGGAACCTGACATCGAGGCGATTATCGACCGGATCATTGATGCGGCCCCTAGCTCTGGCCGGTTCGACTTGATGGAGCACATCGCCGTGCCGCTGCCGATCGCCATCATCGCGCATATTTTGGGTGTTGATGAAAACCGGTTGGAAGAATTTCGCGATTGGTCTGAGGGCGTGATCCTCGGCCTCAATCCGGCTCGTTCCGATGAAGAAACCGCGTATATGCAGGCAAGTGCGGACAAGCTGAATGCCTATTTCACGCAGCTCATGGAAGAGCGCCGGATCACGCCAAGAGATGATCTGATCAGTGACATGGTCCAAGCGCAGGCTGACGGTGGCGATTTTGATGATGATGAACTGCGCACGAACTTGCAGGCGCTCTTGGTTGGCGGAAACCTGACCACGACGGATTTGATCGGCAATGGCGTGTGGCTATTCCTGAACCATCCAGATCAGCTGGAGGCCCTGAAAGCCGATCCGACCTTAGCGGGGCAAGCGGTTGAAGAGGTGCTGCGCTTTGAAGCGCCAGTGCAAGCCACATCTCGCGTCGTCTCAGAGGATCGCGAGGTCGCAGGCTGCCCGATGAAAAAGAGCCAGCCGGTCTTCATGCTGCTTGCAGCCGCGAACCGCGACCCCGCAAAGTTCGAGGCGCCTGAGACATTCGACATAACCACCAAACGTGCGTCGCACATGTCATTTGGCGGCGGCGCTCATATCTGTATTGGGGCTCCGCTCGCCCGGATCGAAGCGCGCCGCGTCTATCAAAAGCTGTTCGAACGCTATCCTAATATGACGCTGCCGAAACAGGATATCGTTTGGCGTAGCTTGCCGTTCTTTCGCGGGATCGAACGATTGGACGTCGAGGTTTAGCCTGTCAGAGACTGTTTTAGCCGCGCGATCGCGTCGGCCATTTCAGGTCGCGTGAGCGAAAACACAGCCTTATCCACCCAAACGCCATCGGCATTGCGCTCAAAATTCCGAAACACCGCTTCTTGGGTGGGCCGGATCGCCGATAGGCCGTCCAAAATATAATCATTCCGCGTGTTCACTTGCCACTCGATCCGCTTGGCGCGCCACTCATAAGCGCGTTCGATCATCGCCAATTGTCCAGCTAGATACATGTTCTGCGTGGTCAATGATGGCGGGTGCCAAGCCAGTGCGTTGCGCACACGGCGATGGATTTTGTTGATCTCGTTGAACCCTGTCACGCCAGCGAACTTACCGTCGCTTTGTCGGAACAAGACAAACGTCGCCATCGCGCCTGATTTTTGAAGATCGAGAACATATTTGAAATAGTTTTTGAGATTGCTGCCACCGCGTAGGGCCGGCATCCATTTCCAGATTGAATCTTCAATTTCAGAGTCGAAAATTATCTCCCGATGCGCTTCTGTGATCGGGTCTAAGCGAACAATTGCGTTCTGTAGTCCAGGCGCTGAAAGTTCCATGCTTAACTCTTCAAATTCCAAGACAGTTCAGCACGCTCCGGTGGTGCTCGCAAGGAATTCCCGTCTTGACGTCGCGGGTCCTTAGAGGCGCATCAAGCTGGCCAGGTTGTTCTTCTGCATGTCTGAAGAGCCACCAACAATGGGCATTCCTAAGAGATCTCGGACATGCCGCTCCATATCGTAGGCATCAGATAGCGCATAGGCGCCCATCACCTGTTGGCACGTCGTGGCAATTTCGACGGCTGTATCCGCGACGAACAGTTTCGCCATGGAGGTTTCGATGCTGCAGGGCTGTCCGGTCTGCGCCAGATATGCACCGTGATAGAGCATATGCTTTGCTGCCTGCAGTTTCGTGCGTGCGGTGACGAGCTTGTGTCGGATGGCTTGGTGCTGCGAGATCGGTTTGCCGAATTGTTCGCGCTCTTGGGCATATTGCCAGGCCTCTTCTACGGCAGCGCGGGCAATGCCGTAAGCCACAGCGGTGATCTCGATCTTTTCGACATCAAGCGCCCGTCCAGCCAGCAGTTTCCAACCCTTGTTCCAATTCGCTTCGCCGCCAACGATTGCAGATTTCGACAAACGGACATTGTCGAAATAGACGTCCATGGACTTGGTGTAGCGTAGATTGGAATGTTCAATCGCTTGCATGGTCACGCCCGGCGCATTGGTCGGGATCAGCAGGAAGGTGAGGTTCTTATAGCGATCCTCCGGCGGGCCAGAGCGAGTCAGGCAATAGATATAGTCCGACCAGTCGGCGCCTGTGCACCATCTCTTTGCACCGTTCACGACAATCTCGTCGCCCTCCATGGCGCTGCGCGTTTCGACGCTCGCCAAGTCGCCGCCAACATTTGGCTCTGACAGGCCATAGCAAAGGAACATCTCGCCGCGCGCAAGCTTCGGAAGGAACTCAGCCTTTTGTTCTTCGGACCCGTTTTCAGACAGGTTCATCCCGCCATAGAAAGCGGCGTGAATATAAGGCCCGGCCAGGAACGCGCCGGCTTGGCAAAGCTCGTCAATCACGGCGGTGGCGCCGATAATGTCTTGGCCCATGCCGCCATATTCTTCGGGAATGGTCAGGCCGATCAGGCCCATTTCTGCGATCTGGTTGAATGTGTCGCGCGGCCAGGTCGACTCGCGGTCCCAATCTCGGCGTTTGTCGCGCGGAGCGTGCTCCGTCACAAAGCGCTGAAGCTGGCGCCGGATTTCAGTGATGTGGTCAGGTTCGTTTGCGAAATAACTCATCTCTTGATCTCTTATGCCTTAGGGCTCGATTTGGGCGAGCCTGATCAGGTAACCGTCTGGGTCTTGCACCACAAACTGCGTCTGTAAAACCGTGTCGTCGCGTCGCTGATAGGCTTTGGTCTCGAGCACGAGAAACAGGTTTGCCTCTGCCGCTTGGCAAGCCGCATAGAGCGCCCGCACATCCTCGACCATGATTTGCAGATTCACGCCGCGCCCAAAGGGGTGCTCGAGCGGCCCTGCCAGCCAGGTGCGCCCAATCGGTTCCTCCAGCATCAGCGAGACCGAGCCGCGCTTCAGGCACGCGAAACGGTCTTCGGGCCGCGCATAATCCACCTCGAACCCGAGCAGCCCACAATAAAAGTCTAAGCTCGCCTCAAGGTTGGAAACATAAAGCTCGGGGGTGAGGGAGTAGGCCATCCGTAGATCGTGAGGTCGCCTAGCGCCCGATCGCCTCGCTGTCATATGGCACGGTTTGATAGACCTGATTGATCCAGTTGCCGAACAAAAGATGGGCATGGCTGCGCCAGCGGTTTTGTGGGGCGATGGTGACATCATCGCCGGGGAAATAGCCATGCGGCGGCTTGATCGGTTTGCCAGCCGCAACGTCGCGATCATACTCCTCTTTCAGCGAGGTCGAGTCATATTCAATATGATTGAAGCAATACAGGCTGCGCGCTTCGGCATCCGAGAGCAGGCACGGGCCAGTAAAGTCGCTGTCCATCAGAATTTGTAAGCCAGGGGCTTTGGCAATGTCGGCGGCGCGCACTTCCGTCCAGCGTGATACTGGGATCTGAAAATCATCGCTGAACCCAGACAGATAAGGGGAGGTCGGCGCTAAGTTACGGTGGCGATAGACCCCGAACGCCTTGTCCGCGAGTTGGTGTTTCGGGACGCCGTGGAAGTGATAGGCCGCTGCCATAGCACCCCAGCAAATGAAGAAGCTGGAATGGACATGCGTGCGCGTCCATTCAAAGATCTGGGTCAGTTCGTCCCAATAATTTACGTCTTCAAAGGGGAGGGTCTCAATCGGCGCGCCGGTAATGATGAAGCCGTCAAACTTGCGGTGCTTCACCGCGTCCCAATTCTGATAGAAACTGATCAGATGATCCTGGCTGGTATTCTTTGGCGTGTGGCCGCCCACCATGACCAGGGTCATTTCAATCTGCAGAGGACTGGCGCCAATCAGTCGAGCGATTTGAGTTTCCGTCCGGATCTTGTTCGGCATCAGGTTGAGCAGCCCGATCTGCAAAGGCCGGATATCCTGACGGATCGCGTCGGAGTCTGATAGCACCGCAACGCCTTCATTGATCAGCGTGTCGCGCGCCGGCAACGTATCTGGAATTTTGATCGGCATTTGCCTCTCCAGTTTCATATCATCGCTGTCAGGAAGGGCGGATGGGATAGGTCCCAATCAGTCTCCGCACGGCCTTTTAGCGACTTGTTTAATGTGGCTGCAAGCCGACCGGCCAAATCACCACAACGGCCGCTGACATAGGTGAGAACTGGCTTCAGGTCAAATCCTGATCAATTTCGAAAAAGGCGTCTCAATTTCAAAAAACATCATTCAATTTCGCGATTGCAGAGCATTCGGCGCGAATTTTTGGTGATCTGATCTCGCAGCAAAGATCTGCAAGCCAACAAAAAAGGACTTCAACTATGCGTACTCCCAGAACACTTGCCGCGATCGCTCTAGGTCTCACAGCGCTGAGCTTCACACCCGCGCTCGCCAGCGAGCAGCCGGTCGCCGAGACGGTCCAAATCACCATTAATCTCGATGCGTCTGCTGAAGAGATTTATCAAAGCATCCGTAGCCAAGCCTGGACGGCTTGTAAGGTTGAGGCCGGCAGTCACTATATCGCGGCGCGGATGAATGCTCGGCGTTCGTGTCAGAAGGCGATGATCGCGGATGTTGTTGAGGCGCTCGAGGCCCCAGAGGTCCTTCGCCTTGCACAAAAGAGCGGTATTTGCCTCAAAAGCTAAACGGCACTCCTCCCACAAAGACGCGCGGCCTCAATGGCCGCGCGTTTTTCGTTGCGGGTTAGATATCTGCGAAATCACCGCCGCGGCCTTTGCCGCCTGCGAACCGCGCTGCACCGGAACTTGCCCCGGCGCGCAGGGAGTCGCGACCGATCTCAGCCTCAAACTTCAGGGCCTCTTGCATGGGCAGCGACCATTGCTGCATCGCGCTTTTGCGATCATTGCGCATACAGATTTGTGGGAACGCGGCGATTTGCTCGGCGAGTTTCAAGGCTTCCGTTAGCGCCTCGCCTTCGGGGACAACCCGGTTTGCGAGGCCAAACGACAAGGCTTCTTCGGCGCCGACGCCGCGTCCGCTCAGGATCATGTCCATCGCCCGCGATTGCCCGATCAGGCGCGGCAGGCGCACCGTCCCACCATCGATCAGAGGAACACCCCACCGGCGGCAATAGACCCCGAAGATCGCTGCCGCGCTGGCCACACGCAGATCACACATGATGGCGAGTTCCAACCCGCCTGCGACGGCATTGCCTTCCACGGCCGCGATTGATGGTTTTGTCAGCTCAAGCCAGGTTGGCCCCATCGGAGCTTCGCGCTCAAACTGCGCGCGCTCGGCGACAGCTTTCAAATCCGCACCCGCACAAAAATGTCCGTCGGCGCCGGTCAGGATGTGGACCAGAACATCATCATCGGTTTCGCCGCTTTCAAACGCCGCGCGCAATTGCGCCGCTGTTTCCGGGTTCACCGCATTGCGCGCCTCTGGGCGATTGATCGTAATGATCTGGACTGGGCCTTGGCGATCAATTCGGACGAGATCGGCCATGCTCTAGTTTCCAGTGAGGTTTGGCTTGCGCTTCTCGCGGAACGCGTCGACGGCCTCTTTGCGGTCGTCCATATAGTTGGAGACGCTTTCCCAGCCGACACTGGCATCCATTAATTGCGAGGCGAGGGCGCGCAGCGGAATGTTCGCCACCGTCTTGGTCCAACGCACAGCCCATTTCGGATTGCCTTGCAGTTTGGTGACAAGTTCACCGACTGTGGCGTCGAGTTCATCACCTGGCACCGCGTAATTGATCAGGCCGAGCTCTTTCGCTTCTGTCGCGGTCAGCAGATCGCCGGTCATCAACAGCTCTTTTGCTTTCGCAAAGCCGATCAATTGCGGCCAAATCACCGCGCCGCCATCGCCCGCGACCAGGCCGACTTTGACATGTGGATCGCCAATCAGGGCTTTTTCGTCTGAGACGATCATGTCGCAGAGAAGCGCGATCGTTGCGCCAAGGCCTGCTGCTGCGCCATTCAGACGGCAGATCATCGGCTTTTCCATATCCAGCAATGAGGTCACGATCCGTTTCGCTTCCCAGGCAATATCGCGAAACTTGCTCGGGTCAGAGATCTGCTCATCAAACCAGTCAAAATCACCGCCAGCGCAGAAGGCGCGGCCTTTGCCAGTGAGGATGATGATGTCGCTTTCGCTGTCGCGCTGGAGGTCGGTGAAGACCCGGCCGAGCTCTTCGTGCATGGCCGCATCGACGCCGTTCACAGGGTGATCCGAGGTGATCGCGGCGGTTAGCACACGGCCCTCACGCTCAAATGTGAAACGGGAATAGGCGACGCTCGTAATGTCGAAAGGAGTGGTCACGTTTAGAAAGGTCCTATACCAAGAGAAAACAGGAAGATGAGGCTGCCGAGCGCCGCCAGACAGGTCACGACGAGGCCGATCGATGCGCCAATCTGGCGACGTCCGAACCCGTCACTGGTGAGGCCGCGATAAAGCGCAAAGGCGGTCAGCGCGAAGCCGGTCAGGCCAAACCAAAACGCCCAGCCTGTCGAGGGTAAGACGCCAATCGGCAGTGCCATCGGATGATCGGTCGCGGTGGCGAGTATTTGTTTCACCGCCCAGGCGAGGCCGCCGAGCGAGAGCAACGCGCCGCCCCAAGTGATCGCCCGCGACTGGCGCATGCCCGGCGCATTGACGCCTTGAAGTTTGCGCGCGGTCCAGCCGAGCGGGAACATGATGACGCTGATCACGAGCAGAAGGGCGGCGAGGATGACACCATAAGGATACTGCCCGGATTGCAGACCGCGGGCAAAATGATACGGCGCCTTGGTTTCGATCAGGCGGGTTAGAAATTGCGGCGCGGCGACGTCAGCGAGGCAGGACGTGTCGAGCTTGGCCTCTGGGTCTTTGACGAACGCGACCCAAAGGTCCTGCCCACACCCCGGTGAGTGGCTGAACAGCGCGCCATGCCCGGTATGTGGGAATTCAACATATTGCCCATTGGCGAGGTCCGACATGATGGACTGGCTATAATTGGGTGGTGTGATCGGGTCAGCCGTGCCCGCCGCGACCAGGATCGGAACGTCGGTGACAACGCGCTTCACGGTTGGGTCTGGCCCGAGATCGTAGACGGCATCACAGACTTCCGCCCAGCCGACCGTGTCTGTCCATTTAGAGAGTTGCGGTTCGGCCCGGCGCATCGCGGCAAACTGTTCCTCAGAGACTTTGATCGCGCCGCGGCAATTGGCGACCAGTTCCAGCCCGTTGCCGGCGGCATGATCGATGGGGCGGCCCAACACCTCGAAATAGGCTTCAATCGCTTCAATATCGCGGTTCTCGAGCGCGGTCAGCAGGCTTGGAAAGTCAGCGTAGAGATTGTTGGCGTAAAGCGCCTGGAAAACTGCCCCGCCGGCGAGGTCGCCATCCAGGACAACGGTCCCGTTGAGCGCTGAACCAGGGTCCATCGTGTCCAAGACGATCGGATCTGCATCATAGGCTTCGAACGCCTTGATGAAACGATCCCGGAAGCTGCCGACATCTCGCGCACAAGCAGGATCGGCGGCGCAGTCCGCGTCCAAGGCGTCTAAAGCCGAGCTAAATCCGTAGGCCGTGGCTTCCCATCCCCCGGTTTCGAGCGGGGTTGCTGGGACGACGCTGTCGAGGATCGCGGCGCGTATGCCACCCTCATCGACTTGTAAGATAGCCTGGCCGAGCGACGTCCCATAGGAGACCCCGAATAGGGTCCATTGATCATAGCCGAGCGCGATCCGGATATCGCGAACATCCAGCGCATTCTGCCATGTCGTATAGCCATCCACTTCAATCCCGCGCGCCCGCGCTTCGGCGAGACATGTCTCAAACGCGGCTTTTGAGCGTTCAACGCCTTCTTCGATTGGCACACCGAACTGGAAATTTCGCGGCACGGCGCGGCAGAAATGGCCTTCTGAATAGCCAATCCCGCGTTGATCAAAGAAGATCAAATCGGCCGCTTCACGGAACTCTTTCGTATTGGCGGCCTGATAAGCGTAGATCCGCCCTGCGCCGAGCGATGGCCCGCCGGGCCCGCCGGTGAGACGCATGACGGCGCGTCGTTCTGGATTGTCTGACGTCGACTTGATGCTGAGAACGGAGAGTTTGATCAGACGACTGTCGGGCTTGGTGCGATCTTCAGGGACCAGCACATATCCACATCGAAACTCTTCAGGATCATAGTCGGGCGCTTGTGCGTGAAACGGACACACATAAGGCGTGAATGTCGGTTCGAAATCGGCCCAGTTTGAATGCACACGGTCCGGGTCGAGGATTGGGATGGCGGGTAGGTCTGGATCGGTCTGAGCCAACGCGACGGGCGCCGCCAACAAAACAAAGAGCGTCAGAAGTATGAGCTTCAATTGATGTGACATAGCGGCCTCCCGTCCGATTATTATCGTCTCCGACCCTAAGCTTCGGCGCTGACTTGCACAACGCGGCGGCCAAAATTCTCGCCTCGGAACAGTCCGCAGAAGGCTTCTGGCATTTTGTCGATGCCCTCAAACCGCTCTTCTTTCAGCTTCAGTTCGCCCTTACCGATCAAGGTTGCCATCTCGTTCAGGGCGACTGGGAACTCTCGCGCGAAGTCAAACACAACAAGGCCCTGCATCAGAACGCGATGCGTGATGAAAGGCTTCGTATTGACGATGCCTGGGGTTTCTTCGGGTGACAGATTATAGTCTGCCACCTGACCGGAAATGCAGATCCGGCCGTTGAGGCGCATCTTGGGTAGGACGCGGTTGACCATTTCATTGCCGACATTGTCGAACAGCACATCCACGCCCTTTGGCATGGCTTCGCTGATCGCCGCATCGAGATCCGGCGTCGTCTTATAATTGATCGCGTGATCGAAGCCGGCTTCGTCGACCAGCCATTTGCACTTTGTGTCGCTGCCGGCGATGCCGACCACTTGTTCTGCGCCGCCAGCTTTTGCGAGTTGGCCAGCCGTCGCCCCGACCGGTCCGGCTGCAGATGTCACAAGCACGCGGTCTCCGGCTTGGAATTTGGCGACAGATTTCAGGCCAAACCAAGCGGTCAGGCCCGGCACACCCAAGACGCCAATCCAGAGTGATAGAGGCAGGGCTACTACATCTGGCACTTGGCCGATAAAGCCTTTGCCACTTTGAATCGTATGCGTGCGCCAACCGCCTGCGCAGAAGACTTTTGTGCCGACGGGATAGGCGTCATTTTCGCTGGCATCGACAATACCTACGCTAAACCCATCAATCGGCTTGCCGAGGGGCAGGGCTGCTGCATAGCTGTCGCCGCCAGAAAGGCGCGAGCGCGTGCCCGGATCGACGGAATTCCAAATGTGGCGAACCCGAAATTGCCCTTCGCCTGGCACCGGAAGGTCTTTGCTGACAAGCTCGAAATCACTGGGCTTTGGCGCACCCTCGCAATACTGTTTCAGGACGATTTGTTGCATATGATCACTCAAGTGGAACTCTCCGCATTTTTTTGCCTATGGACCACTAATAATAGTGCCCGGCTAGATGGGACGTTGCGGCATGCAATTTGCTTAAGTGTTTCTAATCGTAAACTCCAGTTGTTGTCCGGGATTTAGAACTCTATGTGGGGCAAAATATTAAACAAACAGAATTGGGCGTCGCCAGTGACCTCTCTGACCCATCTTGATCGGCTTGAAGCCGAGGCTATTCATATTATCCGCGAGGTCGCCGCCGTCGCCGAAAACCCAGTAATGCTCTACTCGGTTGGAAAAGACAGCGCGGTGATGTTGCACTTGGCCATGAAAGCCTTCTATCCGAGCGTGCCGCCTTTTCCTTTGATGCATGTCGATACGACGTGGAAGTTCCGCGAAATGATCGAATTTCGCGACCGCAAGGCCAAAGAGCTCGGAATGGATCTGATCGTGCATTCCAATCAGGACGGCATTGACGCCGGTGTCGGACCGTTCTCGCACGGCTCATCCGTGCACACGGACATTATGAAGACCCAGGCGCTGAAACAGGCCTTGGACAAGCACAAGTTCGACGTCGCCTTTGGCGGCGCGCGGCGCGATGAGGAAAAGTCTCGCGCCAAGGAGCGCGTTTTCTCGTTCCGGACCGCGGAGCATCGCTGGGACCCGAAAAACCAGCGCCCGGAGCTCTGGAACCTTTACAATGCGCGCATCCACAAAGGCGAAAGCATTCGCTGTTTCCCAATCTCAAATTGGACTGAGCTTGATATCTGGCAGTATATCCGCCGTGAGCAGATTGAGATCGTTCCGCTCTACTACGCGGCTGAGCGCCCGGTTGTTGAGTGGGAAGGTAGCCAGATCATGGTCGATGATGAGCGCATGCCGAAAGAGCTGCGCGATAAGGCGGTGATGAAATCCGTCCGGTTCCGCACACTCGGTTGTTATCCGCTGACCGGCGCGGTCGAAAGCACCGCCGATACGCTTGAAGACATAATTCAAGAAATGCTGCTCACCACCTCCTCGGAGCGCCAAGGTCGGACGATTGACCGTGACCAGTCGGCGTCGATGGAGAAGAAGAAACAAGAGGGGTATTTCTAAATGTCTCACGTTGATACCCTGATCGCCGAAGATATCTCTGCTTATCTCGAGGCGCATGAGAACAAGTCGCTGCTTCGCTTCATCACCTGCGGCAGCGTAGATGATGGCAAGTCGACCCTGATTGGGCGCTTGCTCTACGATTCCAAAATGATCTTTGAAGATCAGTTGGACGCTCTGGAAAGCGACTCCAAGAAACACGGCACGCAAGGCGAGAATATTGACTTTGCTTTGCTCGTTGATGGTCTGTCAGCTGAGCGCGAGCAAGGCATAACGATCGATGTCGCCTATCGCTTTTTCTCAACCGATCGCCGTAAATTCATCGTCGCGGATACGCCGGGGCATGAGCAATATACGCGCAATATGGCAACCGGTGCCTCAACCGCCGATCTTGCCATCCTCATGATTGATGCGCGCAAAGGCATCCTGACCCAGACGCGCCGCCATAGCTTTATCGCGAGCTCGCTCGGCATTCGCAAACTGGTCCTGGCGATCAATAAGATGGATCTCGTGGAGTATGATGAGGCGGTCTATAATCGGATTGAACAAGACTTCCTAGAATTTGCCGAAGAGCTGTCTGCCGGGATCGAGATTCAAGCCATCCCAATGTCGGCGCTCGCAGGCGACAATATCACCGAAAATTCAGACAATATGCCCTGGTATCAGGGCCCGCCTCTGATGGAGTATCTCGAGACGGTTCCGGTTGATGATGAGCGCGTCAATGCACCGTTTCGGATGCCGGTCCAATGGGTCAACCGCCCGAACCTGGACTTTCGCGGCTTCTCCGGCCAGATCGCCTCGGGCCGGATCAAGCCGGGGGATAAAGTCAAAACGCTGCCGAGTGCGAAAGAGACCACGATTGAACGGATCGTGGTGCATGGCGGCGACCTGAATGAAGCGATTGCCGGACAATCTGTGACGCTGACCTTTGCCGACGAGGTCGACACCTCGCGCGGCGACGTGATTTGTGCGGCTGGCGAACCGGCTGAAACGGCTGATCAATTCCAGGCGCGTGTGCTTTGGATGGCAGACACTGAGATGCTGCCCGGGCGCCGGTATTTGCTGAAGATCGGCACCAAAACCGTCACGGCGACCGTGCTCGATCTGAAGTTTGGGATCGATGTGAATACGATCCAGGACAAACCGGCGAAAACGCTGGGCCTCAACGATTTCGGGGTGATCACCCTGGCACTGGATCAACCGATTGCCTTTGATCCCTATGATCAAAACCGGGAAACCGGCGGATTCATCCTGATCGATCGGATGACCAATAATACGGTTGGCCTCGGGCTGATCGACTTTGCATTGCGCCGCGCGGGCAACATTCACTGGCAAGCGCTGGATGTGGATCGGGCTGCGCTCGCGAAACAGAAAGAGCAGAAACCAGCCGTGCTTTGGTTCACTGGGCTTTCTGGTTCTGGGAAGTCGACCATCGCCAATGCCTTGCAGCAAAAGCTGTTCGCGATGGGCAAGCACACCTTTGTGCTCGATGGCGACAATGTTCGTCATGGCCTCAACCGCGATCTCGGCTTTACCGATGCCGACCGCGTGGAGAATATTCGCCGTGTCTCTAATGTCTCGAAACTGATGAGCGATGCGGGTCTGATCACGCTGGTCAGCTTCATCTCGCCGTTCCGGTCAGAACGCCGAATGGCGCGCAACATGATGCAGGATGGCGAGTTTGTTGAGATCTTTGTCGACACCCCGCTAGAGGTCGCCGAACAGCGCGATGTCAAAGGCCTCTACAAACGGGCCCGCGCCGGTGAAATTAAGAACTTCACTGGCCTCGATAGCCCGTACGAAGCACCAGAGTCGCCAGAGATTACCATCAACACGGTTGATCAAACCGCTGAGCAGGCCGCAGATGAGATCATTACCTGGATGCGCGAACGTGGTTGGTTTGAGGTCTAATTGAAATTAGCCCGCAAGGGCTTCTTTCTTCTCTTCAATCTCCATCCAATCGAGCTCGGCCTGCTCAAGCTCGGAGCGGGCCGTTTCCAAACGCGTATTGATGCGGTGGAACTCGTCAGGATTGTCATTGAACAGGTTCGGATCGGAAAGTTTGCCCTCGAGCTCTGCGATCTCGGCCTCAAGACGTGGCATCTCCGTTTCGACCTCTTTCAGCCGATGCTGATCTTTAAAGCTGAGCTTGGTTTGCTTTTTCGGCTCGGCCGCTTTGGGTTTTGCCGCTTTAGGTTTCTTGTCAGCCTTCGCAGCTTTGCCAGGTTTGCCTTTGATCTGAGATTGCGCGTCGCTCCAACCGCCCGCGGTCTCGACCCATTGGCCATCGCCGAGCGGGACCAGGCATGAGGTCACAGTCGCATCCAGGAAGGCCCGGTCGTGGCTGACCAGGATCAATGTGCCTTCAAAGTTGAGCAACATGTCCTCGAGCAAATCCAAGGTTTGCATATCGAGATCATTGGTCGGTTCGTCGAGCACCAGAACATCAGTCGACTGCGCGAGCGCGATGGCCAGCGTTAGCCGGTTGCGCTCCCCGCCAGACAGGGCAGCGACCGCTTGGCGCAACTGGTCCGGCTTGAACAAGAAATCCTTGGCGTAGGCCGCGACATGGCGCTGTTTGCCTTGCACCATGATGCTGTCGCCGCCTTGCGGGGCGAGTGCTTCCCAGAGCGTATCTTTCGGCCGCAGCGTTTCGCGCGTTTGGTCCAAATAGGTGATGCGCAGCGACGGATTGAGTTTTACATTGCCGCTATCGCGCTCCAACTCATCAAGCAGCAGTTTGAGCAGGGTCGTCTTGCCGACGCCGTTTGGGCCAATGAACCCAACGCGATCGCCGCGCAGGATCTTGAAGTCCAAACCCTCAACGATTTTCAGGTCGCCATAGGCTTTGGTCAGGCCAAAAGCTTCGATGACTTTTCGCGATTGGTGGCCGGCTTCTTCGGCGCTGATCCCGGCCTTTGCCTTCTGAGCAACGATTGCGGCTTTGCGGCGAGACGCCTCGGCGCGCATCGCTTTCAATCGGTGCAGGCGTCCCATGTTCCGGGCCCGGCGCCCGGTCACACCGCGCTGCAGCCAGTGTTCTTCGGCTTTGAGCTGAGTTTTGATCTTTTCAAGCTGGCGGATCTCCGCCTCTTCGATCTCTTCGGCCCAGCGTTCAAAATCACCATAGCCTTTTGGGCTCTTCAGAACGATCCCATCGCGCAGCCATAGCGTGTTGGTCGTAACATTTTCCATGAAACGGCGGTCGTGGCTAACCAGCAAGACCGCGCCATTAAACCCGATCAGGCGGGTCTCTAGCGTTTCGATCATAGGCACATCGAGATGGTTGGTCGGCTCATCGAGCAGCAACACATCCGGATCATAGGCGAAGGCTTTGGCGAGCGCCGCGCGCCTGATTTGTCCGCCTGACAGAATGTTTGGATTGGCGCTTGGGTCGACGCCAAAATGGCCAAGCTCCGCCTCAGCGCGCCACGCTTCTGCACCGCCGGATGTGGCATAGTCCGAGACGGTTTCAAAGGCCGACAGATCTGGTTCTTGCTCGACCGTCGTGATCATCGTGCCAGGTTGAACCCAAAGTTCACCCTCATCTGGCTCGTGGCGCCCGGTGATCAGCCGCATCAAGGTCGATTTCCCGGCCCCGTTTCGGCCAACCAGCGCCGCGCGTTCGCCTTTGGCCAAGGTAAATGAGACGCCTTCAAAAAGCGGCTTCCCGCCAAAAGCGAGCCGCACGTCGGTCATGATGAGAATAGGAAGTGACACAGGTTTTTAGGCTTTGAGTTTATAGCCAGACCGCAGCATCCACCAAACCCCTGCAGAGGCGAGGAAGGCAGCGGCGCCGCTGACGATCATTCCGGTCATGATGTTCGAGTTGGCGGCGTCTAAGAAGCCATATCTGAAGCCATCAATCAGGAAGAAAATTGGATCGAAATAAGCCGCCGATTTGAATGGCTCCACGAGCACATTGATGTCGTAGAAGGTTCCAGACAAGAATGTCAGCGGAACGATGACGAAATTTGAGACCGCTGCAAGGTGATCAAACTTGTCCGCCCAGATGCCACCCATAGCGCCAATTGCTGCTAAGAAGATCGTTGCCATCAAGCCAAACCAAATGATTGGCCAGACATGTACGACTGAAAGATCCGCGAGGCCGCTAAAGTGAATGCCGGTGGCCGCGATGGCGCCGACAATCACGCCGCGTGTCACCGCGCCAAAGATGAAGCCGATCGCGAGTTCCACAGGCGATAGGGGCGGCATGAGAAAGTCGACTTGGCTGCCTTGGACTTTGGCAATGGTCAGGGAGCTCGATGAGTTTTGAAACGCATTCTGCAACATCGCCATCACAATCAGGCCGGGCGCCAAGAAGTTATTATAGTCGAGACCGGCAAAGTCGCCGGACAATTCCCCGCGATTGCCGAATGCGAGTTTGAACACGGTCATGAACAAGAGCGTCGAGACCACAGGCGCGAGCAGCGTTTGCATCCAGACCTTCATAAAACGGCCCACTTCGCGCTGATAAAGTGTCCACAAGCCGAGCCAGTTCACGGCGCCATAAGTGCGTGGTTTCGGCGGCGATATTGTAGAAGAAGATGTATCAGGCATGACTGGACACTTAAGAGCTGACTCGGCGTTTGGCGATAGCCTAAAATCTATCCACAGCTGCTACTAGATATTGATTGCCTGTGGACAGAGATGATCAGTATCTTGTGTTTAGTTTCGCTCCTGATACGATATATAGCGTTAGAGCGGGGCTGGTGGCATCGCTCTTATCAATATCTAGGGGCTGCCAAGGAGCGGGGTAAAACGCATGGCTTGGACTGAAGATCGCGTAGAAGTATTGAAAAAGCTATGGGCAGAGGGCCATTCGGCGAGCCAGATAGCGAAAGAGCTGGGCGGCGTGACGCGAAACGCTGTAATCGGCAAAGTGCACCGCCTCGGCCTGTCGGGTCGGGCGACACCGTCTCGTCCGGTGAAGCGCCCGCCGCGCCTTGCGCATCCAAAACCACGGATCCGGCCAGATGGCGCCGTCGTTGCGCCGAAACCGCAGCGTGAACCGGTCGAGCCACAGCTTAAACCAAACGAAAAAACGGCGATGCTCGCCGCGTTGACCCCGCAGCCCCTCTCAGACGGCGAGGCGGCAACCATTCTAACCCTGCGCGACAGCATGTGTAAGTGGCCGATTGGTGATCCAGCCGATCCAAAGTTTGCCTTTTGCGGCCGCAAAGCGACCTCCGGCCCTTACTGCGCAGAGCATGCAAAAGTGGCGTTCCAGCCTGCTAAAAAGCGCGAAAAGAAAAAGGCCGAATACGATTACGTTCGCAAAATCGCTGGCTAATCAGACAGCGATCGCGTTTTAGACCACACCCAAAGGCGGCTCGGAGCATTCTCCCAGCCGCCTTTTTCTTATCCAGGCGACGCAGGCGCTGGGTTCTGTTCTGACGGGTTGGTTTCGATAGAAGGCTTGCAGCGCTCTCTCGCCGTTCGGTCTCACCTTGAGGGCGTCGGCTTTAGCACACGAAAAAGCCGCCACATTCCGTTAAAGCGGGAACGCGGCGGCCAGTAGGAACCCGCCCAAGACAGGAGGGCAAAGGGCGGGTTTTTCAAAAAGCTCTGCTGAGCTTTAAAGTGAACGGCTCACGGTCAGGACAACACGCTCATCGCCATTGTCGCCTTGCTCGTCCGCATCCGTGCCCCAGAAGCGCAGGTCGAAGTCGACATACTCAGTCGCGAGTGTCGCGCCGAGAGAGTAGTTTGTGTACTCTTCGATGAAGCCGTCGCCACCATCAGCATAGGTGCCGACTGACGCGTCAAATCCGAGTGTTTCAGTTGCTGCAAAGCCAGCCGTGAAGTCGAGATAGACCGTCTCATTGTCTGGGTCGATATAAGCGTACCCACCAAGATCAACAGCGCCGAGCGAGAAGCCAAGACCGCCATAAACCTCGAGGAAGTCGAGATCGTCAGCGTCTGGATAGACATATCCAATTACACCTACGTCCCATGCAAGACCGCCTTCGGTTTCACCCGCAAAGCCGCCATACAGGTCGAGTTCCATATTGGCGCCACCAAAGTCGACAATAGATGCCCATGTGCCAGCGTAGAACGCGCCGTTTGCATAGTCGAACCCGCCTTGGATGGCTGGGTTTTCGCTGTTTTGAGACACGCCGCGCCAGACATAGTCTGTGGTCAAGGCGACATTGCCAGAGAATTCACCCTCAGCCAGGGCGGTAGGCGCTGTGAATGCGCCAGCGATCATTGCGAGTGCGAGACCACGTGAAATCATTTTCCCCATCAATCTGCTCCTTCCAGAAATTGCGATTGGTGAGCTGTAAAGAGCGGACTGCTCGAGTTTTAGCCACTTAAGACGGCATTAATGGGTGAAAAATCTCTGTATGCGCACGAAATTTGAGCAAATCGAGAATTTCGCGCCTCCAAAGCCGTCGGTCGCCGATAATTGCAGTTCTGTGAGTGGACGGCGTCAGCACGTGGCTCAAAAGCCACCAAATCAGGCTGAAACTCCCATAATATCTGCGGTTCTGGGGCGCTCACAGCGGCGCGGGTGGATGGCTTACGCTGCGTCGAGGAGCAAAACTGCAAAGAAATCACGCGGGTCGCGCCAATTTTCGCGCAGGGTCCATCCAGTCGGCGCGATCACATCGACGAGTCGCGTTAGATCGAATTTACGCGAATTCTCCGTATGGATCGTCTCATCTTGAGCAAAGGCAATGCTTTGCGTGCCAATCGTAACGGTTTGCGACTTGAGACTGCGCAGGTGCATCTCAATTCGCGAGTCCTCGTCATTCCAGATCGCTTCGTGCTGAAACGCGTCGAGATCGAAATTCGCCCCAAGATCGTGATTGATCCGCCGCAGGAGATTCAAATTGAACGCCGCGGTGACGCCTTGGGCATCATCATAGGCTGGCATGAGGATATCCGGCGACTTACGCAGATCGACACCAATGATGAATTTGCTTTGCGGGCCGAGCAGGCGGCGCGCGGCGCGCAGAAACTGATCAATCTCACCGTCGCTCAAATTACCAATGGTTGAGCCTGGAAAGAAACCGACCGGTGTGCCGTCAATATGATCAGGCAGGCCCAACTCGACCATGAAGTCGGCCGCGATCGGATGAACGGCGAGATCCGGGTATTCTAACTTCAGGGCGTCAGCGGTTTGAAGCAGGAAGTCTTCGGAGACATCAATTGGCACATACCCCGCGGGATCAACCAATGCGTCCAAGAGTATTCGGGTTTTCGTCGACGCGCCGGCGCCATATTCAACCAGGAGCGCGCGCGGCCCGAGCGCATCGGCCATTGCCGTGGCATGGCGGGTCAGAATTCCGATTTCCGTTCGGGTAGGATAATATTCTGGAAGCTCGGTAATCTGCTCAAACAGGTTCGATCCGGCTTCGTCATAGAAATATTGGCAGGGCAGGGTCTTTTGCGTCTGGGCGAGGCCGGTGAGGACATCTTGCAGGAACCGGTCTGTCTGAGACGCGGCATGTGGTTCGAAAGCGTCGTCCATGATTAGATATCCCGCGCCAGGCGCAATCCTGAGAATTGCCAGCGTTTGTCTGGATGAAAGAAGTTGCGATAGGTGGCTCGGATATGCTGGTCAGGCGTGGCGCAGGAGCCGCCGCGCAAGACCATCTGACCGCTCATGAACTTGCCATTATACTCGCCGACTGCGCCATCCGCGACTTTGAAGCCGGGATAGGGCGTAAATGGGCTCGCAGTCCATTCCCAGACATCGCCGAAATAGTATCTTTGGTTTGCATCGGATTGGACTTGCGGCTGGTAATAGCTGCTGCCTGAAAATGTGCCATCGAGCTCCGCGGTCTGGGCCGCGAATTCCCACTCTTGCTCCGTCGGTAGGCGCGCACCGGCCCATGTCGCATAGGCATCCGCTTCATAGAAACTGATATGCGTCACCGGCGCTTCCAGATTAACCCGCCGGGCGCCGGACAGGGTCATGGTATGCCAGCTATCGCCGTCTTGATACCAATAGAGCGGCGCTTGCCAGCCTTCAGATTGAGCGGCGGAAAATCCATCCGATAGCCAGTATTTCGGGGTCTCGTATCCACCATCCTTGATGAAAGCGATCCAGTCGCGATTGGTCACGGTGCGCGAGGCAAGTTCAAATGGGCGGACGATCGCCTCATGGCGCGGCGTTTCGCAGTCAAACGCGAACGCATCGCCCGCATGACCCATCTTCATTGTACCGCCGTCAAACCGGTCCCATTGCAGGGGTGCGGCTTCTAGGTTTGCCGTCTGAAGGTTCACGTCTGGCTTCAGAGCGGGTTGAAGCGGGTTTTGAGCGAACAGGTGCAGGATGTCGGTCAGCAATAATTCCTGGTGCTGTTGCTCGTGTGACAGCCCTAGCGCGAGAAGATCGCAAGCCTCCGGTTGGCTGTTGATCAGCTCTGTCATCTTCGCATCAACATGGGCGCGATAGGCAAGTACTTCTTCTAAACTCGGGCGGGTCAGCAATCCGCGCATCGGGCGGGCATGCCGCTCGCCGACGGCGTCATAGTATGAATTGAACAGAAAGCTGAATTTCGGATGATGGCGGACACCGTCGCCATAGACAGACGCGAGCATGAATTCTTCAAAAAACCAGCTCGTATGCGCCAAATGCCACTTCGCGGGGCTGGCATCTGGCATGGATTGAGCCGTGGCATCGGCATCGCTCAGCGTTGCGGCAAGAAATTCAGACTGGCGCCGAACGGTTTGATAGCGCTCGAGATTGGACTGGGAGGACGCGCGCTGTTGTTTTGGTTGTGCCATGCCCTGTTGTTTCGCTTTTGGCGTGTGCCGTCAATGATGGCTCCTGACACTTTGGGTCAGGAGCGACCACGCAATTGATAGTCTGCTTGTGGGACATACAGACTCTGCCGACGATGTCCCGTGAAGCTTTCATAAAGATGGAACGTGTCAACCAATGCAGGTTCGCTTTTCAGGATCTGAAAATCCTCGCTCCAGGTGCGCACGGCCTCAAGCGGAGATTGGTTGCAATAGGCGACCGTGATGTGCGGCGCAAACGGATCCTGACCCAACTTGACGCCAAACCGGCGCGCGACTTTTCGGCACTCATTGGCCAAGGTATCGAGCGCGTCTGATCGGGCCACCCGGGCGTATAGCGCGCGTGGTTCCCGCCGGCCGAACCAACCGACCCCGGAAAGTTCTAACTCAATCGATGGCGCAGATATGTGTTCCAGGGCGTCGGCAATCTCGTGCGCGACCTCGCCGTCGACCTGCCCGTAAAAGCATAGCGTGACATGATAGTGATGGCGTTTGCGCCAACGCGCACCCTGAATTTCGACGCTGAGAGGTTCGAGCCGATCCGCGAGTTCGTATGGCACTGGCAAAGCGGCAAATAGGCGGTGCATCGGGCGTATCTTTCAGCGTTCGGGCTCGTCCAAAGAAAGAAGCCCGACCAAGCGGCCGGGCTTCAAACACTTAGATAATCTCGCCAGCTTAGCTTGCAAGATCGTCCAGCTTGCCGAAATGCTCGGCCAGCAGGTAGTAGAAAGTCACACGAGACTTATTTCCGCCTTCCGGCTTCAAGGTCTCGCAAACAGATCCGATTGCGGAATCAAGCTCATCATTTGATTGCGCCAGGGCAAGTTTACCACGGCACCATTTTTCACGCACCCGGCCAAGCTCTGTGTCGTCTGAGCAAGAGACCAGTGAGCTGTCTCGGTTGCGCAGTGCGATGCCGAGATGTCCCACGATTTTCTCAGCCGCGGCTTGGTTATAACCCTTGGCGTATTTCTTGATATTGTCTTCGTACTTTGAGGCGTCAGCCATAGAAGTTCCCCTTTGTTCTACTGCGATCTGTAACGATCTTTGCAGTCGTCCTGAATTTGCCCCTGCTGTCGGTTAAAGTCAAACCCTCGCAATGTGATCTTTGGTTAAGGACACGGCGAAGGCTGCGCCTTATGGCAGGCATTCACTTCGGTTTCGAGCTCATCTGTCCAGGTGAGGTCGAACGCGTCGATGCAAATTTTCAGCTGTTCCATCGTCGTGGCGCCAATGATGGTCGAGCCCATAAACGCGCGGCTATCGCAGAATTTCAGAGCAAGCTGCGCCGGATCGAGACCGAATTTTTCAGCCAGCACAAAATATGATTCCAGCGCTGACAAACCTTGCGGGCTTTCATAGCGCTGCATCCGGTCAAAAAGCTGCTTCCTTGAGCCTTTCGGCAGCGCTCCATTGCGGTACTTTCCGGTGAGGTAGCCTTGAGCAAGCGGCGAATAAGACAGAAGGCTGACTTGTTCGCGCACGCAAACCTCTTCCAGGCCGCCATCTTCGAAGGTGCGATTGACGAGATTGTAAGCGTTTTGGATCGACGCCATGCGCGGCAGGCCGCGAGCATTGCTTTCAGCGATGAAACGCATGACGCCAAATGGCGTCTCGTTCGACACACCGATATGGCGGATGCGTCCGGCTTTCACATGCGCGTCGAGATGCGCCAGGATCTCTTCAAATGGCTCATAAGGATAGCCATAGGCCTTGGCGTCCATTTTATCGCCAAACAGGCCAATCGGGCGATCTGGCCAATGCAACTGATAAAGGTCGATATAATCTGTCTGCAGGCGTTTCAGGCTTTTTCCGACCGCTTCATCGATCTGCGCCTTGGTGTGGCGAGTCCAGCTGACATCCTTGTCGCGGGTCCACAGCATTTTTGACAGGCCAGCGACTTTGGTCGCCAGAATGACGTCTTGGCGTCGGCCTGTTTTCTGAAACCAAGTGCCAATGATGCGCTCCGTGGAGCCTTGCGTTTCGGCGCTTGGCGGAACCGAATACATCTCCGCGGTGTCCCAAAAATCGACGCCGCGCTCTAGCGCATAGTCCATTTGGGCGTGGCCTTCCTCCTCGGTATTTTGCTGTCCCCAGGTCATGGTTCCGAGGCAGCAAGAGCTCACCATCAGATCTGTTTGTCCGAGCTGTCGTCGCTCAATCACCATAAGCATTTCCTCTAATTCTAATTCGCCGAAACGATAGAAGCCGAATCTTACCGTGACCAGCCCGGTTTTTCTTGAAAAGCGATAAAAATGACCACATACTATAGGCAATCCGTGCGCTTGTGCGCGGGCCTTTTAAACGAGGATAATATGAACGACTTTAACACATCCATGGCGCATGGCCGGACGATGGATGCCAGCATCAACGAGGGCCTGCGCTCGTTCATGTTGGGCGTTTACAACAAACTCGCCCTCGGCATCGCTCTGTCGGGCATCATCGCCTATGTCGCTGGGTCTGTCGCACCGATTAGTGCTGTGATTTATTCCGCACCGATCGCCTATATCGTGATGATTGCGCCAGTCGCCCTGATCCTGGGCTCTATGTTTTTGATGCGCAATCCGAGCCCAACCGGAAGTGCCATCCTGTATTGGGGCATTGTCGTGGCGCTTGGCCTGTCCATGGGCATCTATTTCTTGATGGCCAATCTCAATGTGGGGGGGATGACACATTTCGTCATCACCAAAGCGTTCCTGGCGACCTCGGCGACCTTCGCTGGTCTGTCGCTGTTCGGCTATACAACCAAGCGTGATCTTGGCCCGATCGGCACATTTGCGATTATGGGCCTTTGGGGCGCCTTTATCATCGGCATGCTGTTCATGGTTCTGCCATTGATTTTCCCGAACGTTGCTTTCTTCCAGGTTGGCGGCCCAATGCAGATCATTATCTCAGGCGCTTTTGCGCTGTTCTCTGCAATCTTGATCGCGTGGAACACGCAATCTCTGAAAGAAACCTATTTCGCACTGGGCGGTGATCAGCGCGGAATGGCGGTCGCCACGAATATCGGCGCGCTGAATTTCTTCATCTACTTCGTGAACATCTTCCAGTTCTTCCTGTCGATGATGTCGAACGATTAGATCGCGAGATTTACAAGACCCAAACCAAGGCCCGCAGAGAGATCTGCGGGCCTTTTTTATTGGTTGTATCCACGCTCTGTTTTGAGGCGAGAGGCACCAAATGCGGGTTTTTGGGGAGAATCATGCTCTCTATGCTGGCGAGGCATTGGCCGGCACCGAGTCGGCACTACAAATAATCTAGACGTAGGGGGATAGGATATTTGTCAGACCAAAATAGCAAATTTCCGATAGACGCAGGTTCAAAGCCGCGTGTCGTTGACGAGGAAAAGCTCGTGCAAGACTATTCGCTGGCCTTGCAAAAGACGCTTGAGGCCAAACGCCGGGACCCGAGCAATCGGTCAACTGAAATGCACGAACAGCTTCTCGCGGCCGTTGAGGCATTATCGAAATGGAAGAAGCCTGAGGCAGAGGGCGGGCATGTCATCCAGCTTTTCTCCAACAATACTGGTGACGAAGAGAAGGGGCAGGACAGTTAAAACGCATCGCGTTCATACTCCAGATTGACGATTCTCATGCATTCTCAAAAACAACAAACACCCCCGACCGACATTGCGACCCGTCCCAGCGCGACGAGCAATGCGGCGCTGCAATCGTCTGAACCCAGCCTCACCCCGATTGGATGCGGAAGCCTCGCCTTGCGCGTGATCATCCATCGCGAGCGTGTGTCTGATCGACAGCCTTTGGTGATCCTCAACTCCGTCGATTTTCCGATGCCGCCGTCTGAAGCGTTTTGTGAGCGCATGTGGGCTGGTGGATATCAGGTTATTTTCATCGAGCGCCCCGGCTTTGGCAGCTCCCGAGGTTTGCCGAAAGACTTGACCCAGGACCGGCACATCAAAAGCGGCGCCGCGGTGACGGCTGAAGCAGCGGTTCTGTATCAAATGCTGGAGCAGTTGGAGCTGAAAAACGTGGTCCTGCTTGGCATGGGTAGCGCCAATCCGGTCTGCTATCGCTTGTCGCGATTGAGCCCTGAAATATCGCTGTCGATATTCTCAAACGCGATGTTCAATCAGGATATTTGGGGCGTGTTCAGACCGCGCTGGTTCCAAAGCATGCTCCGCCAGACGGTTGGCTCGAAAGCAGGTCTGTATTTCGCAACCTATGGGGTAAAGCATCAATTACGCAAAGCGCCGATGTCATTCTATCGCGGGCTTCTGCAAAAGAGCCCGGGGGACCTGCGCTATTTTGAAGATAATAAAGCGGCTTTTCTTCAAGCCAGCCGGTTGATCCGGAACATTGAGGCTTCGACGTTCAATTATGATCTGAAAATGTCGCTTACACCGGACCATTTGCTCCGCGATAATTTTTTCGACGGCGCCAATGCTGTGATCATGACCGGCGAAGAAACCACGGAGCTTTGGCAGAGCCAGCTCGAAGCTGAGGCCGGTCGGTTGAACCTGCCCGTGGTCTATGCGCCGAGCGGAGATCTCTACGCGCCCTATGCCTCACCTGATATGTTGCTCGAGACGATGGGCGAGCGATCCCGGAAACGAAGCAGAGCGTAGGCACCTCAGTACCTTCTAAGCGCAATTTCTTTTTGCAATTGACGTTTGAGGCGGCTTGCCTATTCTGGAACATCTTGGCAACAAACGCGGGGCGAGGAATGGAAGCAGAAATGATCAGCCCCGGCGCCGCGGAAATATCCCGAGGGGTTTTGCGGCTCATGAATGATCATGGCTATGCTGGTGTCACCGAAATGACCTTGGCCAATGGTCGCCGCGCGGACGTGGCTGCGATCGGACCGGGTGGCGAGATCACGATTGTTGAGATCAAGTCTTCCGTCGCGGATTTTCGAAGCGATCAGAAATGGCCGGAATACCGCCCGTTCTGCGATCGGTTTTACTTTGCGGTGGGCCAGGATTTTCCGCACGATCTGATCCCGGAAGAGACCGGCTTGATCATCGCCGATGCATTTGGCGGCGCGGTAATCCGCGAAGCTGTCTGCGAGAAATTGGTTGCGGCGCGGCGCAAAGCCGTGACGCTTCGCTTCGCCCGTCTGGCGGCAACACGCCTGTGTCACCCTGTCATTGCGTGAGATCGCCTATGGACTCTTTGAGAATGAAAACCTAGCTGCGCGGTCATGAGTCACGCTTATCCCCTCGGCAAGACCGCTCGCGATGCACTGAAAAATGCGCAAATGGCGGCGCGTACCCGCTATGAAGCGGAAGATTTAGCCGACGGCGCGGCGATCGCGGCGCTGGAAACGGAATGGCTTACGCCGAGCGCCAAGGACTTGCCGAAAATCCTTGAGCAGGCGGACGCAAATCCGGGTCACGGTTTTATCCAGAACTATGAGGATGCAGCCGGCAAAACTGTGCTGGCAGTGACCTATTGGAAGCTCGCAAAGGCCGCGAAAAAGCCAAAACCGAAGCCGGCACCTCCGAAAGACAGCGCGCCGGCTGAGGAAGATCACACCGATGATCTCTATTTCAAATCCGGCCGAACCAAAAAGAGCCGACGCAAGAAATTCGTCGACCCTAATCAGCTAGATTTGTTTGGTGGTCCGAAAGAGGACTAATGGCCCGAAAAACAGGTGCTCACCCTGAGCGAAGTCGAAGGAAAAGCACCGGGTTGAAGCGCCTCGTCCTTCGACCCTGGGCCTACGCCAGGGCAGGCCTTCGCTCAGGATGAGGCTGTTTAGGCTGGCTTGAACGTGAGCGCGACGCCATTATTGCAATAGCGCAGGCCCGTTGGGGCGGGGCCGTCTTTGAACACATGACCATGATGGCCGCCGCAGCGCGCGCAGTGATATTCTGTCCGGGTCATCCAGAGCTTGTTGTCTTCTTTGAAGCCGAGCGTTCCTTCCCGGTAATCCCAGAAGCTGGGCCAGCCAGTGCCGGAATCGTATTTCGTGCGACTGTCGAAAATCGCCAGATCGCAGCCCGCGCAGTGGAACACACCTTCGCGTTTCTCGTTATTGAGCGGCGAGGTGAAGGCGCGCTCAGTCGCTTCGTGGCGCAGGACCTGAAAGGCCAATGGCTCCAACCGTTCTTTCCACTCTGCTTCGGTGAGCGTGCGCCACTCGCTGTCGGCAAACGCTTCAGCGGCGGAGTCGGCATAGGCTTTGGCGCCGCTATTTGCGCCAGAGCAGGCAGCGATCAGGCCAGCTGGCGCAGCGAGCAGAAAGCTGCGGCGCGCCATGGGAGGAAAAACTGTTTTCATCATGACCTCAAAATAAGCCGCCTTGCTTAAGCGTCCACTCACAGCTGTTTCAATTTCTTGTTAGAGACCGCTGTAAATCATCGCGATTGACCCTCGCAATGCTGGGCATTTGCGATTAGGGAACCAAGGTTCTGAAATTAACCAAGATCGTATGAGACTTTTCCATGACCGACCAGATGAGCGACAATCTCTCCGAAACCGCACGCGATAAACTTCGCCTGACCGTCGAGCGGATAGAGCGTTTGGAAGAGGAAAAGAAAGAAATCGCGGAACAGATCAAAGAGGTTTATGGCGAAGCCAAAGCGCTTGGCTATGACACCAAAGCGCTGCGCACCGTGGTCAAACTCCGCAAACAAGATCGCCAAGAGCGCGAAGAGCAAGAAGCGATCTTGGAAGTCTATCTCGACGCGCTCGGCGAACTATAAGGCTTCAATTCTTGCCTGACAGGGGCGGATGCCGTTAAGGACAGGCATGCCGCGTGACGTCGATGATCGCAAAAGACGCAAAGCCCTGCGCAAGATCCGCAAGGCCGCGATGCTGGCTGAACAAGGCCTGGGCCCGCCGCTCTCTGATTGGGAAAAACAGTTCCTGGAAGAGGTTGAAGAGCGGATCGAAAAGTTTGGATCAGCCTTTCATGACCTTGAAAAAGGCGCGGCAGATGAGGCGCTATCCTCGCTACAATATGTAAAGCTGCGCGAGATCGACAAAAAGGCGCGCGGCAAAGGCAAGTCTGGCTTCAAATCCAAGGGCGGGTTCAAGAAAAAGCCTGCACCGCGCGTTCGGCAATTGGACGAGGATATGGAGGTCGAGCCAGACCCGCCAAAGCCTTCTAAGCCGACACTGGTGCGCGCCAGCGACTTGCCGCAAGACCAAGCGCCTGCACCCAAATCTGCCCCTAAACCAACGTCCCGCCCGAAGTTCCGTGTGATTGACGGCGGTGCGGGTGACAATTGATCTATTATATATACTGTGCCGTATATAAAATAAACGAGTTAGGATTTCCGCGCCATGAAAACAGTCGTCATTACGGGCGCTTCGACCGGAATCGGTCGCAGCACAGCTGAGCACCTCGCCGCGAAAGGCTGGCAAGTCTTTGCTGGCGTGCGCAAGGAACAGGATGGCGAAGCACTGACCGCGGCCGACGCGCGGATCAAACCGATCTTGCTCGATGTCACCAATCCAGAGCAGGTCGATGCTGCGGTTGAGACCATTGGCGCAGCGCTTGGCGGGCAAAAGCTTGCTGGCCTCGTCAACAATGCCGGGATTGCCAATATGGGACCGCTTGCCGTGCAGCCTCTGGATCAGTTCAAAGCGCATTTCGACGTCAATGTCTTCGGCCTGTTGCGCGCTAGCCAGGCCTTCGCGCCATTGCTCGGAATGGATGAAAGTCTGTCCGGAAAACCGGGCCGGATTGTCAATATTACCAGCGTTGGCGGGCGCCTCGCAGCGCCTTTCCTGGGCGCCTACACCGCAACCAAGCACGCCGTGGAGAGCATGACTGACAGTCTGCGGCGCGAACTTGTGATTTTTGGCATCGACGCGATTGCGGTTGGGCCAGGCGCGGTAAAAACACCGATCTGGGATAAAGCCGAAGACGCCAATAGTTCCAATCCATATTCGAACTCGCCTTGGGCGCAACCGATCGAAAAATTCAGCGAGACCATGCTTGATGGCGGCCGAACCGGTCTTGCGCCAGAGGTGATTGCGGAGACCATCGAAAAAGCGCTAACCGCTCGCAAACCGAAAGCCCGGTACGCGCCGGTTCCGGACAAGCTGACCAATTTCACACTACCAATGCTGCTGCCGAAACGCGTGGTGGACGGCGTGTTCTGGAAGCGTTTTGGGATGAATGGGCCTGACGCTTAAAGCGCGCGGCTCAGGCTTTGTGATAGGGCAGGCCAGCGAGCAGGCTGACAGCGCGGTAAAGCTGCTCTGTGATCATCGCTTTGACCAGTCGATGCGGCCAGGTTTGCGGCCCAAGCGCGAGCGTCTCTGGGCAAGCCTGACGTACGGCTTTGCTATAGCCTTCAGCCCCGCCAATCAGGAAGCAAAGCTCCGGCGTGCCTGCGTCGCGCAGAGTTTCGATCCGCTTCGCGAATTTGACCGATGTCATAGCGGCCCCAAACTCATCTAGCCGGAATACGGGCGCGCCCTTAGGGAGAGCGGAGAGGATCCGCTCGCCTTCGGCATCGAGGCCGCCGCCACTCGCCAGATCGACAAGCTTGAGCGATCGCAAACCGATCTGCGGCCCGGCTTTGTTGAAGCGCGAGACATAGTCGTCAACGAGCTCTTTTTCAGGCCCGGCTTTGAGTTTGCCGACACTGATCAGCGTGATGTGCATAATGAAAGAAGCGCGACTTAGACGTCGTCAGGCCGGTGCCCGCTATCGCCCGCCCAGATCTTTTCAAGATTGTAGAAGGAGCGCACTTCCGGTCGGAACAGGTGGACGATGACGTCCCCAAGATCGATCAGCACCCAGTCAGCGTTTGGTAGACCTTCAAGCTTTGGCGCCTGGCCGGTCTTCTCTTTGACTTTCTTTGCCAAATGATCGGCAATCGAACTCACATGACGGGCCGAGCGCCCCGAAGCGATGATCATAATATCAGCGAGTGACGATTTCTCTGTGAGATCAATGATGGTTAAGTCTTCGGCTTTGTCATCTTCCAAGGATGAGATGATCGTGTCTGAGAACGCGCGAATGTCATCAATGGTCGCCGCGCGGGCCGAATTTGTCTCAGTTTTGACTGCGGACAGGGTGAAGCTCCATAAAAAATTCCAAGACCGACCGTATCACGCGTTGCCAAGACGGCCTAGAGCGAATTCGCAACAGTCACTGAGCAAACCCGTTGCGGCCTAATCTGCAACAAATTGGCCAGCGCCGCGGTCTTTGCGCACGTGTCCGGCCTCAAAAACACGGCCATTCATTGCGATATAGACCCCAGGCGGCTGCATTCGCGCCGCCGCAATCGCGAACCCAACATTGAAGATCGCGTCGGTTGATCGCAGTCGCGCCGGTTGCATGGCGCCCGTCAGAACGACGGTTTTGTCGCCAATGTCGCGCAAGGCTTCTGCGGTTTGCGCCATTGTGTCGGTGCCATGCGTGATCAGAACATGTTTTGCTTCGCAGGCCAGGACTGCATCGCGCACCGCCGCGCGGTCGGCATCGTCGAGCTCCAAACTGTCCTTTTTCATCAGAGAGGTCAGCGCATAGTCGATGCTGACATTCGCTTCGCTAAGAATGGCATCGAGCGGCGAGGCGCCGACTTGAAATTCGGACAAGGCATCAAAGTACACTTTGTCGATGGTGCCGCCTGTGGTGAAAATTTGGAGATCAGTCATGGTCTATCCGGTACGCAAAGCCGTGGATGAAATGGGATCGAGCGGCGCCGGGACATAGACCCAGGCGGGCGCTTTCTTTTGAGGTAAGATGCTGGCTGCATGGTCCGCCAAGCGATGACGGTGCATCCGTTTGGCAAACAGGCTGAATCGGGAGGCGAGTTCAAACCCGGGCCGCGCAATCACCGCAATCGGTATCTGCGCAGCGAGTTTTTCCCAGTCTTTCCAATAGTGAAACGTCATCAAACTATCGCCGCCCATGATCCAAACCAGATCAGCGTGCGGGCAGTGCTGGCGCATCATTCGAACCAGATCATAGGTATAGCGCAGCTCTGCTTGCTGCTCGATATTGCTGACCCGGAACGCGCGATTGGTCCTGGTCAGATCCTGCACCGCTGCGAATCGAGCGCTATAATCACTGGGCGCTTCTTTGAGTGGATTGCCAGGCGTCGGGAACCACCAAACTGCGTCGAGCTTCAGCCGTTTCAAGGCCGTGCTCGCCACGTGGAGATGCCCGCTATGCGGCGGATCGAAACTGCCGCCAAACATTCCGATCCGAGCGCGCGTGCTCGACGGTGGCAGGAGAGCGTCGGATCGAATGTGCAGCATCGGAACGCGCCTGTCGGCTGCGCGCTTTAGGGGCGCGTCTGGCCGGTCCCCCGGACGACATATTTGAAGATGGTCAACTGTTCCGCACCAACCGGGCCGCGCGCATGAATGCGCCCGGTCGCGATGCCAATCTCAGCGCCCATGCCGAACTGTCCGCCATCAGCGAATTGCGTGGAGGCATTGTGAATGACTATGCCGGCATCAATGTCAGACAAGAATTTTTCCGCCGTCGCGGTGTCTTCTGTGACGATGCATTCGGTGTGGCTGGTGCCATAGGTCGTGATGTGATCGATCGCACCGTCGACGCCATCAACCACCCGGACCGAAATGATTGGCGCGAGATATTCGGTGCGCCAGTCTTCTTCGGTCGCAGGTTCGATATTTGAGACCAGGGCACGTGAGGCCTCATCGCCCCTCATGGTGCAGCCCGCATCACTGAGTGCGCTCGCAATAGCGGGCAGCAGCGAGTCAGCCACAGCGCAATCCATCAACAGCGTCTCGGCAGAGCCGCAAATACCGACCCGGCGCATCTTTGAATTGACGACAATATCGATCGCTTTTTGAGGATCAGCCGCCGCGTCCACATAAGTGTGGCAGAGGCCTTCCAGGTGGCCAATGACGGGGACGCGCGCCTCATCCTGAACACGGGCGACGAGGCCCTTGCCGCCGCGCGGGACAATCACGTCAATCTGCCCATCGAGGCCGGTCAGCATATGCCCAACCGCGGCACGGTCATTGGTTTGCACCAATTGCACGGCATCTTCCGGGAGACCCACTGAAGCCAAGCCAGCGCGTAAGGCATTCGCGATCACAATCGCCGATTGCAAGCTCTCACTTCCAGCGCGCAGGATCGCGGCATTGCCAGACCGCACGCAGAGCGCAGCGGCGTCAGCGGTCACGTTCGGGCGCGCTTCGTAAATGATCCCGACCACGCCGAGCGGTGTGCGGACGCGGGCAATGTCGAGGCCAGACGGCACAGTCCAGCGGGCGATTTCCTGTCCAACGGGGTCTGGGAATTCAGCTACCGCGCGCAGGGCGTCTGCAATCGCGCTCACCCGCTCAGGCGTCAGCGCGAGACGATCCAGCATCGCATCGGACAATCCTTTCTCGCGGCCACCGGCCAGATCGGCCTGGTTCGCGTTCAGGAGGTCAGCTTCAGCCGCCATAAGGGCGTCTGCCATCGCATTGATCGCATCTGTGCGTCCCGGGACTCCAGCCTTGGCAAGCTCTGCAGAAGCAAGGCGCGCGCGGCGCCCCATATCCAGCATGGTTTCGCGAAGGGTGTCAGCGGGAATGTGTACAGTATCGGCCATGGCGCGCTTTTGCCGGATTTATGCGCGCGGAGCAATGAGGGATTCTAAACTGCGCGCACTTATCCGCGCCAGAACCGGCGGGTCATCAAAACGAAGACGGCGGTAAACTCCAACCTGCCCAGCAGCATGGCGATGGCGCAGATCCATTTGCCGCGATCCGTCAGCCCCTCAAACGTCCCGGCTGGGCCAATCTCGGGACCAAGGCCCGGGCCAACATTCGACACACTGGTCGCAGCGCCGGAGATCGCGGTCAGCGGGTCCTCGCCGGTCAGGCTCAGCAAGATCGCTGCAGTCATGAAGGTTGCGAGGTATAGAAACACAAACACCATCACCGATTGCAGCGTGTCATTGTCGATGACTTTGCCGCCATACCGGATCCGGACCACGCGGTTCGGGCTGACCATTTGCTGAGCGTGGGCGAGCACCGCGCGGAAGCTGATCTCAAGCCGGAACATTTTAATCCCGCAAGCTGCTGAGCCTGCGCAGCCGCCGAGGAAGATCGTGATCAGGAAGATCATTACAATCGGTTCGCCCCAGCCATCATAAGGTGCGGTCGCGTAACCTGTGCCGGTCATCACTGAGACGACATTGAAGAGCGTCTCGATGAAGCCATTAAACGGGCTGATAATCACATAATCCTGGTCGGCTGCGACCCGCAGAATGAACACCACCGTGGCGATGGCTACGATCAGGGCCATGAACAAGCGCGGCTGTGGATCGTTAAGGAGCGGTTTTACCCGGCCGTGGATCATGGCCAGCGCCAGCAAGCTGAAAGGCAGCCCGGCGACGATCATAAAGAAGATCGCGGTGGGCACAGCTGGTGTTTCGTAGAAGGCCCCAAACGAGGCGTCATAGGTTGAGTATCCGCCTGCGGACACAGTGGTCATCGCATGGGCGATCGCTTCGAACGAGGTCATGCCGCACAGCATGTAAGCGGCGGCGCAGGCGACAGAGATGAACAGATAGATCATCCCGATTTGCGCAGACACTTCGCTAATGCGCGGGACGAACTTGCCGGACACGTCTGAGCTTTCCAATTGGAACAGCTGCATCCCGCCGACCCGCAGAACCGGAAGGATCGCAATTGCGGTGACAATGATCCCGATCCCGCCAAACCATTGCAAGATGGCGCGCCAAAGCAGAATTCCGCGCGGTTGATAATCGAGGCCGGTCATCACGGTGGAGCCGGTCGTGGTCAGGCCTGAAATGCTCTCGAACATCGCGTCCGTGACGCTCATGCCAATGCCCATGAACGGGATGGCGGCCATGGCTGGCAGGACAACCCAAACCAGGACGGTCAGGAGGAAGGCCTCACGCGCACCGGCCCGTTCGTCGTGATGTCCGGCGAGAATGACCAGTCCCCCGCCAAACAGAAGCAGCACAGTCGCGCTCGCGGCAAAGACCGGCCACTCGTCCCGGCCATCGGCAACATCAAGCAGCCAGCACGGGATCATCGCCGCGCCGAGCAGAGCGGTCATGATACCTAAGGCGAGGATGACGACACGAAGTTGCATACAGAAATGGGCTTATGGGGAAAATGCTGAAAAGGCGTGTACTTTTAGCAACGCAGACGCGTTCTGCGTATACAAATTGGGGGCCAATGTGAAATTCTTCGACGATTATGTGAAATTTTTTTTCTCGCAGAATTGCGGTGGTTAACTGTCTGTAAATAAAATGTTTTCTAAGTGTTAACGAAGGGTGGACTTGATGTGTTCCGCTATCGTTCCGATTTGTTCTTTATAGGTTTCGTCAATGCGACCTTGTGGACAGCAGAGAATCGGTAAGGGACCCATTTGAATCCAAGCTGTCCCATGTTATCCCATAAAAGTACAAGTTGGGTCCAAGTGAATCCGACCTGGGGCGAGTGATGGGAGATGCACGTGTTTGTCTCAAGCTATGAGACATCGCTAGACAGTAAAGGGCGGGTCTCTGTGCCGGCCTCGTTCCGCCATGCGCTCGCTGGCGGGGCACGCATTTTCTTGTATCCGGCCCTCGATGGATCGCCCTGCTTGGAAGGTGGCGGCGATGCGCTCATGCAGCAAAATCAAACCACCCTCCTGCGGATGAGCCCCACCTCCACTGCGCGCAAAGTTTTCTTGAACCGCACGGTTTCTAAAGCGGTTGAGTTGAAACTCGACGATACGGGACGGATCAAAATTCCGGCCAAGCATCTCGAAATGGCGGGGATCAGCAAAGAACTGGTTTTCGTCGGTGCGATGGATCGGTTCTATGTTTGGGATCCGGAGCGCTATGCCGCCTTTGATGCTGAGATGGAATCTCAGCTCGACGATGTGCAGGCCGATTTCGAGGGGTCGTTCAATGCGGCGCTCGCGGTTGGCGGCATTCGCGGCGTGGTCGGGGAGGGCGAGTCATGAGCCATGTCCCTGTGCTGCTGCCCGAGGTTGTAACCGCGCTCGCCCCGCGCGATGGCGAAACATATGTTGATGGCACCTTTGGCGGCGGTGGCTATGCGCTGCGTGTGCTCGATGCGGCCGATTGCGCTTTGTATGGCATAGACCGTGACTTCGACGCGATTACACGGGCTGAGGCACTAAGCGAAGACAATCCGCGCCTGTTCCCGTTGCTGGGGCGGTTTGGCGATATGGACGCGCTGCTCTTGAATGCAGGTGTGTCTGAGGTGGATGGCGTCATGCTGGATATCGGCGTGTCCTCGTTCCAGATTGACGAAGGCGCACGCGGCTTTTCATTCATGCGCGACGGGCCTCTGGACATGCGTATGGGTCAAACCGGACCGAGCGCAAAAGATGTCGTCAATCATATGTCCACCGGTGATCTGACCTCGATCATCCGCCAGCTCGGTGAAGAGCGCCAAGCCAAGCGGATTGCCAGCGCCATCGTTGCAAAACGTGCCTCAGGCAGTTTCTCGACAACGCTCGAGCTTGCGGATTGCGTTGAACAGGCGGTGGGCGGTCGGCGCGGAAAGAAAACGCATCCCGCAACCCTGACCTTCCAGGCGATCCGGATGTACGTGAATGATGAGCTCGGCGAGCTTGCCCGCGGTCTCGCGGCAGCAGAGCGTTTGCTGCGCTCAGGTGGGCGCTTGGTGGTTGTCACGTTCCACTCGCTTGAAGATCGATTGGTGAAGCAGTTTATGCGCGCCCGCGCTGGCCTGGTCGGCGGCGGTTCGCGCTATATGCCCGAGCGCAGCAAGGGCCCGGACCCAACGTTCGAATTGCCACAACGCAAAGCGATCGAGCCGGGCGAGGCCGAGACGTCCGTCAATCCGCGCGCGCGGTCAGCGCGACTGCGTGTAGCGGTGCGGACCGGCGCCGAGGTTTGGAAAGATCCGGTTGAGACAGGCATGCGTCTGCCGTCCCTGTCCAGCTTGGAGGCGGTATTATGAGTAAGCGCGCGTTCCTGTTCGGTCTGGCCGTGGTCGGATTGCTGATTTTTAGTCTCTATCGTGCAAAGTATGGCGCACAGGAGACGGTCGCAGAAATCGAGGCGGTTGAGATTCAAATCGCCGAAGCGGAAGCTGCGCAATTCGACCTGGAAGCAGAGTTTGCACATCGCTCTCGGCCGGAATGGATTGAAGAATTTGCACGCCGTGAGCTTGGTATGGTGCCCGCGAAAGCCGAGCAGTTCGTGCGGACTGTCGACTTGGATGGCCGCGTCGGTCCGCCAATGGAGCTGCGCGATGCCGACCAGCCTGTAGATCAGGAGGTTGGTGATGCAAATTGATCCAGCGCCTGAGATCGAGCTCGGTGGCGGCGGTATGCGCACGCGGATTGTCTCCATGGCCTTATTGGCTGTGTTCGGGGCGATCGCGATCAAAGGTCTGACGGTTGCGCTCACTGGACCTGGTGAGGTGGTTGCCCAGATTGCGAGTGTTGAGGCTCCAGCGCGCCGCGCGGATATTGTTGATCGCAATGGCGGGCTGCTGGCGACCTCGGTCACGGCATACTCTGTCTTCGCCGACCCTCGCGCCATTGGGGATGCTAGTCTGATCGCAAATGAGCTTGGCCGGGTGCTGCCCGACTTAGACGTTGATCGGATCGAGGCGCGCCTCTCAAACAAAGAGCGGGCATTTGCCTGGATTGAGCGTGGGGTCACGCCGCGCCAGCGCCAAGCTGTGTTCGAGCTTGGTCTGGAAGGGATTGGGTTTCGTGAAGAGACGCGGCGCGCCTATCCGCGCGGCACATTGGCGGGACATCTGCTGGGATATGCTGGCGCAGACGGGCAGGGTCTTGGCGGCATTGAGTATGCGATGGATGACCGCTTAACCAGCGATCCTGAGCCGCTTTATTTGACCATCGATGCGAACGTGCAGTTCAGTCTAGAGGCCGAGTTGTCTGCTGCGGTGGGTGAGTATGAAGCTGAAGCTGGCGCCGGTGTTGTGCTGGCCGCGCAAACTGGGGAAGTGCTCGGCATGGCAAGCTGGCCACCGCTGGATCCGCACAAAGCCACATCGCTGAGCCGCGAAGACCCGGCTCTGCTCGATCGCGCGAGCAATGCCGTTTACGAGCTTGGCTCTGTGTTCAAGCCGCTGACGGTCGCCGGGGCTTTGGATGCGGGCGCAATACGTCCAAATGATCGTTTTGATGTGCGCGAACCGCTGCGCATTCGAGGCCAACAAATCGAGGATGATCACCCAATTGTCGGGCGTGCCAGCCCGTTTGAGATCATCGCGGACAGTTCAAATATCGGTACAGTGAAAATCGCCTGGCAGATGGGCACGCGGCGCCAGCAGGAATTCTTCTCATCCTTGGGGCTGTTCTCCCGCTCTCCGATTGAGCTTGCAGGCAGCGCCCGGCCGCTTTTGCCGGAGACCTTTGATGAGCTCTATAGCGCGACGGCGAGCTACGGGCATGGGATTGCCGTTTCGCCCATCGCGTTTGCGAGCGCTTTTGCGTCGCTCGCTAATGCCGGGGAGACCGTAACGCCGACCTTGCTTATGGCGCCGACGCGGCAACGCAGTCCAAAACGAGTTATGGCCGCACCAACGGCCGATCTCGTCGTGCGGATGCTGCGCAAAGCGGTCGTCGATGGCACCGGGGCTCGCGCCGAGGTAGGCGGCTACCGCGTCGCTGGAAAGACCGGGACCGCTGAAAAGCCGATTGCGGGCGGATATTCAGATACAGAGAATATTTGCAGCTTTGCCGCCGTATTCCCCGCCGATAGCCCTGAATATGTCGTATTGATCGTGCTGGACTCTCCAAAGGCCGGACAAGATCGCGGCCGAACGGCAGCCTGGAACGCAGCGCCGACCGCAGGACGAGTGATTGAGCGGATTGCGCCAATTTTGGGCGTTGAGCCGCAATTCGATGAACCCGTTGGGTCGACCCCTCGTGTCCGATCTGTCGCTGACAGGAGAGGTACGACATTATGATCTTAAAGGACCTGGTTCCATTCTATTCTGGCCCTGGTGCAGAGGCTGAGGTGACAGGGATCACCGCCGACAGCCGCCGCGTGCAGCCAGGCTTTGTATTTGCCGCCATGCAAGGCGTTGTCGCGGATGGGCGAAAGTTCATCCCAAGCGCGATTGAAAATGGTGCCATCGCTATTCTCGGTGAAGATTTACCAGACACGGGCCGCGCCGCTCGGGTTCAAGTTGAAAATGCACGCCTCGCGCTGGCTGAAGCGTCCGCCAAGTTTTATCCGACCCAGCCGGAACAGATCGTTGCGATTACCGGGACCAATGGCAAAAGCTCGACCGTCGATTTCCTGCGTCAAATCTGGCAGACGGCGGGCCTGAAATCCGCCAGCATGGGCACGCTCGGCGCAATCGGTCCGAATGGTCATATCGACCTCGGGCACACGACGCCGGACCCGGTCGCTATTCACGCCACATTGCAGACGCTGGCCCAAGATGGCGTCACGCACGCTGCAATGGAAGCTTCGTCGCACGGGCTCGCGCAATACCGGCTAGACGCTGTGAAGCTCAGCGCGGTGGCGTTCACCAATCTGACGCAAGACCATCTCGACTATCACAACACGATGGATGAGTACCGCGCGGCGAAACTGCGCCTGTTCAGTGATTTGGGGTCAAAAGGCTGCCCGGCGGTGGTCAATGCTGACAGCGATCAACGGCTGTTCTTCGAAGAAGCGGCGCGCGACGCTGGTCTTGAGCTTGTCTCTGTTGGCTGGCGCGGGGCGGATCTGAAAATCGAAGAGCTCATGCCGAAGGCGACGGGACAGCGTCTATTCTTGGATTGGCGCGGTGAAAAGGCGGCGATTGACCTGCCGCTCATCGGGGAATTTCAGGCCCTGAATGCGCTAACCGCAGCAGGATTGGCCCTGGCGGGCGGTCTGGATTTGCAGGCTGTCGCGTCCGGCATGTCGAAGCTGGAACCGGTCAAAGGCCGATTGGAATATGTTGGCGAAACCCGCGATGGCGCGGGGGTCTTTGTCGACTATGCCCACACGCCAGCAGGCTTGGATGTTCTGATCCGCGCTGCACGTCCGCACACGGCGGGCCGCCTGGTCGTGGTGTTTGGCTGCGGCGGCGATCGTGATCGCGGCAAGCGTCCACTCATGGGCGAAGTGGCGGCAAAGCATGCTGACCATGTGATCGTGACGGACGACAATCCGCGCAGCGAAGACCCGGCAGCGATCCGCGCCGATGTGCTGGCGGGTGTGCCAAATGGCATTGAGATTGGTGATCGCGGGCAGGCGATCCAGGACGCGGTCAGAGATCTGCGCAAGGGCGATACGCTCTTGATCGCGGGCAAAGGTCACGAAACCGGGCAGATCATAGGCGACAAAGTCATCCCGTTCAGCGACCAGGAAACCGCCATTGAGGCGTTGAAGGAGGCGGCGAATGTATAGTCCCTCCATCTCTATTTTTGGCGCAGCGTTGAACCGATCATGCCGGTCGGTTTCATCCACAGGTTTCGCTGTCGCGCTGGTTTCTTCAGCTCGCGGTGCAGCGCGTTTGCGGGCTCCCAAAAGCGGCCTTGCCTCAGAACTTCCTTGCTTACCAAAGGGTTGTGGCCCTGTTTGGCGCGGCGCCCAGTTCTCAGGATTGGCGTGCCGCGCAAGAGAACGAAAAGAGTCCATCAAGTTTTCAGGGTTCGCGAGGCGCAATTCTAACCGAAAAGAAAGACAATTCTCAGCTCGAGCGCCCTTGTTAAATTGGGCGAATACATCCGGAATAAGACTATTCGCAGACCCACAGCGACAAAGCAGCGCTTGGGCAGACGATATGGTGATGGACCGCGGCGCAGAAGGTGCTGCAAGGGGTTGTGATGCTGTTTGAACTATTGGCGGCCGAAGAAGGGCCGCTGCGACTATTCAACTATCTGACGTTCCGGACCGGGCTGGCTCTGGTGACGGCCTTTTTGGTCACGGTTATTTTTGGCGGTTGGATGATTGATGTCTTGCGGGCGCGCCAAGGCAAAGGCCAACCGATCCGCGATCTTTCCCTCGAAGCGCAAATGGCCAAGCAGGGCACGCCGACCATGGGCGGGATCCTGATCTGGATCGGCCTCATTCTGGGCACACTTCTGTTTGCGGATCTGAGCAATCCATACATCTGGGTCGTGCTGGCGGTTTCACTGTCTTATGCGGTGCTCGGTTTCATGGATGACTATGCCAAGGTCACCAAACAAAGCACGGATGGCGTTTCAGCCCGTTTGCGTCTTGGAACGGAATTCCTCGTGGCGGCGCTGGCGGGCGCATTCATTATGGGCCTGCACGGCGCCCACACGCCAATGGGACACGCCGATTGGGGCGCGCTCAATCCACTGGCGGAATGGGTAGCGAGCTTCGCCCCGGAAACATCGGTGGAGCGCAATGAGGCCAGCTTCTCAGGCGGCGTCGCGATTCCATTCGTAAATGATTATTTCTTCCCGCTTGGCGGCCTGTTCGTCGTGTTTGCCTGTATCGTGATAGTTGGCTTCGCCAATGCGGTGAATTTTACCGATGGCCTGGACGGTCTCGCCATCGTGCCCATCATGTTTACCGGCGCAGCTTTCGCGCTGATCGCATACCTGACCGGCAACTTCTTTTTCGCAGATTATCTCGGCATTCAGTTCACGCCAGGCGCGGGTGAAATGGCGGTTCTCATGGGCGCTATGATGGGCGCTGGTATGGGCTTTTTGTGGTACAATGCTTACCCGGCCAAAGTCTTCATGGGCGATACCGGATCGCTTGGATTGGGCGGCCTGATTGGCGTCGTCGCGGTGGCGATTAAGCACGAGTTTGCGCTCGCCGTGATTGGCGGCCTGTTTGTCCTCGAAGTACTATCGGTCGTTCTGCAAGTGAGCTGGTTCAAGATCACGCGTAAACTCACTGGCGAGGGCAAGCGCATCTTCCTGATGGCGCCTCTTCACCACCATTTCCAGAAGAAGAACTGGCCGGAAACACGGGTCGTGGTTCGGTTCTGGATCTTATCGCTTTTGTTCGCCCTTGCGGGTCTTGCCACACTGAAACTGAGGTAGCGCCCACTCTATGATCCCGATCACCGAATATGCAGGGCGCGATGTCGCCGTCTATGGCCTGGGCCGCACCGGATTGTCCGCTGCGAAAGCCTTGGCTGCGGGCGGCGCGCGTGTGCATGCTTGGGATGATGGGGACGCAGCTCGGCTGAAGGCTGAAGCTGAAGGCGTGAATGTCAGCGACATCAATAAGCGTGACTGGCAAAAGTTTGCGGCGCTTGTGCTGTCGCCTGGAATTCCGCTCCGCTTCCCACAGCCGCATCGTCTGGTGCGCATGGCGGAAATGATGAATGTCCCAGTGGTTGGCGATGTCGAACTGTTTGCCCGCGCGGTTCAAGCCCTGCCGGAAAAAGGCCGCCCGAAAGTTGTCGGCATCACCGGCACCAATGGGAAGTCGACAACCACGGCCTTGATTGGCCATATCCTGAAAGAGGCCGGTCGTGATGTCCGGGTCGGCGGCAATATTGGCACCGGCGTTCTCGACATGCCGGCGCTGAACGCCAACTCGATCTATGTGCTCGAGCTTTCCTCTTATCAGCTTGATCTGGTCAGCAGCCTGCGCTGCGACGTTGCGGTGTTTCTGAACATTTCTCCTGACCATCTCGATCGTCATGGCGGGATGGATGGGTATGTCGAGGCGAAGAAACGCATTTTCGCCAATCAGACAATTCGCGATGTCGCGGTGGTTGGAATTGATGACCCTTATACGCAAGCCATCGCGATGGGGCGTCAGCGCCCAGGCGGCGCCCGCGTCATCCAGATCAGCTCTGAATTTGGCCTGGCCCGCGGCGTCAGTGCGGTGGATGGTCATTTCTATGATAGCACTGGCGGGCAAGCGATCCGCGTTGGCAATCTGGCTGAAGCCGAAGCGCTTCCTGGGCGGCACAATTATCAAAACGCTGCGGCAGCCTATGCCGCATGTCAGGCGCTCGGCGTGGCGCCGGGACGGATCATGGCGGCGATGCGCACCTTCCCGGGGCTTCCACATCGGATGGAACGGGTCGGCGATGTTGGCGGTGTCCGCTTCGTCAATGACAGCAAAGCGACTAATGCGCAGGCCGCGGAGCAGGCGCTGAAGACCTGGCCAAAAGTGCATTGGATCGCAGGCGGCGTGCCGAAAGCCGAAGGGATCGTCCCGCTAAAGCCGTGGTTTGACCGGATTGAACAGGCTTACTTGATCGGTGAAAGCGCTGACGCTTTTGCCAAGACGCTGAACGGAAAAGTCAAAACCGTGAAGTGCGGAACTTTGGAAGCGGCGACCCAAGCAGCGTTCGATGCGGCCAAGGCTGCAGGCGACCCAGATCCGATTGTTTTGCTGTCCCCGGCCTGTGCGAGCTTTGATCAATATAAGGATTTCGAGGCGCGCGGTGATGCGTTCCGCGAAATTGTTCAACGCCTCGCCGCGCAAGTCGAACCGCAGAAAGAGGCGGTTTAGGGGGCGGCATGGTTGAAGTTGCGCTCCGACCAAGATCTGCCACCGGGCGTTTCTTAGAATGGCAGCGCGGCTTGGACTGGAGCATCCTGACCTCAGCGATGATCTTGCTTTGCGTCGGGCTGTTAATGTCCCTCGCAGCCGGTCCGCCTGCTGCCGAACGTCTCGGATACGCCAACGAGTTCCACTTTGTTCAGCGCCATTCCATGTTTGTGGGTGTCGCCGTGGTGGTGATGGTCGGGGTCAGCATCTTGGACCGGGTCTGGGCGAGGCGCCTCGCCGCGCTGGTCTTTTTTGGATCAACCGTGTTGCTCGCCTTCATTCTCGTCGCCGGATATGAAGCGAAAGGCGCACAGCGCTGGATCCGGATTGGTAGTTTCGGATTGCAGCCATCAGAATTTGTAAAACCGGCTCTGGTCGTTTTGTCAGGCTGGCTATTGGCGCAGCGGCGGATCTACCCGAATGGGCCATGGGCGGCGATCACGCTGGTCTTTTTCTGCTCCACGCTCGGCTTTCTGTTGCTGCAACCGGATGTCGGGCAATCAGCGCTGCTGACCGCGGCCTTTATGGTGACCTTCTTTGTGTCAGGTCTGCCCTGGCGCTGGGCGGCGATTTTTGTCGGCGGTGGAACCGCGCTCGCCGGTCTGCTCTATGCAACGCTGCCGCACGTGCGTTTCCGGATCAATTCTTTCATCAACCCGACCGACTATGACACCTATCAGATCGATAAGGCCTCCGAAGCCATTGCGCGCGGCGGTCTGTTTGGCGTTGGGCCAGGTGAGGGCCGGATCAAAACCTCGCTGCCGGATGCGCACACAGATTTCATCTACGCTGTCATGGGCGAAGAGTTTGGGTATCTCGCCGCCGTCGGCTTGATCCTGATCTTTGGGTACATCGTTTGGAAAGGCCTGCGCACCGCGGCGCGCCTGCACGATCCTTATCCGCGCGCAGCGGCATCCGGATTGTTTGCGCTTTTCGGCCTTCAAGCTGCCACGAACATCGCCGTAAATGTCAGCCTGATCCCGCCTAAGGGGATGACGCTTCCGTTCATCTCCTCCGGTGGATCGTCGATGATCGGGATCGCGCTCACCCTTGGCTTGGCGCTGGCTCTTATTCGGCGCGGGCAACGAACCTAGAAGGCGGCGAGAGATGAGCGACAAACCCCTCGTAGTGATCGGCGCAGGCGGCACAGGCGGGCATATGTTCCCGGCGGCTGCTTTTGCAGAAGAAATGGCTTCTCGCGGCTGGGAAGTTGGCCTGATCAGCGATGATCGCGGCCTGCGCTATGCCGACAAATTTCCAGCGTCTTGGAAACAAGAAGTCAAAGCCGCGAGCCCAAATATTCGCAAGCCTTGGACGCTGCCCGGAACCGCTTTGAAATTGCGGGCGGGCGTGAATGGCGCGGTGCGGCGCTTTAAACAGGATCAGCGTCCAGCTCTGGTCGCAGGCTTTGGCGGCTATCCGGCCTATCCGGCGCTCTCGGCTGGGCGCCGTTTAAAAATCCCGCTTCTGATCCATGAGCAGAATGCTGTGCTCGGCCGCGTCAATCGTGTGTTTGCGCAGAACGCCGCCGTGGTGGCTTCTGGTTTTGAGCGGCTGGATCGGCTGCCGCGCGGCGCCAATCATCAGCCCGTAGGCAATCCTGTCCGCGCGCCGATTGCCGCGATGCGCGATGTCCCATTCCCCAGCATGGAGGAAGAGCTGACCGTGTTCATTACCGGTGGCTCACAAGGCGCGCGCATCCTGGGGCAAGCCATTCCGCTGGCGATTGCCAATCATATCCCGGCGCCATTGCGAGCGCGTCTGCACATTGTTCAGCAAGTGCGCGAAGAACAGTTAGAAGAAGTCCGCGCGATCTATGACAAGGTGCAGGTCAAAGCGACGCTACAATCCTTTTTCTCCGATATGCCGGACCGACTCGCGGCGGCGCATCTCGTGATCGCGCGATCCGGTGCAGGAACGGTCAGCGAGATTGCCGCCGTGGGCCGGCCTTCAATCCTGATCCCACTCAAGATCGCGATGGACAATCACCAGGAAGCAAATGCCGAAGGCCTAGTCGAGGCAGGCGCTGCTGACATGTTGCTCGAGGATAATCTTTATCCAAATCTGCTCGGGGAGCTTCTGGCGCTGCGTCTCGGTGATGCCAATGACATGGCCGTGCGTGCGGCCGCAGCGAAGGCGATTGGCAACATTCGCGCTGCGCAGGATCTTGCGGATCTCGCTGAAAGCGCTGCAGCGCGATGATCCGGATTTCCGCCTATCTCGCCATCGCGTTTGGGGTGTTTCTATTCATTGGCGAGATCGTGCGAAACTGGGGAGATTGGCAATGGTGGCCGTTTTGGGTCGTTGACTATATTGGCGCCTCGCTTCTCATTTTTGGCGGCCAGCGCGCGCTCAATACCGGCACGATCAGGTGGCTCAGCGGCGGTTGGGGATTCACCGCCGCGATGTTTTGGATGTCGTTCTTTCGTCATGTTGAGAACCTTCGAACGGGCGATGCCGAAACAAATGGCCCGATCGCAGAGTCGCCGCTGACCGTGATCATCGGGATAATGTTGGCCCTCGCTTTGGCGGGGCTGCTAATGGCGTTATTGGGTAAGCGACCGGAAAGGCCTGAAACCACCTAAGCCGCGCTGCAGCGATGCGTTTCGTACATTTTCGCTTCTTTCAGCCATTCCCATCCAAACGCATCGGCTGAGTCGCCATGTGTTTGGCGGTGTTCGAGTTTTGCCAGCGCTTCGTCGAGGGTTGGTTCATGGCCTTCCGGCACCCACCACATGACAAAGTGCATTTGCCCGAGAACCTCGAACCATTCCTCGCGGCGCTCATAAAATTTCTTGTGCACGGTGCCCCAGACGAATTTTTCGAGGCTTTCAACATCTTCCCACACGGTCAAATTGGCAACGAATTGCGGGTCACCATCGATCTTTGCCTCAGTGTTCCCGGTGCCAGGCTCGCCTGAACCTTCCATCATCCAGACAAAGCCCGGCATTTGTTTGCCGAGCCCATTGATGAAATCGAGATTGTCCATGAAGTCTTTGACCTTCGGGTCTTCGGTCGGCGCAACCAGACGCCCGACGTTTAATTCCGCAAGCTGCATCTTCATGAAATGTCTCCATCTTTTCGTCATGAACCCATGCACATTGGGCCCTATCGCGCCAGAGAGAAAGTCTCGGGTCAGCCATGAACTTGCCTCGTGCGCGCGGAACAGGCTAAGCGCCTTTTAGTGCCTCAATCGGACAGAGAGATTTCATGAAACCGTCCCCAACCCCATTCCCGCTCGGCCCAGCTCATCTTGTTGGTATTGGCGGCATCGGCATGTCGGGCATCGCCGAGATCATGATCAATCTCGGCTATCAGGTTCAGGGCTCTGATATGAAAGAGAGCGCCAATGTTGAGCGCCTTCGCGAGCGCGGCGCTGTGGTCCATATCGGACACACGGCAGAGAATGTCGCCGGCACCAGCGCGGTGATCATCTCGAGTGCCATCAAAGGCGACAATGTCGAAGTGCAAGCCGCCCGCGCTGCCGGGATCCCCGTCGTGCGCCGCGCAGACATGCTGGCTGAGATTATTCGCTTGAAATGGACCGTCGCGGTTGCCGGAACGCATGGCAAAACCACCACAACAACTATGGTCGCCGCGCTTCTAGACGGCGCCGGGATTGATCCAACCGTGATCAATGGCGGGATCATCAATGCTTATGGCTCAAATGCGAAAGCCGGGGATGGCGACTGGATCGTGCTCGAAGCAGACGAGAGCGACGGCACATTCATGAAGATCCGCCCGACGATTGCGATCGTCACAAATATGGATCCGGAACATATGGAGCATTATGGCTCGATGGACGCGCTGCGCGATGCGTTCGATACATATGTTGGCAATATTCCGTTCTATGGGTTCGGGGTATTGTGCACCGACCATCCTGAGGTGGCCGCCATGGTGGCGCGCGTTTCGGACCGCCGGATCATCACTTACGGATACAATCGCCAGGCTGATGTCCGCGCAGTGAACCTACAGCCCTCGACCGAAGGGGTTACCTTTGATGTCATGATCCGGGCTCAGCTGAATGTGGCCGAGCGCGTGATTGAGCAGGTCTTCCTGCCCATGGCGGGTGAGCATAATGTATCCAACGCATTGGCTGCGATTGCGGTGGCGGTCGAGCTTGGTGCAACCAATGAGCAGCTCCGCGACAGCCTGAAAGCGTTTGGCGGGGTCAAACGCCGCTTTACGCCGGTTGGCGAATGGAACGGCGTGAAGATCATTGATGATTATGCCCACCACCCGGTTGAGATTGAAGCCTGCCTAAAAGCGGCTCGCGCCATCCAGGGACAGGGGCGGGTGATCGCGATTTCCCAGCCGCATCGCTATTCCCGGCTCGAGGATTTGTTCGAAGATTTCGCCCAATGCTATCGCGAGGCCGATATTGCCGTGATTACGCCCGTCTTTGCGGCTGGTGAAAGCCCAATAGAAGGCGTCGATCACACGGCTTTGGTCGCCAGTATGAAGGGCCATGGTCACAAAGAAGCGCACACTTTGGGTGACTTGGAAACCTTACCGCAACTGATCAAACAGATCGCCAAGCCGGGCGATATGGTCGTGTGCATGGGCGCGGGCAGTATCTCCGCGCATGCCAACACGCTGATTGAGGCTCTGAATAAGTAGCCGTCATGGTAAACAGAGCTGGCTAAATTGCGCCGAGCATTGTTCCGTTTTGTCAAAGACTCGCTGGCACCCCTAGGTCTGAAAAGACGTGAGGGACGGCGTCGTGTGGACGAAATCACTCTTTATTTTGGCGATCAGTTTGATCCTCTCCGTGGCGGGTGTGATAGCTCAGCATGGGGGCGATGAGGAGCCTGTCTTAAGGCTTCGCTTGCAGGACCAAACGCCTGCGCCCGCGCGCCATGTGATGTTGCGGCCGCGCTTCGACACGGCCGTCACCTCGCCATCACAGCCGGTTCCAATGCCGAAAGTTCGCGTGCATAAGCCGGGGCCGGTTGGCACATTTGCATTTGTAAGCACGGCGCACCCAAATCTGGTTCTGGCGATTGGCTCCAGCGAAGACCGATCGGAGCTCGGCCGGCAGATTGACCGCGCAATCGTAAATACTGGGCAGCGCAGCCAGCTATACGATCATGCGCGCGACCGGGCTCCGTTTATCGGCCTGGGTCTACAGGTGGGAGCCGCCAAATCAGGCTGGTCGATGGATGCCACAATTGGCGCAAGCCTGGTCGACCGGGCTGAACCTGCCCGGGTGTTCGGCGCACTGGATGTTCAACAAACAGCTGCGCTGGAAGCTGAAGCGCGGGCGAATTTCAGGCTGAGATATCGGTTCTAGGTGATGATCGTCGCAGTGGTTGAATCGGCGACAGCATTGGCGGCGCGTATCGCTTCATTGACCGCCGTAACAACGGCATCTGTGGCCTCCAGGGTCAGGCATTCTCCCGCCGCGATTGACGCAATTCTGTCAGCGTGCGCGGCGAGGTCTGCAGCGTCAAAATTATAGTCCAAAAGGCCAACCGCCTTGGAGAGCGCGATGGTCAAACACAAACGTTCATCAATCGGACCGTTCTCAAACATGGCGGCGGCCATTTCCTGTTTCAGCGCTGTTTCGAGCACCGGGGACGCTTCAGGCCAGATCGTTCTTGTGAACAGGCCAAACACGCGTGTCTTCTCACGCGACAGAGCGCCAAGGTGACACAGCTCATCGGCGAGCGTGGCGATAAAGTCTTTCTGATTGCCGAGGGCCGACACCCAATATGACAGGTCCTGACGTTTTGCAGCGCCGCCAATCGCCTCGTCACACATGCCGAGGAATGCTCCGAGATTGAGGGTGTGACGCAAAGGGATGATCGATTGCGGTTCCAGCTGCAGCTCGATCGCTCCGCGCAATATAAGATCGGCCAGCGCGGCACCAGCGAGCGCTGGTTGATAGTATCCGTCTTCTGTCCTGCCGGTGGCGTCATTCAACGACAGCAAGAGGAGACCCTGGGGAAGTGAAATATCCATGTTCATGTCTTCGCCCCTTTTCGCCACTGCCGACAAGCGGTAGGCGAAGCTATGACCTTCGATTTTAGCGCTTTGCCAGAGTTTCGCGGCAAAATGATGAAGAATGCAGCACTTGCGCCGTATACGTGGTTTCGTGTGGGCGGCACAGCTGACATGTTGGTGCTGCCTGCAGACATTGAAGACTTGCAGGCGGTGATGAAAGCGCTCCCGACAGATATCGCGGTAACCGTGCTGGGTGTCGGATCCAACACAATTGTACGCGATGGCGGCATTGAAGGCGTCGTGATCCGCCTTATGGGCAAATATTGGGGCGACATTCAACGCGAGGGCGAACGTGGTCTTATCGCCCGCGCCGGCGCTTTGGATCTGTCCGTGGCGAAAGCCGCCACCCGCGAAGGGCTCAGCGGTTTGTCATTCCTTTCTGGAATACCTGGCTCGATTGGCGGCGCCGTTCGCACCAATGCGGGTTGTTATGGCCATGAATTGAGCGATGTGGTGACAGCTGTCGACGGGGTCACGCGATCAGGAGAACAGGTCAGACTGACCCGCGACGAGATCGAGTTTTCGTATCGCCATACCGATTTTCCATCCGACATCATCGTGACCGAACTTCACCTTCGCGGTGAGACGGACGGCGATCCGGACGCGCTCGCTGAAGAGATTGCAGAGCATCAAAAGCGCCGCGCGGAGACCCAACCGATCAAGGATAAAACCGGTGGATCGACATTCGCCAATCCTGACCCGCCCGGCACACCGAACGCCCGATCGAGCTGGAAATTGATCGATGCAGCTGGCTGCCGAGGCTTAAAGGTTGGCGGCGCCATGGTGAGCGAGAAACACTGCAACTTCTTGATCAATACCGGCAACGCGACCGCCGCCGATATTGAAGCGCTTGGCGAGCTCGTCCGGGCCCGTGTGCTGGCGCATTCCGGCGTCGACCTCCGATGGGAAATTCGCCGGATTGGCCGGTTGCGGGCAGACTAGAACGAGCCCTGCAGTCTCAAGGTTAGAATGCCGCCAAAGTTTCGGCTGCGATCTTCGATTTGACGGATCGTGCCATTGCGATCTGGGGTATATTCAATCCGCTGAAAATCATCATCGCTGTCGGTCAGGTTGGCGTAGAACAGTGACGCGGTCATCCCAAAAACATCCTTGTGCTCGATGAAGGCCCAAGAAAACCCCTGAGGCTGTGTGAAATAGCGCCGCACATTGCGTCGAAACACTGGTGCGTCTTCAAACCGCTCATAGTTGATGCCCCAGGCCCAATCCGTTTTCGGAATATCGTGGCGAAAGTTCAGCTCGTAAAAGTAAATCGTGTTGCCGTTAAAATCGCGGGTCTCGCCGGTGAACGGATCATCTACGAATGTGTCTTGTGCAAACAGTTCATATTCGAGTTGTGCGCCAGTCCAGCCAAGATTGTCGAACTTGATGGTGCCATCGATTTCGATTCCGAAGCGGGAGGCGGTATCGATATTGCCGGGTCCTTCGCCAATCTCTTGAGGAGTCGTGTTGGGAATAGCAATCGGGACCAAATCTCCTAGATCCTCGATTTGCTCTCCGAAGACTTCCGCGGTGACGGCGCCCCAGCTGCCAAAATCGCGCTCAACTTCAAGGCCGAGCCGCCAGCGTTGATCCGGGACGATGTCAATATTACCGGCATTATCATCGCCGCGGTTCAGATCCACATTGGAGACGAAATCGAAGAAGTTTAGCTGCCCAACCTCACGCGTGATTGAGGCATTGATCTTGGTTTTATCATTCATCGTCCAAGCGAGAGAGGCAGAGCCTTTCGGACGGGTAAAGCGTCGCGTTTGTGATGCCTGGACGCTTTCCGACATGATTTCGGACTGCTCAACGCCGAGTGAGGTCTGCAGGCGCAGATCTTTTGTGAGCTGTCGGCCGTGGGTGATGAAGGCTTCGCCGCGCTTTTCCTCGACCCGCACTGCAGGGTTGGCTGCAACTTCGGTGACGGCGTCAAATGTCGTTCCAGTAAATCTTTGCTGCTCATTTTCGAGCGTATTGAAAGCCCCCTCAAGCGAGAATTGCCAATCTGAATTGTTGGCACCGGTGAGATTGTACTCGCCGCGCAAAATGCTTTCGCTTTCATCTGTCGTGCTGTCGAAGATGTTGTTTCGTAGGTTTGTCCCATCCACATTCGCGCCGAAAGATTTCGCACGTGTTGGGCTATGTTCGTTGCGCTGCAGACCGATCAGTTTGAACCGGCCCGGCCCGAGATCGAGCTCATAATCACCGCTGACCTCGCTGTTCCATTCGTTTTCTTTAAATTGGAAAACAGATTGGCTCAGCAGCGTGCCATCTGGAGCAAACTCACTAGTGGTTTCGCGTTGGTCAGGTTCCCACAAATTGTATTCGGCATTCAAATTGGCGATGTGGCCGTTTGCAGGTTTCCAATTCAGGCTGCCATTTATGTTGACGAAATCGGCGATGAACGTGAATTCTT
>Ga0256829_1000266_pt1 | contig 60706 bp, 55 predicted proteins | sample 131447metaG_FD_185979 | JGI IMG/M metagenome (GOLD analysis project Ga0256829, IMG submission 185979) | Hydrothermal vent microbial communities from Lau Basin, Pacific Ocean - 131-447 | ecosystem: Environmental > Aquatic > Marine > Hydrothermal vents | place: Pacific Ocean: Lau Basin | collected...
ACGGCTTGGAGAGTAGAATTGCTCATGGCGTATCCGTCCTATGTTGGTTGTGATCTGGCGAGATCAATCAACAGGATACGCCACCCTCTCTACTGCCCTCCATACACAAGAACTGAGCTTAACTCCTCTCAATAGACGTCATTATTCATCTAAGTGTCAACGAATGCCTTGCCCACTATGAAGGGCAGTACGACAATGTGCGTACACGAAGTGTAGATGGTCGCTGGGTTGTTTTCCCTGCTCAAGCGCTTAGACGCGTGGTGGGGGAGGAGGGGGTTCATGGTGTTTTTCGGTTAACGTTTACCGAGCAAGGTCGTTTTCACGATATTGTTCCACTTAATCGCCGCTGAGCCTGCTTATGCCCCAATATAATGCAAAAATGACGCTGAATGAGCTTGTTTACTCCGTCATACCTAATTTAAACACCGCCGAGTGTTTAGTGTGCAACACCTTAGATAGCTTGATTGAGTCTGCAGAAAACCCTCTTGATGTCTTTAAGCGCACCGAACAGCGCCAAGCATTTAATTTAGAGCTACACCGAATCCGCATGAATATTAAGCATTTGCTGGATCGCTATCGCGCCGATGTTGATGAAATAATGCGAAAAAATGGCGGTGTGGATGGCCCGGTGATTGAGCCAGATGCGTTAGAGGCCGATGCCATTCAAAGTGCCATTGATATTTATCAGCATGTTCGAGCGTTTCAGCGTGGCGAGCAGCGTCATCCAATCCCGCGCCGGTGATACATACATGGCATTAATATTGCCTGTATAATGTGGCACGTGCTTCAGGACTACCCGCCTGAATGCTTGCAGCTCGCCTACCCGGCAGCAGCTGCTTACACATTAGGAGATTACCCATGTCTGCCTCACCTGTCACATTGATGGTGGCTCGTCGCGTCGCGAATAGTCGCTACCAAGACTTTAACCGTTGGCTAAATGAAGGTCGTGAACTCGCTGCTGACTTTCCTGGCTACTTGGGGTCCGGTGTATTGGCGCCCCCTAAAGAAGATGATGAGTATCAGATCATTTTTCGCTTTGACAGCCAGGAAACCCTTTCTGCTTGGGAGCATTCGGCCTCTCGCCATGCTTGGCTTGAGCGGGGTAAAGGCCTTTACGATGCGCCCCATGAGCACCGGGCAACAGGCTTGGATGCGTGGTTTAAGGTAAGCCCTGGAGCTACCCCACCGCGCTGGAAGCAAGCCGTAGCCGTCTGGCTGGCGTTTTTTCCCATTTCACTACTGTTTCAGTGGGCGTTTGGCAGTGTGTTAGCCGAGTGGCCGCTCATTCCGCGGGTGCTGATGAGTACCATGATGCTGACTCCCGTTATGGTGTTTGTGTTTATCCCGCTTTCAACACGTTTACTAGCGCCGTGGTTACAAGGAAAGTGGTCGCCCATGGATCTTTTTGCCCGCTTTCGACAGCAGCATAGAACGTGAGTGTTTATCAATTAACGCAGCTCGACTGGTTGAAAGGCCACGGTTGCTACCGCTATCAGGGCTATCTATTTGGGCGACCCACGCCCATTGAATATCTTTTCGAAGCGTATTAAAAAGCCCGCCCAGTGCACGAGCGCTGGGCGGGCTAGCGTGTTTACCTACTAAGGCTAGCCAAACAGCGCGAAGCTTTCGGCATTGAGCCACATATGAACCAGGATACTGGCGATATACCCCAGCAAAATCACGGGCGACCAGCGCAAGTGCCCCATAAAGGTATAAGAACCGCGCGCTTGACCCATCACGGCCACGCCAGCGGCTGAGCCAATCGATAGCAGGCTACCACCTACGCCCGCCGTCAACGTGATTAGCAGCCAGTGCCCATGAGACATTTCAGGTTCCATGGTAAGTACGGCGAACATGACCGGGATGTTATCAACCACTGCAGACACTACCCCTAGCGCAATATTCGCCCACGTAGCGTTCCAGCCGGTGTAGAGTGCTTCTGAAAGCAGCCCCAGGTAACCCATAAAGCCAAGGCCACCGACGCACATCACTACCCCGTAGAAAAACAGCAGTGTGTCCCACTCTGCCCGAGCAACGCGGTTGAAGACATCAAACGGCACGACGCCCCCTAGCTGTTCCAGCTTTTTGTTGTCACCCAGGCGGCTATAGCGTTCCCGCTTGCGTTCCAGTGAACGGGGTAGGCTCTGGCGTAGGTAGTAACCAAAAAACTGTAAGTAGCCTAGGCCGGTCATCATGCCCAGCACGGGCGGAAGGTTAAGCAGTGTATGACACAGCACCGCTGTGCCAATGGTCAGCAAGAAGAGCGCAATAATGCGTCGCGCTCCGCGCTTGAGCTGTACATCCTCATATACGCTGCTGGGCTTTTGATCTTTAATAAACAGGCTCATTACCATCGCTGGGATCAGAAAGTTAACCAGCGACGGAATAAACAGGATAAAGAACTCCTGGAATTCAATCAGACCGGCCTGCCATACCATCAGCGTTGTAATATCGCCAAACGGACTAAAAGCACCGCCTGCGTTTGCTGCGACCACAATATTGATACAAGCAAGGTTAATAAAGCGTTTGTCGCCTTCGGCTACTTTAGTGATGACGGCACACATTAGCAGCGCAGTGGTTAAGTTGTCGGCAATCGGAGAAAGAATAAAGGCAAGGCCGCCCGTTAGCCAAAAAAGCGTACGATAGTTAAAGCCTTTGCGCAGCATCCAAGAGCGCAGCGCATCAAATACTCGGCGCTCCTCCATGGCGTTGATATACGTCATGGCGACCAGCAGGAACAACATTAGCTCGGTAAACTCCAGAAGCGTCACGCGAAACGCGTACTCGGACGTATCCGACATGCCGTTCTGGACATATACCCAGCCAATGAGTCCCCAAATAATACCGGCGGCCACCAACACAGGCTTGGATTTGCGCATGTGGATTTTCTCTTCGGCCATGACCAAGGAATAGGCCAGGACAAAGATTGCCACCGCGAAGAACCCTACCGCAGAGGTGGTTAAATCAATCTCACCTGTGACCGCGAAAGCGGCTGGGCTAATAAAAAATAATAAGGCCGCTAACAAAAAAGGCCAGCAACGAGTCACTCGAAGCTGGCCTGGGTCATGATGTAACGTCATCATAGTGTGTTTATCCTTATAATGGTTAAAAGAAGGGGGAATAAGCGACGCTAGTTTAGCAAGCGATATTGCGCTGCAATACGGAATAAAACCGAATGAAAGCCTGTGATAAATAAGTTATTGCGTCTTTTTTTTGGAAATTATCCGTTTCGCTAATAGTAAATTTCGCCAGATAATGTAATGAATTTAGGCTGAATTAGTTAGACGATAGTCGGCTATAAGTAACCCTACCATCTACCAGTCAATGTGCTAGACACGGCTTATCGGCACAATGAAAGCCACTTCCAGCCGTCTCAGCACTCGTGAGAAATCAAGACGAAGGCCGGTAGGGGGGATCAACACACAGGAGGGGTGCGGCATACACACAGGCATACACGGTGCGCAATGCTGTATAGAGTGATGCGAAAGCATGCGGGCACAAAAAAACCCGCACGGGGCGGGCTTTTCAGCGTCATTCAGACCTATATGGAAGCATCTGAATTTAGGTAGGTGGTGGAGGCGGCGGGAATTGAACCCGCGTCCGCCAGCACGCGCCCATTGGCTCTACATGCTTAGATTCCGTCATTTGCTTTAGCGCGACTGACTCCGACGGTCAGGATTCAGCCACGCGAGCCTTCTAAAGTTTAACGGTTGACGAGAAGACACCGCCAACCGCGGTCCTATCAGCTTTAGCTCATATCCCCGCAGTGATGAATAGGCACATCACCTTGGGGCCAGACAAGAAGCTAGCAGGGTTTAAGCTGCCAGCGCGCCTTGAGCGTAGTTTTCGTCGTTTGCGACTATTTTTCGTGATGTGGTATTTACGAGATACATCACGCTCTCGGCATGCACCGCAGGGTTTGTCACCGGCGTCGAAACCATGTCGCCCCCTTAGTCAGAGCCGCATTCTAACGTGCTCATCGCTAATTGACCAGTTATGCCTTGTTATGTTCCCGCATAATTCGACCTTTTTGGCGATTCCAGTCGCGGTCCTTCTCAGTGGCCCGCTTATCATGGATTTTCTTACCGGTCACCAGCGCCAGCTCGCACTTCACCTTGTTGCGCTTCCAGTAGAGCTTGAGCGGTACACAAGTGTGGCCCTTGTCCTGGGTGACCGAAAAGATTTTGGCGATCTCTTTACGGTGAAGCAGCAGCTTACGAGTTCGCGTGGGGTCAGCAATTTCATGGGTGCTGGCCGTGTTCAGCGGCATAATATGGCTGCCCAGCAGGAACGCTTCGCCGTTGCGAATTAAAATGTAGGTGTCGGTGAGCTGCGCTTTACCAGCGCGAAGGCTTTTCACTTCCCAGCCAGCCAGCGCTAAACCCGCTTCGAAGGTTTCGTCGATATGGTACTCAAACCGTGCCTTCTTGTTCTGGGCAATGACACTGCTGCCGGGGCCCTTACTGTTACCTTTCTTAGTGGCCATGGAACCTCATCGTTGATCTGTCAGTAGCATCCCCCTTCGTTATGTGGGGAGGCGTGATACCATTCAAGGTCTGAAAAAATGTTTCCCATGATACGCTTTGGGCACTGTGAAGTCAGCGGAGAGGTCAATGCCAACCGTTAATCGTACCGCCTTGGTGCGGCACACCCCCCAACAAATGTTCGATTTGGTCAATAACTTCGAACGCTATCCCGAGTTCCTGCCGGGGTGCCGTCGGGCGCGTTTACTTGAGCACGACGCCGACCACCTGATTGGCGAAATGACCCTGGGGCGCGCCGGGGTGGAGCAAACCATTACCACCCGCAACAACCTATTCGCTCCCGAGCGCATCGAGCTGTCGCTGGTAAAGGGGCCATTCAAACAGTTGAAAGGACGCTGGCTGTTTACGCCGATGGGCGAAGATGCCTGCAAGGTAAGCCTGGAAATGGAGTTCGTATTCGCCAATCGGTTGCTGAGCATGGCATTTGGCAAACTGTTCCAGCAGATTGCCGGGCAACTGGTCGATGCCTTCACCAAGCGCGCCAACGAACTGTATGGCCGTTGATGACATTGCTGTCGAGGTAGCCTTCGCGCTGCCTCACAAGCAGCGTATCGTCGCGCTGAAGGTACCCAGCGGCACCACTGCCAGAGCAGCCGTTGCCCTGGCCGACCTGCCCAGCCTGTTTCAGGAGCTGCCCGCCGAGACCTTCGAGCAGGCGCCGCTGGGCATCTTCGGCAAGGCGTTGCGCCACCCCGATAAGGAGCCGCTGCGCGAAGGCGACCGTGTAGAAGTCTACCGGCCGCTGCAGATCGACCCCAAAGCGGCCCGCCTGGAGCGGGCCAAACGTCAGGCCAGCGGCCAGTAGCCGTTACTGGGCAATCGGTACTGGCTGGGGGTCGGGGGCGGTCTCAGGCGTGGGGGCCTGCTGGGTTGGCTGCATGCTGTCCATTGGGTCAGTGCCTTCGACGGCAGGCCCCATGCCGCGGTCAGAGCTGACCGGCAGGTCGCTAGACAGGTCGCCTTGCTGCTCGACGTTCACCAGTCGGCCAGCGTTATCGAAGGTGAGCGTGACGCGACGCTGTTCCACGCCCCCGTACGCTTTATCGAGGCGGTATACGTAGTCCCACTGGCGGGCATCGAAGGGGGCTTCCAGCAGCGGCCTGCCCATCACATAGGTGACCTGTTCCTGGGTCATGCCCGGCTGGAGCTGGCTGACCATCTCCTGGGTGACCAGGTTGCCCTGGGGGATGTCGCGCTTGTACACGCCGACGTAACTGCAGCCGCTAACGACGGTCAGGGCAACGGAAAGAGTAATGATACGAGTCAATTTTTGCATTTGAGCCTGTTCTTCACTATCGTGGTTTCGGTCGATGATACCCGACCTAACCTGTTACTGCGAAGAGCAACCATGGCCGATCAGAACCATGAACTACGCAAAGCCGGGCTGAAAGTGACCCTGCCGCGCGTCAAGATCCTGCAGATTCTCGAAAATGCTTCGGGCCAACACCACCTTAGCGCAGAAGAAGTGTATAAAACACTGATTGATGCGGGCGAGGATGTTGGTCTGGCGACCGTCTACCGCGTGCTGACTCAGTTCGAGTCGGCAGGCCTTGTGATTCGTCACAATTTTGACGGTGGTCATGCGGTCTTCGAGATGACCCAAGAAGACCACCACGATCATATGGTGTGTCTGGAAAGCGGTGAGATCATCGAGTTTGTCGATGACATCATCGAGCGTCGCCAGCAAGAGATCGCCGAAGAGCACGGCTACGAGCTAGTGGACCATGCTCTGGTGCTGTACGTACGCCCTCGCGGGTCTGACGTTACACGCCAGGATAGCGGCCCAACGAATCGCAAATAGTGAATCGTTAAAGCGAATAGCCGCGTAAAAAACGCCCCCAGGGTGCCAGCGAATACTCACTGGCGCTCTGGGGGCGTTTTGTATTCAACGGGGGCTTGGGGTAGGGCGTGCCCGTTTGGTGGAAGTGCGCGCCCGCTTGGTGGATCAGTGAGGCAGGCGCTGGCTGGCGTGAAGCATCTCACGTGCATGGGCCAGGGTCTGGTCGGAAAGTGTCACGCCGCCCAGCATCCTCGCCAGCTCGCTAATCCGGCCGCGTTCGTCCAGCAGCGCCATGTGGGTGAGCGTGGTGTCTCGCTTGGCGCGCTTTTCGATGTGCAGATGCTGGTGCGCCTGGGCAGCCACTTGAGGCAGGTGGGTCACGGTCATTACCTGGCCGTTTTCGCCTAGTTTACGTAGCAGTTGGCCGACGATTTCCGCCGTTGCCCCAGAAATACCCACGTCCACTTCATCGAAGACCAAGCTCGGAATCGTCGAATGCGACGCCGCTACCACCTGAATGGCCAGGCTGATGCGCGACAGCTCGCCGCCGGAAGCGACTTTGGTGAGCGGCCGGGCGGGTTGGCCCGGGTTGGCGCTGATCAGGAATTGCACATGGTCCAAGCCCTCGGGGGAAGGCGTTTCGCGCGGGGTGACGTCCACGTCGAAACGTGCTTTGCCCATGGCCAGGAAGGCCAACTGCTGCTGCACCTCTTTGCCCAAGCGAACAGCGGCCTTTTGGCGTGCTTCGGTGAGCTGTTTGGCTTCGCTGCGGTAACGCTCGCGGTACTCGGCCACTTGACTGCTGAGGGCTTCTAGATCGTCATCGCTGGCTTCGAGCTGCGCCACCTCTTGTTTGAGTTGGGCATGCAGCGCGCAAATCTCTTCGGGAGCGACGTGGTGCTTACGGGCAATGCGGTGTACGTCGCCCATGCGCTCCTCGACCCACGCCAGTCGCTCTGGGTCCAGTTCGGTGGTGCTGGCCAATCGGTGCAGCTCGCTAGCGGCTTCTTCGACTTGAATTCGGGCATCGCTCAACATGGTGAGCGTATTGGCCAGCGTGCCTTTATCGCTGCCGGGCAGCGCACTCAAGTGGGCGTAGGCTTGGTTGAGAAGCGACAGCGCGCCCCCTTCATCGCTTTCGCAGCAGTCGGCGGCAAACTGGGTTTCACGTAGGGTCTCTTCGGCGTGGGCCAGGGTGTGCTGCTCCTCTTCCAAGGTTTGCAGCTCGCCTTCGGCAAGGCCCAACTGGTCCAGCTCCTCGACTTGATAGCGCAGCAGTTGGCGTTTGGCCTCGACTTCGCTGCCCTCTTCACTGAGTTTTTTCAGCCGACGGCGGGCACTGCGCCACTCGCGGAACGTCTCGGCGAGCTGCTGGCTGCGTTCGCGAAGCCCGGCGTAGTCATCCAGTAGCGCCAAGTGCGTCTCTTCCCGCATCAAGGCTTGGTGGGCATGCTGGCCATGAATCTGAATCAGCTGTTCAGCCAGAGATTTCAAATCGGCAATGGTCGCTGGGTGGCCATTGATCCACGCCTTGGAGCGCCCGTTGGCAGTAACCACGCGACGCAAGAGACACTCATCGGCAGGCAGCTCGCGGGCGTCGAGCCACTCGGCTGCTGCGGGCAGGTGCTGGATATCGAAACGGGCGGAGAGGTCGGTTCGCTCGCAGCCGTGGCGCACGCTACCCGCATCGGCGCGCTCACCCAGGCAGAGGCCCAAGGCACCCAGCAAAATGGATTTACCCGCCCCAGTTTCGCCCGTAATGGCGGTCATGCCACGGGTTAGGTCGAGTTCAAGGCGGTCAACGATAGCGTAGTCTTGGATCGCTAGCTGCGTAAGCATAAGGCCTCCTGAGGCGGTGCGGCACAGAAGCTGGATACTTATCCAATAATTGTTGTTTTATACAGTAGTCGATAACTCACTTCAATGCCCCTCTTGAGATGGCTTTGATGGCCCCCATATAGGCTGCATACGTGGTTAACACCCGATACTTACCTCAGGTGGCCGCCACCGGCACCGTTACTTATTTCAGGAGCAAGGCATGGCAAAAGAACCGCAAACCCCGTTGGAAGATGAGCTGGCACGCCAAGAGCAGGAAGCAGAGGTCACCGACCAGTCTGCCGAAGAGCGGTTGGTGGAAGGCGAACTGGAAGGGCTGATCGATGACGATGCACCGCTGAAAGATAGCGCTGGTAGCCCCGAAGCCGACGTGCTGGCCGCTCAGGTAGAAGAACTCGAGCAGAGCCTGGCGGAAGCCAAAGACCAAGCGCTGCGGGCTGCTGCCGAAGCTCAGAATGTTCGCCGCCGGGCGGAGCAAGAAGCCGAAAAGGCGCGCAAGTTTGCCCTAGAGAAGTTTGTCAAAGAGCTGCTGCCCGTGGTGGATAGCTTGGAGAAAGCGCTGGAAAGCATGCAGGACGATGCGTCCGAGGCGCATCGCGAAGGTGTCTCCATGACCCTCAAGATGCAGCTCGACGTGCTGAGCAAGTTTGGCGTCGAAAGCATCGAGCCTCAGGGCGAGCCCTTCGATCCACAGGTGCATGAAGCCATGGCGATGGTGCCGAACCCAGAGCTCGACCCCAACACCGTGATGGATGTGATGCAGAAAGGCTATCTGTTGAACGGCCGCCTCGTGCGTCCTGCCATGGTCGTGGTCAGCCAAAAAGCGAATTAAGCCGCGTTGACGCATTGCCGCAAAAAAAGCCCTTGAAATGCGGCAAGCGGCCCCCAAATAAAGGTCAACCCCGCGGGATAAGCCCGCAACTTGTTTAAAGAACAAATTTTTTAGTTTTGTAACAACTGAATTCGAGGTTTTTGCTATGGGACGCATTATTGGAATCGACCTGGGCACCACTAACTCTTGTGTGGCCGTGCTCGATGGTGATAGCGCTAAAGTCATTGAAAACGCCGAAGGCGGTCGTACCACGCCTTCTATCATTGCCTACACCGACGACGGTGAAATCCTGGTAGGCCAGGCCGCCAAGCGCCAGGCCGTGACTAACCCGGAAAACACCCTTTACGCCATCAAGCGTCTGATCGGCCGTCGCTTCAAAGACGACGTCGTTCAAAAAGACATCAAGATGGTGCCCTACAAAATCGCCGAAGCTGATAACGGTGATGCGTGGGTAGAAGTAAAAGGCAAAAAAATGGCACCGCCGCAGGTGAGCGCGGAAGTGCTGAAGAAGATGAAGAAAACCGCCGAAGACTATCTCGGCGAAGCGGTCACCGAAGCGGTCATCACCGTACCGGCCTACTTCAACGACAGCCAGCGTCAGGCTACTAAAGATGCAGGCCGTATTGCCGGTCTAGACGTCAAGCGTATCATCAACGAGCCGACCGCAGCTGCTCTGGCCTACGGCATGGACAAAGCCCGTGGCGACAAAACCATCGCAGTCTACGACTTGGGTGGTGGTACCTTCGATATTTCCATCATCGAAGTCGCCGACGTGGATGGCGAAACGCAGTTCGAAGTATTGGCAACCAATGGTGACACCTTCCTGGGTGGTGAAGATTTCGACCTCGCGCTGATCAACTATCTGGTCGATCAGTTCAAGTCGGACAGCGGTATCGATTTGTCTGGTGACAATCTGGCCATGCAGCGTCTGAAAGAAGCCGCCGAGAAAGCCAAAATCGAGCTTTCCAGCGCCCAGCAGACCGATGTGAACTTGCCGTACATCACCGCCGACAACACTGGCCCGAAACACCTCAACGTGAAGGTGACTCGTGCCAAACTGGAGTCGCTGGTCGAAGATCTGGTTCAGCGTTCGCTCGAGCCGTGCAAGATGGCGCTGAAAGATGCAGGCCTGTCCGCGTCTGAAATCGACGAAGTGATCCTGGTCGGCGGTCAGACCCGCATGCCGATGGTTCAGAAGAAAGCGGCAGACTTCTTCGGTAAAGAAGCGCGTAAAGACGTGAACCCGGACGAAGCGGTTGCCGTGGGTGCTGCGATTCAGGGCGGTGTATTGGGTGGCGACGTAAAAGACGTTCTGCTGCTTGACGTTACCCCGCTGACCCTGGGTATCGAAACCCTGGGTGGCGTGATGACGCCGCTGATCGACAAGAACACCACCATCCCGACCAAGAAGACGCAAACCTTCTCGACCGCGGATGACAACCAGACCGCCGTGACCATTCACGTCGTTCAAGGTGAGCGTAAGCAAGTGTCGCAGAACAAGTCGCTGGGTCGCTTCGACCTCGCCGACATTCCGCCGGCACCGCGCGGTGTGCCGCAGATCGAAGTGGCGTTCGACCTCGATGCCAACGGTATTCTGAACGTGTCTGCCAAAGACAAGGCGACCGGTAAAGAGCAGTCCATCGTCATCAAGGCGTCTAGCGGCCTCTCCGATGAAGAGATCGAGCAAATGGTACGTGATGCCGAAGCCCACGCGGACGAAGACAAAAAGTTCGAAGCGCTGGTGCAGCTGCGTAACCAAGCGGACGGCATGATTCACGCCACCCGTAAGACCGTTCAAGAAGCGGGCGATAAGGCCACCGATGACGAGAAACAGGCCATCGAAAACGCCATCGCCGAACTGGAAGAAGCGGTGAAAACCGATGACCAGGACGACATCCAGAAGAAACTGGATGCGCTGACCGAAGTCTCCGGCCAGCTGGCGCAAAAGATGTACGCCGAACAGGCAGAAGCGGCCCAGGCGGGTGGTGAAGGTGCTGAAGAGGCCAACACCAAGCAGGACGACGACGTGGTTGACGCCGAGTACGAAGAAGTCAACGACGACAAGAAGAAGCAGTAACCCACCTCTTTCTGCCAAGGAAAGTGGTGACGCGGGAGGCAACTCCCGCGTTGCTGTTTCCGCGGCCGAGACGCCTATAGTGTGTAGCTAACCAGGAGGCGTAGGACCCATGTCCAAACGCGATTATTACGAAGTCCTGGGTGTCGAAAAAGGGGCCGATCAGAAAGAGATCAAAAAGGCCTATCGCCGTCTGGCGCAAAAATTCCACCCTGATCGAAACCCGGACGATACCTCCGCAGCGGAAAAATTCCGCGAAGTGTCGGAAGCTTACGAAGTTCTGAGCGATGGTGAGAAGCGCGCGGCCTACGACCAGTTCGGCCATGCCGGTGTGGATGGCCAGGGCGGCGGCTTCGGTGGCGGCGGCGCTGGCGATTTCAGCGATATCTTCGGCGATGTGTTTGGCGATATCTTCGGTGGCGGCGGTGGCCGTCGTCGTGGGCCCAACGCACCTGCACGGGGTTCCGACCTGCGCTACAACCTAGAGCTGGATCTAGAGAGCGCAGTGGCGGGCACCACGGTGGATATTCGCGTCCCGCGTCATATTGAGTGTGACCGCTGTGACGGTGGCGGCGCCGAGCCGGGCTCCACCAAAGAGACCTGCCCGACCTGTCATGGTCACGGCCAAGTACGCATGCAGCAGGGCTTCTTCGCGGTTCAGCAAACCTGCCCGACCTGTCACGGCAGTGGCCAGCACATCAAGGTGCCGTGCCACAAATGTAACGGCGAAGGCCGCGTGCGCGAAACCCGCACCCTCTCGGTGAAGATTCCGCCGGGTGTGGATACCGGCGACCGTATTCGTCTCAACGGCGAAGGCGAGAGCGGCGTGAACGGTGGCCCGGCGGGCGATCTGTACGTTCAGGTGTCCATTAAGCCGCACCACATTTTCAAGCGCGATGGTAAACACCTGCAGTGCGATGTGCCGATCAACTTCGTCGATGCAGCACTCGGTGGCGAGTTGGAAGTGCCCACGCTGGATGGTCGCGTGAAACTGAAGATCCCGCCGGAAACCCAAACCGGCAAGCTCTTCCGCCTGCGCGGTAAAGGCGTGAAGCCGGTACGCGGCGGTGCCCCCGGCGACCTGCTGTGCAAAGTAGTGTTGGAAACGCCCGTCAACCTCAACGACGAGCAGAAAGACCTGCTTCGCCAGCTGCAAAAGAGCTTTGATGACAGCAATAGTCATAGCCACTCGCCGAAGAAGACTGGCTTCTTCGACAGCGTGAAGAAGTTCTTTGAAGAGATGAAGCCGTAAGGTCTTTATCTATTTCATACAGTTTGTGTAGCAACGCTAAAAACCAGCATCCATTGGGTGCTGGTTTTTTGTTGCGTGTAGCTAGGTGGCTGCACCGTTGCAACGAATTCTCATGCAACGCTTGGTTCTTATCGCGGTGGGGATTAGGCTAGTGGGTGCTCACCCGCCACCTATATGGAGAGATCTCTATGCCTTTATCCCGAGCAGAAATTGCCACCCCATCCGGCGCGCGGTTGATCAACCGCCTGTGTAAACACTGGGCGCATAAGCTTGAGGTGGAGCACAGTGAGCAGGACGCCAAGATCGTGTTTGCCAGCGGTACTTGCCTGATGCACGCCGAACCTGATCGGCTACTGGTCTCCATCGAAACCCTGGAAGAAGAGCACTTGGACCAGCTAGAGGGCGTAGTCGAGAGCCATCTAATGCGTATGGCGAAAGACGAGTCGCTGGAGATTGTCTGGGAGAATTGAAAGTGCATGAAGGGCGCTGCCGTTAGCGCCGCATCGCTAAGGGTGGTCTGCTATAATTGCGGCCACCTTTTTTGTTTCTAGTTAATGCCAAATAGCGCACGCGTAGGAGTTTCCATGACCCGAATTGCCATTGTAGGCGTAGCTGGCCGCATGGGCCGCACGTTAGTTAACGCTGTTGAGCAACAGGCTGATGCCTCGCTTGCAGGCGGTATTGTGGAGCCGGGCAGCTCCCTGGCGGGCGTAGATATCGGCGAGCTGGCAGGTGTGGGTAAGCGTGGTGTGGCCGCCGTGGATTCGCTCGACGCCATTGTGGATGACTTCGACGTGCTGATCGACTTCACTGCGCCCCAAGTCACCTTGGCGAATCTGGCATTCTGCGCCGAGCACGGTAAGTGCATCGTGATCGGCACCACCGGTATGAACGATGAGGAGCTGGCCGAGCTAGATAGCTACCGCGATAAGGTGGCCATGGTGTTTGCTCCCAACATGAGCGTGGGCGTGAACCTGACGCTCAAGCTACTGGAAACGGCGGCCAAGGCGCTGGGTGATGAAGGCTACGATATTGAGGTGATTGAGTCCCACCACCGCCATAAAGTCGATGCGCCTTCCGGCACGGCCATTAAAATGGGTGAAGTGGTGGCCGAAAGTTTGGGCCGTACCTTGAAAGAGCACGGCGTGTTTGAGCGGGTTGGGCAGTGCGGCCCGCGTACCGATAAAGAGATCGGCTTCGCTACCGTGCGGGCGGGCGATATCGTCGGTGAGCACACGGTGATGTTCGCCACCGAAGGCGAGCGCATCGAAATCACTCATAAAGCTTCCAGCCGTATGACCTTCGCCAAAGGGGCCGTGCGGGCGGCACGCTGGGTGGCCGCTCAGCCGCATGGCCGTTATGACATGCAGGACGTGCTGGCGCTGAGCTGAGCCGTGGGCTTGTGTTAGACAAGGTCGGCATAAAGCGCTGGCCCTGATGCGCTAAATGCTGTAACATTCCAAAAATTTTGGCCCAGTGGCTGCAAAGAGCAGCAAAATATCTACAGTGAAGAGCTGTAGAGAGAGCACCGCGCTTGTTGCACTGGCCGTTAAGTGGGAAAAGTAGTCAGCTAAATGCTGCGCCATGGCTAACACCGTTATGAAGGCCAAGGAAAGAGAACAACAAGCGGGATGAAACCGATTTTTTATTATCGGCTTCGTCCCGCTTTTTTACGACCCGACGTTTGCACGCAAACGCCGACAACCGGATCGCCGAGCCTGCGCCCACAGGCTCCCACCAGCATGGGAGAACTTGTCTTGAATAACCCCGCATTGAGCAAACCCGCGATATTGGCCCTGGAAGATGGCAGTGTGTTTCATGGAACTGCCATTGGCGCGGATGGAGTCACAAGCGGTGAGGTGGTGTTCAATACAGCCATGACCGGCTACCAGGAAATCCTCACCGACCCCTCTTACACCCGCCAAATCGTCACCCTGACTTACCCGCACATCGGCAACACTGGCATTAACTCTGAAGATGTAGAGTCCGCCTCGATTGCGGCAGCTGGCTTGGTAATTCGCGATCTCCCCCTGCTGGCCAGTAGCTTCCGTTCTGAGCAAACCCTCTCTGATTACCTGAAAAGCCACAACGTGCTGGGTATTGCGGATATCGATACCCGCCGCCTGACGCGTATTTTGCGCGATAAAGGTGCCCAGAACGGTGCGATTCTGGCGGGTGCCGATGCAGAAGGTGAGGATGCCGTAGAGCGGGCGCTGGCGGCGGCGAAGGCGTTCCCAGGCCTGAAGGGCATGGATTTAGCCAAGGAAGTCTCCTGCAAAGAGGCTTACGAGTGGTCGGAAGGCGAGTGGACCTTGGGCGAAGGCTACGCGGATACCACCCAGGGCGAGCGTCCTTACCATGTGGTCGCGTTTGATTACGGTGTTAAATTCAATATCCTGCGTATGCTGGCGGCGCGCGGCTGCCGCCTGACCGTGGTGCCTGCGCAAACCCCTGCGGCTGAGGTACTGGCGATGAACCCGGATGGCGTATTCCTGGCCAACGGCCCCGGCGACCCTGAGCCCTGCGACTACGCGATTAAAGCGATCCAGGAAGTGTTGGAAACCGACACGCCGGTGTTCGGCATTTGCTTGGGCCACCAGCTGCTGGCGCTGGCCTCCGGTGCCAAAACCGTCAAGATGGGCCACGGCCACCATGGTGCTAACCATCCGGTACAAGACCTAGATACCGGCACGGTGATGATCACCAGCCAGAACCATGGCTTTGCCGCCGATGAAGCCTCCCTGCCCAGCAACGTACGTGCCACGCACCGCTCGCTGTTCGATGGCACCCTGCAGGGCATTGAGCGTACCGACCGCCCGGCGTTTAGCTTTCAGGGCCACCCGGAAGCCAGCCCTGGCCCGCGCGATGTAGCGCCGCTATTTGATCGCTTTATCGCCATGATGCAGGCGCGCCGCTAAGTTAGCCGCGCTGCCTCTGATTGCCTAGTTACGCCGTTTTGATGCTCATCGTCACCACTTTTTGCGGGAACCGTTATGCCTAAGCGTACCGATATCAACAGCATTCTTATCATTGGCGCTGGTCCGATTGTCATCGGCCAGGCCTGCGAATTCGACTACTCTGGCGCTCAGGCGTGTAAAGCGCTGCGCGAAGAGGGTTACCGGGTTATTTTGGTCAACTCTAACCCGGCCACCATCATGACCGACCCTGCCATGGCCGATGCCACCTACATCGAGCCAATCACCTGGCAGGCCGTTGAGAAAATTATCGAAGTCGAGCGCCCGGACGCCATTCTCCCCACCATGGGCGGCCAAACCGCGCTGAACTGCGCGCTGGATCTTGAAAAACATGGCGTGCTTGCTAAGTACAGTGTTGAGATGATCGGCGCCAACGCCGACGCCATTAATATGGCGGAAGACCGCGACCTGTTCGACCAAGCCATGAAGCGCATCGGCCTTGAGTGCCCGAAAGCCAAAGTGGCGCACACCATGGATGAGGCGTGGGAAATTCAGGCAGAGCTTGGCTTCCCGACGATTATTCGCCCTTCCTACACCATGGGCGGCTCCGGCGGCGGTGTGGCGTACAACAAGGAGGAGTTCGAAGAGATCTGTACCCGCGGTTTCGAGCTTTCCAATAACCACGAGCTGCTGATTGATGAGTCGCTGCTAGGTTGGAAAGAGTACGAAATGGAAGTGGTGCGCGACAAAAACGATAACTGCATTATTGTCTGCGCTATTGAAAACTTCGACCCGATGGGCGTCCATACCGGCGACTCCATCACTGTCGCGCCGGCGCAAACGCTGACCGATAAAGAGTACCAGATCATGCGGGACGCGAGCCTCGCGGTACTGCGTGAGATCGGCGTAGAAACCGGTGGCTCCAACGTGCAGTTTGGCATGGACCCGAAAACCGGTCGTCTGGTCGTAATCGAGATGAACCCGCGTGTGTCGCGCTCGTCGGCGCTGGCATCGAAGGCCACCGGTTTCCCGATTGCTAAAATCGCCGCGAAGCTGGCGGTGGGTTACACCCTTGATGAGCTGCAGAACGACATTACTGGCGGTCAAACACCGGCGTCGTTTGAGCCGTCCATCGACTATGTCGTGACCAAAATTCCGCGCTTTACGTTCGAGAAATTCCCCCAGGCTAACGACCGCCTAACCACCCAGATGAAGTCGGTGGGTGAGGTGATGGCGATTGGCCGCACGTTCCAAGAGTCGCTGCAAAAAGCGCTGCGCGGTATGGAAACCGGTAACGATGGCCTCGACCCGATCATTACCGAGTTCACCGATGAAACGATGGCCCAGATCAAGGGCGAGCTGCAGGCAGCGGGTGCCGAGCGTATCTTCTTTGTGGCTGATGCTATGCGCGCTGGTATGAGCGTGGAAGAGGTCTTTGCGCTGACCAACATCGACCGCTGGTTCCTGGTGCAGATTGAAGATCTGGTGCTGACCGAGGCGGCGGTCTCCAAGCGCGCGTTGGCGGATCTCTCCGCTCGCGAGCTGTTCCAGCTCAAGCGCAAGGGCTTCTCGGATGCACGTCTAGCGAAGCTATTGGGTGTGTCCGAAAAAGAGTTCCGCAAAACCCGCCAGGCAGCAGGCATTCGCCCGGTGTACAAACGTGTGGACACCTGTGCCGCCGAGTTTGCGTCGGATACCGCCTACATGTACTCCACCTACGAGGAAGAGTGCGAAGCGGACGTCTCTGATCGTCAGAAAATCATGGTGCTGGGCGGTGGACCGAACCGTATTGGCCAGGGCATCGAGTTTGACTACTGCTGCGTTCATGCCGCCTTCGCCATGCGCGACGACGGCTACGAAACCATCATGGTTAACTGTAACCCGGAAACCGTTTCTACCGACTACGACACCTCTGATCGCCTCTACTTCGAGCCCGTCACACTGGAAGACGTGCTGGAAATTGCTGATAAAGAGAAGCCGGTGGGCGTGATTGTGCAGTTCGGTGGCCAAACCCCGCTGAAGCTGGCTCGCGAGCTGGAAGCCGCAGGCGTGCCGATCATCGGTACCACGCCGGACGCCATCGATCGCGCCGAAGACCGTGAGCGCTTCCAGGTGATGATCGACAAGCTCGGCCTGAAGCAGCCGCCCAACGCCACGGCCCGGAGCTTCGAAGAAGCCTTCACCAAGGCCGAGAAGATCGGCTACCCGCTGGTCGTGCGCCCCAGCTACGTACTAGGTGGCCGTGCCATGGAGATCGTCTACGATGCCTCCGAGCTCGAAAACTACATGACCAACGCGGTGAAGGTCTCTAACGACTCTCCGGTACTGCTGGATCACTTCCTGAGCGCGGCGGTGGAAGTGGATATCGATGCGGTCTCTGACGGCCAGCAGGTCGTGATTGGCGGTATCATGCAGCACGTTGAGCAAGCGGGCGTTCACTCCGGTGACTCCGCCTGCGCGCTGCCGCCTTACTCGCTGCCTGCCGACGTGCAGGACGAGATGCGTGAGCAGGTCAAGAAAATGGCCGTGGAGCTGGGCGTCAAAGGCCTGATGAACGTGCAGCTGGCCTGGCAGGAGGGCGAGATCTACGTGATCGAGGTCAACCCTCGTGCATCGCGTACCGTGCCGTTTGTTTCCAAGTGCATCGGCACCTCGCTGGCGCAGATTGCCGCGCGCTGCATGGCTGGTAAGACGCTGGCCGAGCAGGGCTTCGAACGTGAGATCGTGCCGCACTTCTATAGCGTCAAAGAAGCGGTCTTCCCGTTCAACAAGTTCCAGGGCGTTGATCCAATTCTCTCGCCGGAAATGAAATCCACCGGTGAAGTGATGGGCTCGGGCGATACCTTCGCGGAAGCCTTTTTCAAGGCGCAGCTGGGCGCGGGCGAGGCGATCCCGGCGCTGGATGGCGACCGTAAAGCGTTCCTGTCGGTGCGTGAGCCTGATAAGCAGGGGATTATCGAAGTGGCCCGTTCTCTGCTAACATTGGGCTTCACGCTATGTGCAACACGCGGTACCGCTGCGGCCCTCGAAGCCGCCGGGCTGCCCGTGGAGCACGTCAATAAAGTCTACGAAGGCCGTCCCCATATCGTCGATCTGCTGAAGAACGACGAAATCGCCTACATCGTGAATACCACCGAAGGTCGTCAGGCAATCAACGACTCTTCGATCATTCGCCGTACTGCTCTCGCGCGCAAGGTGCCCTATGCGACCACCTTGGCGGGCGCTAATGCTGTTTGCATGGCGCTAGAGTACGGTAGGGAGATTACGGTGCGGCGCCTTCAGGATCTGCATGCAGGAGCAAGTCAATGAACAAGGTCCCGATGACGGTAGCGGGAGAAAAAAGTCTTCGCGAAGAGCTCAACCACTTGAAGGGCGAAGCTCGCCCTCAGGTGATTGCGGCCATCGCTGAAGCGCGTGAACACGGCGATCTCAAGGAGAACGCCGAGTACCACGCCGCCCGTGAACAACAGGGGTTTATTGAAGGCCGTATTCAGGAAATCGAGAGTAAGCTCTCTGGCGCCCAGGTGATTGATGTCACCAAGCTGCCGAAAACCGGCAAGGTGATTTTTGGGGTGACTGTGTCGCTCTTGAACCTGGATAGTGATGCCAGCGTTACCTATCGCATTGTTGGCGAAGATGAAGCCGACATTAAAGCGGGGCGTATTTCGGTCACTTCACCCATTGCGCGCGCGCTGATTGGTAAAGAAGAGGGCGATGTGGTGGTGGTGAAAACGCCCGGCGGCGACGTTGAGTACGAAATTGAGAGTGTTGAACACCTCTAATGTTGTGCGGATAGCGCCATAAAAAAGGCCCGATGCAGGTAGCTGCTTCGGGCCTTTTGACTTAGCGGCGCTTGGCGCCGTGTCAGCATAGTACTGTGTGCGTTAGTGCCGCCCGTGATGGTTCTCGAAGCGGGTAACGTTGGAGAGCTTGGGGTTAGCCTTTGGGTTGCGGCGATAAAGCAGCGCCATTTTGCCAATGGTTTGCACCAGCTCGGCGTTGCTGTCAGCCAGCAGCTCGTTGATCATCGCAGCGCGGTCATCCCGTTCGGGCAGAGCGAGTTTCACTTTAATCAGCTCGTGATCATTGAGCGCGCGGCTGAGTTCTGCGAGCAGATTTTCGGAGACGCCGTTCTCAGAAACGGTGACCACTGGGTTCAAATGGTGGCCAATGCTACGAAATGCTTTCTTTTGTGCCTGTGACAAGCTCATGGTATCTTGCGGTATCCCGGTTAGCGCTTAACGTTCCATCTTACGGTGAAATGCCGCTAAGTGAAAGCAATCACGTGAACGCGCCCATCTCTTATTCCAGTGTCAGATTCCCACATGCAGCAAAAGCCTCCAAGCCGTAAACATTCAGTGAGCAAAACCAGCAATAACTGGAAGAAAGAACATTTTGACGACCAGTACGTAAAACAGAGCTGGCAGGATGGCTACCGCTCCCGGGCGAGCTATAAGCTGCTAGAGCTGGATGAGAAGGATAAACTGTTTCGTAATGGTATGACGATCATTGATCTGGGGGCAGCCCCTGGTGGATGGAGCCAAATCGCTGCCGAAAAAGTCGGGCCAGAGGGCGTGGTTATCGCCTCTGATATTCTGGAGATGGATGCGCTGGCAGGGGTGGACTTTATTCAGGGCGATTTTACCGAGGAGAGCGTACTTAACGCGATTCTTGAGCGCCTGGGAAATCGTCCGGTAGACCTTGTTATGTCGGACATGGCCCCCAATATGAGTGGTATGGCAGCCATCGATCAGCCACAAGCGATGTATCTTGTCGAGCTGGCGTTGGAGTTGGCCCGTGAAACGCTCTCGCCCAAAGGGCGGTTTTTGGTAAAGGTCTTCCAGGGGGAAGGCTTTGACGCCTACCTAAAAGAGCTGCGCGGCAGTTTTGACCGCGTGGTTACCCGCAAACCGGATGCCTCCCGGGCGCGCTCCCGAGAAGTCTATTTTTTGGCGGAGGGTTTTCGCGGTTAAACCAGTGCTGGCAAGGCCCTGGTGTTATGGCAAAGTGCTATAGCAAAGATTTATCACCACGATTGCCAGACAGGCAAGCGTAAGGTGTGTCACATTATGTACATTGGACGAACGTGACACAGATGGCCCAAAGCCAAATGTGCTTTGGCAATGGTTGAACGTTAAGCTCTAGTGTAAGGTCAGAGTATTAGCGGTTAACTGACGGATTCTTGTAATGAGGGTAGCCCCTTGAACGATATGGCGAAGAACCTGATTCTGTGGTTGGTCATCGCGGCCGTTCTACTGACAGTGTTCAATAATTTCAGTACGGAAAGCGCACCGCAAACCACTAACTACTCCCAGTTTGTGCAGCAGGTGCAAAATCAGCAGATCCGCAGCGTCACCATCGATGGGTATACCATCACCGGTGAGCGCACGGATGGTTCGCAGTTCCAGACCATTCGTCCGGCGGCGGAAGATCCGAAGCTGATCGACGACCTGCTGAGCAACAATGTCACGGTGGTCGGCAAGGCGCCGGAGCAGCAAAGCATCTGGACGCGGCTACTGATTGCCAGTTTCCCGATCCTGCTCATTCTGGCGATCTTCATGTTCTTCATGCGCCAGATGCAAGGCGGTGCCGGTGGTGGCAAGGGTGGCCCGATGAGCTTTGGCAAATCCAAGGCGAAGCTGCTCTCCCAGGATCAGATCAAAACCACCTTTGCAGATGTCGCAGGCTGCGACGAAGCGAAGGAGGAAGTAGAAGAGCTGGTCGACTTCCTGCGCGATCCCACCAAGTTCCAACGCCTGGGTGGTACCATTCCCCGCGGCGTACTGATGGTGGGCCCGCCTGGTACCGGTAAAACGTTGCTGGCCAAGTCCATTGCGGGCGAAGCCAAAGTGCCTTTCTTCTCTATTTCAGGCTCTGACTTCGTTGAAATGTTCGTCGGTGTGGGTGCGTCCCGCGTACGCGACATGTTCGAACAGGCCAAGAAGCAGGCGCCCTGCATTATCTTTATCGACGAAATCGATGCTGTTGGCCGCTCGCGCGGTACCGGCATGGGTGGTGGTAATGATGAGCGTGAGCAGACGCTGAACCAGCTGTTGGTGGAAATGGACGGCTTTGAAGCCAACGAGGGCATTATTGTCATCGCCGCCACCAACCGCCCGGACGTTCTTGACCCCGCGCTGCTGCGCCCGGGCCGCTTCGACCGTCAGGTAACCGTGGGCTTGCCGGATATCCGTGGCCGTGAGCATATTCTGGGCGTTCACCTGCGCAAGGTGCCGCTGGCGGATGACGTGAAGCCGCAGCTGATTGCCCGTGGTACGCCTGGCTTCTCCGGTGCCGACCTGGCCAACCTGGTGAACGAGGCTGCCCTGTTTGCGGCGCGTCGTAACAAGCGCCTGGTAGGCATGGAAGAGCTTGAGCTGGCCAAGGACAAGATCATGATGGGCGCTGAGCGCAAATCCATGGTCATGACCGATAAAGAGAAGCTCAATACCGCTTATCACGAAGCAGGCCACGCGATTATTGGCTTGGTCATGCCTGAGCACGATCCGGTCTACAAGGTGACGATTATTCCCCGTGGCCGCGCGCTGGGTGTGACGATGTTCCTGCCGGAAGAGGATCGCTACAGCCTGTCGCGCCAGCAAATTATCAGCCAGATCTGCTCGCTGTTTGGCGGTCGTATTGCCGAAGAGATGACGCTGGGTGCTAACGGTGTGACCACTGGTGCATCTAACGACATCAAGCGTGCCACTGAGCTGGCTCACAACATGGTGGCCAAATGGGGTCTCTCGGATGAGATGGGTCCGATCATGTACGATGAGGACGAGTCTCACCAGTTCCTCGGTGGCCCTGGTCAGGGCGGTGGTAAGCTGAAATCTGGAGAAACCACCGCGCGTCTTGATAAAGAAGTGCGCAAGATTATCGATGAGTGTTACGAGCAGGCGCGTCAGATTCTGCATGACAACCGCGACAAGCTGGATGCCATGGCAGAAGCGCTGATGAAGTTTGAAACCATCGACGCCAGCCAGCTTAAAGACATCATGGAAGGACGTGACCCGCGTCCGCCGGAAGGCTGGAACGACGGTGACTCCTCCGGTGGTGGAATGCGCATCAGCGACGATAAGCCAGAAGCGAAAGCGGATGACCAAGCGCCTAACGCGTCAAGCGATGAAGGCGAAGAGGGTGACGATGAGCCTCGCCGTCGTCCATCTGACCCGCTAGGTGGCCCTGCAGGTCCTTAATCAAGCCATACTGCTGGTGTTAGCAAAGGCGTCCCATATTGGGGCGCCTTTTTGTTATGCTGTGGGCCAATAGCAGTTACGTTTCTTTTCTATTTTTAGGCGGTAGCATGACACCGAACGTTGACCCTTCATCGCCTTCATCGCCTTCACGCCAAGCAGAGAGTGCTTTGCAGCTGCGCTGTGGGCGCCATACGCTTGATCTTTCGTTTCCACGGGTGATGGGTATTTTGAACGTCACGCCTGATTCGTTCTCCGATGGTGGTCAGCATGTTGCCTTAGAAGATGCGCTACGCCACGCCGAGCGCATGCTGGCCGAAGGCGCTGCCTTGATTGATGTGGGCGGCGAATCGACCCGTCCAGGCGCTATGGCGGTTTCTGAGCAGCAAGAGCTAGACCGTGTCGCACCCGTAGTGGAAGCGCTGGTGCGCGAACTAGATGCGTTGGTATCGGTGGATACCAGCAGCGCCACGGTAATTCGTGAAGCCAGCGCCTTAGGGGCGGGGATGATTAACGATGTGCGTGCGCTAGAGCGCGAGGGCGCACTGGCAGCTGCCGCCAGTAGCGGTTTGCCTGTGTGTCTGATGCACCGCCAGGGTGAGCCGCAGAACATGCAGCACTCTCCTGAGTACAGCGAGCCCGTAGAGCGTGCGGTCGCGGCGTATTTATCCGAGCGTATCGATGCTTGTGAAGCGGCAGGGCTGCGCCGTCATCGTCTTTTGATCGACCCTGGCTTTGGGTTTGGCAAAACCGTCGAGCATAACCTGCGTTTGCTCAAGTATATGGAGTCGCTGCTCGCGCTTGATCTGCCGATATTGGTAGGCATGTCACGTAAAAGCATGATTGGCAAAGTACTGGGTCGTCCGGTAGAAGAGCGGTTAGCTGGCGGCTTGGCTTTGTCGGCTATGGCGGTTGAACGTGGGGCGAGCATTCTACGAGTGCATGATGTTGGGCCTACAGTGGATGCTGTGAATATGGCTTGGGCGGTACTACAAGAGGGCTGTGAGCCGCCCGTTGATAAGGAACTCTCGTTATGACACGACGCTATTTTGGCACTGATGGTATTCGCGGTACCGTTGGGCAGTCACCGATTACTGCTGACTTTATGCTCAAGTTGGGGTGGGCCGCTGGGCAGGTGCTGCGCCGTGAAAAGGGCCGCACGCGGGTATTAATTGGTAAAGACACGCGTATTTCTGGCTATATGTTTGAGTCGGCGCTGGAAGCGGGGCTTTCAGCCGCCGGTGTGGATGTTTCCCTGTTAGGGCCGATGCCCACGCCTGGGATCGCTTATCTCACACGTACCTTCCGGGCGGATGCGGGCATTGTGATTTCAGCTTCTCATAATCCGTTTGACGATAACGGCATTAAGTTTTTCTCCGCAGAAGGCAAAAAGCTGCCGGATGACGTGGAAGGCCGCATTGAAGCGATGCTGGAAGCCCCGTTGACCACCGCCGATGCAGCGCAGCTAGGTAAGGCGGCACGCATTGACGATGCCGCAGGCCGCTATATTGAGTTCTGTAAATCTACCCTGCCGGACCGACTTAGTCTGCACGGACTGAAAGTGGTATTGGATTGCGCCCACGGTGCCACTTACCATATCGCGCCCAGCGTTTTTCGCGAGCTAGGGGCGGAAGTGAGCGTGATTGGCGCTGCGCCAGATGGATTAAATATCAACCACCATGTGGGATCGACACACCCAGCAGCGCTGCGGGCGGCGGTAATTCAGCAAGGGGCGGATTTAGGCATTGCTTTCGATGGCGATGGCGACCGTGTACTGCTCGTTGATGCGGATGGTCGTGAGGTCGATGGCGACGATATTTTGTACTTAATCGCCCGTGACCGTTTTGAGCGCGGCCTTCTGGAAGGCGGCGTGGTCGGCACGCTGATGAGTAACTTCGGCTTGGGGATGGCATTAGACCGGCTCGGTATCCCGTTCCAGCGTGCCAAAGTAGGCGACCGCTTCGTGATGGAAATGATGGCAGCCAACGGCTGGGAGCTGGGCGGCGAAGCGTCGGGACACATTGTCTGTGGCCACGTACAAACGACCGGTGATGGTATTGTGTCAGCCTTGCAGGTGCTGGGGTTAATGGTGCGGGAGCAAAAACCGTTACCATCGCTGCTGAAAGGGCTGGAAAAAGTGCCGCAATCACTGGTTAATGTGCGCTTGCCCGCAGGGTCGAATGCCAAAGAGGTTATGGCTGCCCAACCGCTGTTGGATGCTGTTGCTGCATTAGAGGCTGAATTAGGGGACCAAGGGCGGGTACTGCTGCGCCCATCCGGCACCGAGCCATTAATCCGCGTAATGGTGGAAGGGCGCGCTCATTTGGATGTGGATCGCTTAGCCAATAAGCTGGCAGGTCAAGTGCAGGCGCTACTCGGCTAGCATGCTGGGTCGTGAATAGCCGTCCTTGCTTGGCGAAGCGCGTCCTGCTTGTCATTGGGCTTGCAACAGCGGTTGTCTTGACAAGGCGGCTCCTATACCATTTCGCTCCACCTTGAGTGAGGATTATCCATGCGTACGCCATTAATCGCCGGTAACTGGAAAATGAACGGTTCTGCGGCGTTGATTGAGTCGTTTGGCAAAACGTTTGCTTCTGCTGCGCTGCCCGCCAATATCGACGTGGTGGTCATTCCGCCGTTTCCCTATCTAGATGCTGCGCGCCATGCGTTCAGCAACACGCCGCTGCAGTTAGGGGCGCAAACGCTTAATCCTCATCACTCCGGGGCACATACCGGGGAAGTGAGCGGTAGCATGCTCAAAGAGTTTGGTGTGGCCTACGTGTTGGTGGGGCATTCTGAGCGCCGCCAGCTTTACCGCGAAAGCGACGAGCAGGTGTTTGACCGTCTGTTGGCAGCCCTTGATGCTGGGCTGACGCCTATTCTATGCGTGGGTGAAACGCTGGAAGAGCGCGATGCAGGCCGCACGATGGACGTTGTGTTGCGCCAAGTAGGCTATATCATGGCTCGCTTAGCACCAGAGCAGCGTCTGCAAATCGTTATTGCCTACGAGCCTGTGTGGGCGATAGGTACCGGCCGTACGGCCACGCCAGAGCAGGCGCAAGAGGTCATGGCAGGCATTCGTGCCTATCAGGCAGGGTTTGATGCGTCGCTTGCCGAGCAGCTGAAACTGCTTTACGGCGGTAGCATGAACGCAAGTAACGCGGCTGAGCTGCTCGCCCAGCCGGACATCGACGGCGGTTTAGTGGGCGGTGCCTCGCTTAAAACCGACGATTTCTACGCCATTTGTCAGTCAGCAGGATAACTCCATGCAAGTTGCAATTCTTATGGTTCACGTGGTGATTGCGGTCGCCTTGGTTGTACTCATCCTACTTCAGCAGGGTAAGGGTGCCGAAGCAGGCGCTGCTTTTGGTGGCGGTGCGTCGCAAACAGTGTTTGGCTCGCGGGGTAGCGGTAATTTCCTCTCCCGCACAACGGGTGTTCTTGCGGCGGGCTTTTTTGTCACCTCCATGGCGCTTGCGTACTTCGCGACCCAGGCAGGCCAAGCGCCGGAGGCGGGTATTCCTGATGCGCAGATGATCGAACAACAGCAAAACATTCCAACGCTTGACGACTCTCCTGCAAGTATGGATAATACCGCGCCAGTGCTAGAGGAAAGCAGCGAGTAACCGCTTGATGTCGCTTTCTTTAGCCTCCCCTGATGCCGAAGTGGTGGAATTGGTAGACACGCTATCTTGAGGGGGTAGTGACCGTATGGTCGTGCGGGTTCAAGTCCCGCCTTCGGCACCATCTGTTTCGCTGGTTTACCAGCTTCCCAGAATGTCAGGATTGGCACCTGAGGCGAAAGACGCATTTGAAAAAGTTTTTGAAACAAGTTCTTGGAATGAGTTCTTGACGTAAGCCTTTCAAGTGTCTATTATCGTCGACCTAGATTGATGCGGGGTGGAGCAGTCTGGTAGCTCGTCGGGCTCATAACCCGAAGGTCATCGGTTCAAATCCGGTCCCCGCTACCATTTATCTAGTAGCATGGTTTAGGATCAACGGCATGTATTAAGGTGCTTTTGAGCTGCGAAAAATTCGCGACATGTTGCTAAAATGGTACTACAGGTTTCTTTTGAAAAGCCCCTTCCTGTGAAGGGGCTTTTTGTTAGTAGCTTTTTGTAACTGGTTTTTTGTAAACAGCTTTTATGAAGAGCTTTTTGCGAGCCAAGCGTGTCTCAAGAGCGGATGTTGTTCGAGTAGCCAGAGACACATTCCCAGGTAATGCCAATCAGCCACCTAGCTTTTCTTACGACTCCTGGCCAGGTGCCTGATGCAACGGCTATAGGAGCTTTGTCTGTGGCCACAAAACACGCTGCGCTTCACGCGCTGATCGAACCTGTCGTTGCCGCCATGGGCTTCGAGCTATGGGGTATCGACCATATTTCCCAGGGCAAGCATTCGCGGCTGGTGATTTACATCGAGCGCGAGAGCGGTGTCAGCGTGGAAGACTGCGCTGATATTAGCCGCCAAGTCAGTGCCGTGATGGATGTGGAAGACCCCATTCCCGGCGAATACCGCTTGGAAGTCTCGTCGCCCGGCATGGCACGTCCCCTTTACTCCCTGGATCACTTTATCCGCTATCAGGGCCACCAGGTCGCTCTGAAGCTACGTGTCGCGTTCGATGGGCGACGCAAATACCAAGGGCTCCTCACAGGTGTCGAGGGCGATGAAGTGCTACTGCAACTGGAAGGCGAAGAGTACTGCTTTCCTATCGAAAGCATCGATTCTGCGCACGTTGTCCCGCAGTTCGACGAATAATACGGGTCGCGGCTTCCGGCAGGCGCCGGGATGATGCACAAAAGGACAGGTTTTCTGGCGAGGCAAACGCATGAGTAAAGAAATTTTAATGGTCGTGGACGCGATCTCTAATGAAAAAGGCGTCCCCCGCGATGTCATCTTCGAAGCGGTAGAAGCCGCGCTGGCCAGCGCGTCGCGTAAGCGTTTTGAGCACGAAGAAGCCAATGTGCGCGTGCATATTGATCGCCGCACCGGAGACTACGATACGTTCCGCTACTGGACCGTGGTCGAAGATGACGAATTCGAAACGCCAGACTATGAAATCAAGCAGAGCATTGCCGAGCAGCGCGACCCGCCGCTGAAGCTGGGCGATGTGGTCGAGCAAAAGATCGAAAACGCTGTGTTCGGGCGTATCGCCGCGCAAACTGCCAAGCAGGTCATCGTGCAGAAAGTGCGCGAAGCCGAGCGTGCCGAAGTCGTGCGTCAGTACGCTGACCGTGAAGGCGAACTCGTTGCGGGTATCGTTAAGAAGACCACCCGTGACGGCCTGATCATTGATCTGGGAGAAAACGCCGAAGCGTTTTTGCCGCGTAACGAGATGATCCCCGGCGAGCGCTACCGGATGAACGAGCGTGTTCGCGCGCTGCTGGTCAAGGTTGACCCGGACGCTCGCGGTGCGCAGCTGCAACTCTCACGCACCTGCCCTGAATTCATCATTGAGCTGTTCAAAATTGAGGTGCCGGAAATCGCCGAGCAGCTGATTGAAGTCAAAGGTGCTGCTCGCGACCCCGGCTCACGTGCCAAGATCGCAGTGAAAACCAACGACCGCCGCATTGATCCAGTCGGTGCCTGCGTCGGTATGCGTGGCTCACGGGTTCAGGCGGTATCATCTGAGCTGCAAAACGAGCGTGTAGATATCGTTCTGTGGGACGACAACCCGGCTCAACTGGTGATCAACGCCATGGCGCCGGCCGACGTGGCCTCGATTTTGGTGGACGAGGATGCGCACGCTATGGACGTCGCCGTGGCACAGGACAACCTGGCACAGGCCATTGGCCGTAGCGGCCAGAACGTGCGTTTGGCGTCTGAATTGACCGGCTGGCGGATCAACGTCATGACCGAAGATGAAGCGGAGTCCAAGCGCGAGCAGGAAATCGACAGCCTGGTGGATTCCTTTGTTCATCATCTGGGGGTCGATGATGAGGTCGCTCGCCTGCTAGTGGAGGAAGGGTTTACCACCCTGGAAGAAGTTGCCTACGTGCCGCTGGAAGAGATGCTCGAAATCGAAGAGTTCGACGAAGAGCTGGTGGAAGAGCTGCGTGCACGCGCAAAAGACGAGCTGCTGACGATGGCGATTGCCTCGGAAGAAGCGCTGGACGGTGCCCAACCAGCGGATGACCTGCTGGAGATGGACGGTATGGAGCGCCACCTGGCCTTCATTCTGGCCAGCCGCGGGATCGTCACAATGGAAGATCTCGCCGAGCAGTCTGTCGACGATCTGGTCGATATCGAGGAGTTGGACGAAGCGCGCGCAGCGGCACTGATCATGACTGCCCGTGCGCCCTGGTTTGAAGTCGATGACACATCGGATTCAAACACACAGTAAACAGGTCACGGGCTGAGGAGGGTCACTATGTCAGATATGACAGTTAAAGATTTTGCAGTAAAGGTGGGCCGCGATGTGCCCCGCCTATTGGAACAGATGAAAGAAGCTGGCTTGAAGCATGCTTCAGAAAGCGACGCCGTGTCTGAAGATGACAAGCAGACACTGCTAAGCTTTTTGAAGAAAAGCCACGGCGGCGGCGACAGCGAACCGAGCAAAAACCGTATTACGCTGACCCGTAAAACTCGCAGCCGCATCAAGACCGGCGAGCGCGGTAAAACGATCGAAGTACAGGTTCGTAAGAAGAAAACCTACGTTAAGCGCGAAGACGATGAGAAGCCGAAGGCGCCTGAGCCCAAGCACTCTGGCCCGCGTCAGTTGGTAGGCGATATGGCGGAAGCAGAAGCAGAGCGTAAAGCACGCGATGCCCGCGCCGCTGAAGAGAAAGCTGCCGCTGCGAAAGCCAAAGCTGCCGAAGACGCCGCGCGTAAAGAAGCGGAAGAGAAGGCCAAAGCCAAAGCCGCTGAAGTGCCGGATATCGAAGTGCCCGAGCTTGAAATCGACGACACGCCGGTAGCCGATGATCTGCCGCCGGCACCGCCGAAAGAGGGCCGTACCGATCGTCGTACTGCGCCGCCGAAAAAGGCAGCCGCGAAGAAGAAAGGTCGTGACGACGACGATGATCGTGGCGATCGCGAAGAGCGTAAGCGCGGCGGCGGCAAGAAAGTGAAGCGTGCCGAGCGCCGTGGCGGACGTCGTGGTGGTGCTAGCCAAAGTGGTAATGGCAAGCACGGCTTCCAGAAGCCGACGCAGCCGATCGTTCGTGAAGTCTCGATCCCTGAGTCGATCAGCGTTGCTGAGCTGGCCGACAAGATGTCGATCAAGGCTAACGAAGTCATCAAGGCCATGTTCACCATGGGTGCTGCGGTGACCATCAACCAAACAATCGACCAGGATACAGCGGCGATTGTGGTGGAAGAGATGGGCCACAAGGTCAAACTGGTGAAAGATGACGCGCTGGAAACGGAAATGCTGGAAGGCATCTCCTACGAAGGCGAAGAGATCACCCGCTCACCGGTCGTCACCGTCATGGGTCACGTTGACCACGGTAAGACCTCGCTGCTGGACTATATCCGTCGTGCGAAAGTCGCCACTGGCGAAGCGGGCGGTATTACCCAGCACATCGGTGCCTACCATGTGGAAGATGACCACGGTGGCGTGACCTTCCTGGATACCCCGGGTCACGCGGCGTTTACCGCCATGCGTGCTCGCGGTGCGAAAGCCACCGACGTGGTCATCCTGGTGGTGGCGGCCGACGACGGCGTCATGCCGCAAACCATCGAAGCCGTCGAGCACTCGAAAGCTGCTGGTGTACCGATGGTCGTGGCCGTGAACAAGATCGATAAGCCCCAGGCCGATCCTGATCGTGTCAAGAACGAGCTGTCTCAGCACGGCGTCATCTCGGAAGAGTGGGGCGGCGATACGCAGTTCGTTCACGTCTCTGCGAAGAGCGGTGAAGGCATCGAAGACCTGCTGGAAGCGATTCAGCTCGTGTCCGAGGTTCTCGAACTCAAAGCCGTTCCGTCGGCACCGGGTAAAGGGGTCGTCGTCGAGTCACGTTTGGATAAAGGCCGCGGTCCCGTGGCGACCGTGCTGGTACAAAACGGTACGCTGAAGAAGGGCGACATCGTCCTGGCGGGCCTGCACTACGGCCGCGTTCGCGCGCTGACCAACGAGCTGGGCAAGCAGGTCGATACCGCTGGCCCCGCCATGCCGGTCGAGATCCAAGGTCTCGACGGCACACCAGATGCTGGTGACGACTTCATGGTCGTGGCCGACGAGAAGAAAGCCCGCGAAGTAGCTAACTTCCGTCAGGGTAAATACCGCGAAGTACGCCTGGCGCGTCAGCAGAAGGCCAAGCTGGAGAACATGTTCAGCCAGATGGGCCAAGACGAAGTGGCCAAGGTCAACATCGTCCTCAAAGCCGACGTACAGGGCTCGCTGGAAGCGATCAAAGGCGCCTTGGAAGAGCTCTCCACCGAAGAAGTGCAGGTGGCCGTGGTCTCCTCCGGTGTGGGGGGTATCACCGGTACCGACGCCAACTTGGCGCTGGCCTCGGAAGCCATCGTGGTGGGCTTCAACGTCCGTGCCGATGCCGCTGCTCGTGAGATCATCGAGCGTGAAGGTCTGGATCTGCGCTACTACAGTGTCATCTACCACCTGATCGACGAAGTCAAACAGGCGATGAGCGGTATGCTCGCCCCCGAGTGGAAAGAAGAGATCGTGGGTGTGGCCGAAGTACGCGACGTGTTCCGCGCGCCGAAGATCGGTGCGGTGGCTGGCTGTATGGTCGTCGAAGGCACCGTGTCGCGCAGCAAGCGTATCCGCGTTCTGCGTGACAACGTGGTCATCTACGAAGGCGAGCTCGAATCGCTGCGCCGCTTCAAAGACGACGTACAAGAAGTGCGTAACGGCATGGAGTGTGGCATCGGCGTGAAGAACTACAACGATGTCCAGGTCGGCGACAAGATCGAAGTCTTTGACCAAGTGAAGGTCGAGCGCAGCCTGTAAGGCCGCGAGGAGCAAGCATGCGCGAATTTAAGCGTACCGACCGAGTAGCCGACCAGCTCCAAAAGGAGCTGGCGGTACTGATCCAACGCGAAGTGAAAGATCCGCGCTTGGGCATGGTCACGGTGAGCGGGGCCACCGTTAGTCGTGACCTTGGCTACGCCGATATCTACGTCACCCTGCTGGGTGAACAGGATCCCGAGCGTATCAAGGAGAACTTGCAGGTGCTGAAACGTGCCTCAGGGTTTTTAAGAAGCCAAATTGCCAAGCGTATAAAGCTGCGTCACGTACCCGAACTGCGCTTTCATTTCGATGAAAGTGTGGTGCGCGGCCAGCACCTCTCATCGCTGATCGACGAAGCGGTCTCTTCTGACCGTGCCCGTCAAGCGGAAGACGAGGGCGGCAGTGAAGAGCAAGGTGAGGAGGCGCGCTAATGCCCCGTCGCCGTCGCGGATTACCGGTCAATGGCGTGGTGCTGCTGGATAAGCCGAAAGGCCTCTCCAGCAATCACGCGCTGCAGCGTGTGCGCCGTCTCTTTGAGGCGCAAAAAGCCGGGCATACCGGCACGCTGGACCCGATGGCGACAGGCTTGCTGCCTATCTGCCTGGGGGAGGCCACCAAGTTTTCCGCGCATCTGCTGGAAGCCGACAAGATGTATCGCACCCGGGTCGAACTGGGGGTGATCACCGATACCGGCGATGCCGAAGGCACTGTGCTGGAGCGGCGCGAGGTGCCAAACCTTGCGGTCGAGGACATCGAATCTGTCTTGACGCGTTTTCGCGGCGAGATCGATCAGGTGCCGCCCATGTACTCGGCGCTCAAGCATCAGGGTAAAAAGCTCTACGAGTTGGCCCGCGAGGGGAAACAGGTTGAACGTGCAGCGCGGCGGGTAAGCGTGTATGATGCGCGCCTGCTTTCGTTCGAGGGCACGGCGTTCGAGCTGGAAGTCAGCTGCAGCAAAGGCACGTACATCCGCACGTTGGCGGAAGACATTGGCCACGCGCTGGGCTGTGGTGCCCATATCAGTCAGCTACGTCGGCTCAAAACCGGGCCGTTCGATGGTGATGCGATGTGGACACTCGAGGCACTGGAAGCACTGGCTAGCCAAGCCGACCGCGAGGCGGAACTGATGCCCGTGGATGTGCTGGTCGATCACCTGCCGTCGCTTAGCGTCGATGACACCTCGTTTGGAAGGCTTGCCCACGGGCAGTCTGCCCATCTAGCCATTGGTGAATTAGCACCAGATGCGCTAGCACGACTTTATTACGCCGAGACGTTTATCGGCCTTGGCGTTGTAAAAGGGCCTCAGGAAGTGGCCCCTAAGCGGCTGTTAAGTACGGTCGCTCGTTCGTAATATCGCGGTAAAACGTTGCAAGGATGTGGCGATTTGCGCGAAAATGGTCGCCTGAGACTGCAAATATGCGTGGTCTCACCCATTCATTTTTAGGCATATTGCTTACTGGAGAGACAGATGGCATTAACCGCTGAGAAAAAGGCCGAGATCGTCAACGAATACGGCCGCGGCGATAACGATACCGGTTCCCCTGAAGTTCAGGTTGCACTGCTGAGCGCCAACATCAACGGCCTGCAGGACCACTTCAAAACCAACAAGCAGGATCACCACTCCCGTCGTGGTCTGATCCGCATGGTAAACCAGCGTCGTAAGCTGCTGGACTACCTGAAGCGTAAAGATTTCGAACGCTATCAGTCTCTGATTCAGCGTCTGGGTCTGCGCCGTTAAGTTCTTAACGGCCATGATCTAAAACGGGCAGCTCCTTGTGGGCTGCCCGTTTTTTTGTTTCTGGTAGCCGTACGGCGCGTCAACGCCTAGAATGGTGGCGAGTCAAACGACCCAAGCGAAAAGACAAGTAGCTATTAATGTTAAAGGAAGTAGCCGTGAATCCGGTCAAAAAAACGTTCCAATACGGTCGCAGCACCGTCACCCTCGAAACTGGGCGTATCGCTCGCCAAGCCACTGGTGCCGTGATGGTCACCATGGACGAAACCGTCGTGCTGTGTACGGTGGTGGCGAAGAAAGATGTGAACCCAGGCCAGCCCTTTTTCCCGCTCTCGGTACACTACCAAGAGAAGACCTACGCAGTCGGTAAAATCCCCGGCGGCTTCTTTAAGCGTGAAGGTCGCCCGACTGAAAAAGAGACCCTGACCTCGCGTTTGATCGACCGTCCGATCCGTCCGCTGTTTCCCAAAGGGTTTATGAACGAAGTACAGGTGATCTGTACCGTTCTTTCCACCGACCGTAACCATGACCCGGATATCGCGGCCATGTTGGGCACCTCTGCGGCGCTGAGCATTTCTGGCGTACCGTTTAACGGCCCGATTGGCGCTGCTCGCGTTGGTTTCAACGAAGAGCAAGGCTACTTCCTGAATCCCACCGTCGAAGAGCTGACCACCTCCGAGCTGGACATGGTGGTGGCCGGTACCGAAAACGCCGTGCTGATGGTGGAGTCCGAAGCGCAAGAGTTGCTCGAAGACGAAATGCTGGGTGCCGTACTGTTTGGCCACCAGGAGATGCAAGTCGCGATCGACGCCATTAAAGAATTGACTGCCGACGCTGGTAAGCCGCGCTGGGAGTGGCAGGCGCCGGCAGAAAACGTTGCCTTGAAAACGGCCATGGCCGATGCCTTTGAAGCCAAAGTGGGTGAGGCGTACCGCATCACCGATAAAATGCAGCGCCAAGATGCACTCGCAGCGCTGAAAGACGCGGCCGTCGAACAGTTAGCGGCTGCCGAAGGCGAAGAGGAAGCGGAAGGCAAGTTCAGCAAGGATGACGTGAAAGGCGCGTTCGCAGCGCTTGAGAAGCGTGTGGTGCGCTCCCGCGTGGTCAAGGGCGAGCCGCGTATCGATGGCCGCGACAACGTCACCGTGCGTCCGCTGAACATCGAAGTCGGCGTGCTGCCGAAAACTCACGGCTCAGCCATCTTCACCCGTGGTGAGACCCAGGCCATTGCGGTCGCAACACTCGGCACGCTGCGTGATTCGCAGCTCATCGAGTCGCTGGAAGGCGAGCGTAAAGACCGCTTCATGCTGCACTACAACTTCCCTCCCTACTCGGTGGGTGAAGCGGGCTTCATGGGTGGCCCAAAGCGCCGTGAAATCGGCCACGGCCGTTTGGCGCGTCGCGGTGTCCAAGCGATGCTGCCGTCCGAAGAAGAGTTCCCCTACACCATCCGTGTGGTGTCGGAAATCACCGAATCCAATGGCTCTAGCTCCATGGCGTCCGTGTGCGGCTCCTCGCTGGCGTTGATGGATGCGGGCGTTCCGCTGAAAGCCCCGGTGGCGGGTATTGCCATGGGCCTCGTCAAAGACGAAGACGGCTACGCGGTGCTGACCGATATCCTGGGTGACGAAGACCACCTGGGTGACATGGACTTCAAAGTGGCCGGTTCTGAAGAGGGCGTCACTGCCCTGCAGATGGACATCAAGATCGAGGGCATCAACGAAGAGATCATGGAGACTGCGCTGCAACAGGCCCACGATGCGCGCATCGGTATCCTGGCGCAGATGAACGCCGTGATCAGCCAGAGCCGTAACGAGGTGTCGGAAAACGCCCCCTCCATGGCGACGATCAAAATCGATCCGGACAAGATTCGCGACGTCATCGGCAAGGGCGGCGCCACCATTCGTAAGATTTGCGAAGACACCGGCGCATCGATCGATCTTGATGACGATGGCACCGTTCGCATCTACGCCGAAGACAAAGCCGCTGCCAAGAAAGCGATCGATACCGTACTGGCGATCACCGCCGAAGCGGAAATCGGCAAGCTGTACAAAGGCAAGGTCGTACGTATCGCCGACTTTGGTGCGTTCGTGAACATCATGCCGGGAACCGATGGCCTGGTGCACATCTCGCAAATCGTCCAGGAGCGCGTCAATAACGTGCGCGACTTCCTGAACGAAGGTGACGATGTCATCGTGAAGGTGTTGGATATCGACAACCGCAACCGCGTGAAGCTCTCGATCAAAGAGATCACCGAAGAAGAGAAAGCAGCGTTTGAAGCTGCCGAGGCGGACGTCGCTAGCTAACGAGCGCTCAGCGTAGGATTTACCGCCCCCGCAGCCCTTGGCTGTGGGGGCGGTGTCGTTTTGATAGGTCAGGAATGTGAGGACATAGCATGGAGCAGCAGGAATCGCCGCGTTGGTGGGCGGTGGTGGCCGTGATGATCGGCATTTTTTTGTTGGTTACCGCAGAGCAACTACCCATCGGTTTGCTCTCTCAGGTGGCAGAATCGATGGGCGTGACCCCAGGTATGGCAGGGTTGATGGTGACGGTGCCCGGCGTCGTGGCGGCGTTTTCAGCGCCGCTGCTACCGGTGGCGGTAGGGCGTCTCGATCGCCGTATCATGCTGACGCTGATGATGGCAGTGATGGTGCTGGGCAGCGTGCTCTCCGCCATGGCCAGCAACTTTGCCCTACTGTTGGCGGCGCGAGTGTTGGTGGGGATCAGTATCGGCGGTTTTTGGGCCATTGCGGGCAGTATTGCGCCACGTCTGGTGCCTAGCGATCAGGTGTCGCGGGCCATGACCATCATTTTTGGCGGCGTGGCGGCGGCCTCGGTGCTCGGCGTACCGTTGGGCACGCTGCTGGGTGATATCAGTAACTGGCGCGTGGCCTTTGGTGCCTTGGGGGGCTTGAGTTTGCTCACGGCGTTGGCGCTTTGGCGCTGGCTACCGCCACTGCCGCCCCGAGAGCCGGTGCGGCTTCGGGTGCTGGCGCAACAGCTAAAGAATCGTGGCGTGCGGGTAGCCGTGTTGACCACGGGGTTTGTTGTGGTGGGTCACTTTGCGGCCTACACCTTCATTAGTCCCATTTTGCAAGAGATCAGCGGGGTCGCGCAGCGCCATGTCGGAAGCCTGCTGCTGCTGTACGGTGCGTCGGGGATTTTGGGCAATATCGTTGCAGGGATGTTTGCTGGCCGTCACCCGTACCGTGCGGTGCTCGCGATTCCCAGCCTACTGCTGGTAGTCGTGGCGATCTTCCCGGTGGTAGGCGTAGAGCCGACCAGTGGCGTGCTGCTGTTAATGCTGTGGGGTGCTGTATTTGGCAGCGTATCAGTGAGTATTCAGACATGGATACTACGCACGGCGCCCAATACGGAAGCCGCCACGGCGTTAATGGCGTTCGTGTTCAACATGTCGATTGGCCTGGGGGCCATGGTCGGGGGGCAAGTGGTCGATGGCACCAGCCTACCGGTGGCGATGTGGGTTGCCTCGGGGCTGTTCCTGCTGGGGATGCTATTGGTATGGCGCACACCCTCGCGCATTGTGGGGGAGAAGCGTCGCTAATGGCTTGGCAAGACCAGTGAAAAAAATGCCCCCGCGTGGCGGGGGCACTCTCTCTACGTTCCGCTTAAGAGGTGTTACGGACGCTCAATCGCCAGCGCAACCCCTTGGCCGCCGCCGATACACAGCGTAGCGAGGCCTTTTTTGGCGTCGCGGGCAATCATCTCGTGGAGCAGTGTCACCAGCACGCGGCAGCCCGACGCACCAATAGGGTGACCTAGCGCGATGGCGCCGCCGTTGACGTTCACCTTCGACGTGTCCCAGCCCAGCTCTTTATTGACCGACAGCGCTTGAGCAGCGAAGGCTTCGTTAGCTTCAACGAGGTCCAGGTCATCCAAGCTCCAGCCCGCTTTTTCTAGGCAGCGACGGGTGGCGGGGGCCGGCCCGATCCCCATGATGGCCGGGTCGACGCCTGCGTTGGAGTAGGCGGCAATGCGGGCTAGGGGCTCCAGGCCAAGCTCTTTGGCTTTTTCCGCCGAGCAGAGCATAACCACGGCCGCGCCGTCGTTCAGCGACGAGGCGTTACCCGCCGTCACGGTGCCGTCTTTCTTGAACGCAGGACGCATCCCGGCCAGCTTGTCTGCCGTGACTTCACGAGGGTTTTCGTCGGTATCGAAGACCACCGGGTCGCCTTTACGCTGCGGCACCTCGACCGGGACAATCTGGCTTTTGAGTTTGCCCTCTTTGATGGCGGCAGCAGCTTTTTGCTGGGAAGTGGCGGCAAATTCGTCCATGGCTTCTCGCGTGATACCGTACTTCTCTGCCAGGTTCTCGGCCGTGATGCCCATGTGGTAGTTATTGAACGCATCCCACAAGCCATCGTGCACCATGGAGTCGATAGCCTTCCAGTCGCCCATGCGCTGGCCGTTGCGCGAGTTCGGCAGAATATGGGGAGAGGCGGACATGTTCTCCTGACCACCGGCCAGCACGATCTCGGCATCGCCGCAGCGGATGGCTTGAGTCGCCAGGTGCAGCGCTTTGAGGCCAGAGCCACACACTTTGTTGATCGTCATGGCCGGTACGGTGTCTGGCAGGCCTGCCTTGATGGCTGCTTGGCGCGCCGGGTTTTGGCCAACGCCTGCGGTGAGCACTTGGCCCAGTAGCACTTCATCGATTTGCGCAGGAGCCACCCCAGTGGAAGCCATAATATCTTTAATCACTAGTGCGCCCAGGTCGCTGGCAGGAATACCAGCGAGTGATCCACCAAAGCTACCTACGGCGGTGCGGCGTGCCGCCACAATGACCACGTCTTGCATACGATGACTCCTTGAGTAAGTGTTGCATCGTTCCTATGGCAGATAGACGTCGCTGCCTATCCGTTGTTATTAACATCGTTATTAGCGTGTATTGACAGGCTTGGCTATCAGCATAGGGGAAGGTTGTGCATTGCGGCAATACGCTTTTTTGGCAAATAAAAACAGGCCGATCAACGGCCCGTTAAATAACAACGCATTCTCAGATGATTAGCTTATGCCAATTGGACCGGAATGGCGTTGCTGGTATGGCTAACGTGGTTGCCTTCTTGGAGATACACCAGCGCAGGCTGATGGTTTTCAAGTTCGGCTTCTGAGTAGTGGGCGTAGCTGCAAATAATGATGCGGTGCCCTGGCGAGGCTAGGTGCGCCGCTGCGCCGTTGATCGAGATCAAACGTGACCCCTCTTCGCCACGAATGGCATAAGTGGTGAAGCGCTCGCCGTTCTCCACGTTATAAATCTGAATCTGTTCATTTTCGCGGATACCGGCCATATCCAGCAGTTCGCCGTCGATGGCGCACGAGCCTTCGTAATTGAGAACGGCGTGGGTAACGCGGGCCATGTGCAGCTTGGCTTTGAGCATAATGGTATGCATAGAAACTCCTGGGTAAAGAGCTAGCCTGACGGGCTAGTCAGTGGCAGCGCTAGGAAGCTGCACGCTGAGATTGTCGATAAGCCGGGCTGGGCCGAGCTTGGCGGCGGCTAAGAGCACGGCATGGCGCGTGGAGACCGCCACAGGTTTTAGGGTGGCATCCCGCAGCTCAAGATAGTCCGGCGTAAAACCGGCATCATACAGCGCGGTTTTACCCCGTTGTAGTACCTGTTCGGCGGATTCGCCTTGGGCCAGCGCATCACGTAGCTCGCACAGCGTACGGTAGAGCGTGGGCGCTATGGCGCGCTCCTGCTCGCTGAGGTAGCCATTACGTGAGGAGAGCGCCAAGCCATCGTCGGCGCGCACAATCGGCACGCCAATAATCTCGATGGGCATGTGCAGATCAGCCACCAGCTTGCGGATCACCGCGAGCTGCTGGTAATCCTTTTCACCAAAACAGGCGACGTCTGGCTGCACTAGGTTAAACAGCATGCTCACTACGGTGGAGACACCGTCAAAATGCCCAGGGCGTGAGCCACCGCAAAGCCCTTCGCCGACCTCAGGTACGTGAACACAGGTTTGAGCTGCCAGCCCGTTGGGGTAGAGGGCGCTGACTGAGGGGGCAAACAGAAGGTCACAGCCTGCTTCGGTGAGCTGGCGCTGGTCAGCTTCAAACGTGCGCGGGTAGGCGTCTAAATCTTCGCCAGGGCCAAACTGCATTGGGTTAACAAACAGACTGGAGACGACCACATCTGCATGCTGGCGGGCGGTCGCAATGAGTGCCAAATGCCCAGCGTGCAGGTTGCCCATGGTAGGCACCAGCGCAATGCGCTGGCCCTTTAGGCGATAGTTGCGCAGAGTGGCGCGTAGCTCGTTAATATCTTGCAAAGTGCGCATAGGGGATTCGCTGTCACTCACTTAAAAACAGTGTTCCAGAGCGGGAAACGTGCGGGTTTTGACCGCTTCATGGTACTGCTCAAACGCACCTTGAATAGAGTGTGCGTCCGCCATAAAGTTCTTCACAAAACGCGGTGTGCGGCCATGGGTAACGCCTAGCACGTCGTGCATTACCAGAATCTGGCCGTCGGTATCCGGGCCTGCGCCGATCCCGATGACGGGGACGTCCAGCGCCTCGGTCACCGCTTTGCCCAAACTGGCGGGTACGCACTCCAGCAAAATGACCGATGCTCCTGCCTCGGCCAGCACTTTGGCATCATTAATGATTTTTTCTGCTTGCTCGGCCTCGCGGCCCTGCACTTTATAACCGCCCAACTGGTAAACGGTTTGCGGCGTCAAGCCTAAGTGGGCGCACACTGGTACGCCACGGCGCGTCAGTTCGCGTATGCCGTCGGCCATCCACGCCTCGCCCTCTACCTTCACCAGCTCCGCACCTGCGCGCATGAGTGCCGCGCCATCTTCCAGCAGGCGTTCGGTGGTGGCGTTGCTCATAAACGGCAGGTCGACCATTAGCAGGCTGTGGCCTTTGCCACGTGCTGCACAGCGGGTGTGGTAGCAGATGTCGTCGATGGTCACAGGGAGAGTGCTGCTATGGCCTTGCAGAACCATGCCCAGGGAGTCGCCTACCAGTAGGACATCAATACCTGCCGCGCTAGCGGCATGGGCAAAGGAGGCATCGTAAGCAGTCAGGCAGCTGAACGTTTCACCGGCGCGCTTATACGCCTGCAGAGTGCTCAGGGTGACGGTTTTCATGGCGTGCTCTCATTCAATCTTTATGGGGCCGATGCGGCAGGGGGGTGTGACACGCCTGCTTTGCTCGGCCATTATTATCGCAGCGTCCCTGCCTGCGCGATGTGGCGTAACCGGCAATTGTTACCTGATTGGGGGCGTGGTGTCGAGATTTGTGTCAGATGGTAGCAGTCGCGGTGACGCCGGTATCATTTAAGTGCCGAATATCGCTCATATTTACAGCTGTTAGCCAGTGATTAAGCGGCTGCTGATGTAGGGTGATGGGGTGCTGAAGCGCTGTGGCCACTTCCACCAGTGGGACTAACACGAAAGCGCGGGCGTGCATCTGCCCATGGGGAACGGTCAAGCGTGGCTGATGAAGCGTGAGTTCGCCGTAGAGCAGCAGGTCTAAATCCAGCGTGCGCGGCCCCCAGTGGCGCAGCCGCCGCCGGCGATGGCGCTGCTCCAGCGCCTGCAGTTGATCCAACAGTGCCAAAGGCGAAAGATGCGTCTCGAGGCAGGCGACCGCGTTGATAAAGTCAGGCTGGTCTTGAGGGCCTACAGGGGAAGTGGCGTAGAGTGACGAGCTAGCCACCAGCCGAGACAAGGGCAGGGCAGCTAGCTCTTGAAGCGCCTGCTGCACCTGACCTTTGGGGTTCTCCAAATTGCTACCAAGGCCGATGTAACTGCGAATGGCGTTATTCACTGTTCGCCTTCCGCGGCTTGCGGCGTTTTTTGCGCCGGCGGTCACCTTGGCTGGCAGGATCGCTGCCGACTTTTTGCAGTAGGCGGAGCTGTTCGTGCTCATCGCCTTTCTGAAATGCCGTCCACCAGTCGCCCAGCCCACGGGGAATTTCACCCGCCTGCTCACGTAGCAACAGGAGGTCATAAGCAGCACGGAAGCGCGGATGCTCGCGGGTTTGGAAAGCCCGTTTGCCCCGGCGCATCGGCAAGCGTGCTTGCAGCTCCCAGATTTCGCGCATGGGGATACCAAAGCGCTTGGGAATGGAGGTGTGCTGAAGCTGGCGCGATACGACCTGCTGAGCTGCGGTTTGCAGGGCGGGCACGGCAGGCATGCCCTCGCGCTCGAGCTCGGCCTGGCGGTGAACGACCGGCGCCCACAGAAATGCTGCCAGCAAAAACGCGGGCGTGACGGGCCGGTCTTCGGCGATACGCTTATCGGTATTGGCGAGTGCCTGCTCAATGAGCTCTTCTGCCCAAGCGGCATCGGCCATGGCTTCTTCTGATTCCGGGAAGAGCATGCCAAACAGATTGTAATGGCTGAGCAGGCGGAAAGTGATTAATCCGTGGCCCGCCATAAACAGCTTGAGCACTTCATCAAACAGGCGCGCAGGTGGAATTTGCAGCAGCAGCGGCGCCAAGTCGTACATCGGCGCTTCGGTGGCGGGCTCGATGGTGAAGTCGAGCTTGGCTGCAAAGCGAACCGCGCGCAGCATCCGTACCGGGTCTTCACGGTAGCGGGTGGCGGGGTCGCCGATCAGCCGCAGCGTGCGCGACTCAATATCCCGCACGCCGTTGGCAAAGTCGTGGATCGTGAAGTCAGCAATATTGTAGTAGAGCGCATTGACGGTAAAGTCACGGCGCAGTGCGTCCTCTTCGATATTGCCCCATACGTTGTCCCGCAGCAGCAAGCCATCGTCCGATTGGTGAGCGATATGGTCGCCGTGCTCGTCCTGGGGTTTGCCGCGGAACGTCGTTACCTCGATGACTTCGCGGCCAAAGCGTACATGCACGATTCGAAAGCGGCGGCCAATCAGGCGTGAGTTGCGAAACAGGTCGCGCACCTGCTCAGGCGTTGCGTTGGTGGCAACATCGAAATCTTTCGGCATTTTGCCCAGCAGCGCGTCGCGAATGCAGCCACCGACAAGATAGGCATCGAAACCAGCCCCATTGAGGCGGTATAGCACCTTGAGCGCGGCTTCACTGATTTGCTGACGAGAGACGGGATGCTCGGAGCGCGGAATAATACGAGGACTGAGCGCATCAGAGGCGCTCTCAGGGGAATCGAGCAGGGATTTCAAGTGCTCTCCCGGGCTATGTAATAAACGGGTAAATCCTTTAAACATGCGGCGATATCGACTCGCAGTGTATCGAAAACAGTTTCGAAAAACGTGACCGTATGGAGGGCGGTAAAGGGTTGAGTGTATCCGACCCCCTGGGGCTTGCAAAGAGCGGTTTGCAATGAGCCGTCGGACCTGACGTCAATGCCACCCGTAAACGCGGAAAGGGGAGGCTACGTGAGCCTCCCCTATAAAGCAGACAATCAGCGTCCATGCTGCTGTTTTTATTCATGATGGCACATCGCCCTGAATACGCACCGCAGTCGGCAGGCGTAAAGAATCACTCTGATTCCGACCGCCTCGTATTCAAAACAATAATCCAACCGCGAACTTTTCTCTCCCGGCGAGTTGTTATTGGCTCCGGGGGTGTACACCTATGCTGCTATTGTTGTTGTTTGGGTGCAGACCTTGTGTACGTCGCGTCCTTATTTGGGCACTTGCTGTGTATTGTTATTGTTTGCTGCGCGTTTGCTTGGCTCCGCTAGGTAACCCTGTGCTGCGCGTGCAAGTCATGAGACTCAAGCCTGTTGTTCTTGTTCGTGCCGTTATCTCTACCTGGCCTTGTTGTTTTTGTTTTGGCTCAGGTCGGGGCGGTGTCATGTTGTTTTTGTTAGCGACTAACCGCGCTGCCCAGTTTGTTCTTCTTACCCAGTAATATTGCACTCGCCGTGCCACTCATTTGATACGTTATGTATTTCAATGGTTTGGCGATTTTTTGGTAGGCCGGGGAACTAATTGGAAGGGAAAGTGTTACCCGTTTTTGACCCTATTTTTCGCTTCGTTGTGTGGGAAGGTAACAGTGTCTGGGTAACGATATTTTGAGTATTTCTTATGAAAATCAATCTATTGGACGTTAGTCTTATGATCAGGGGGTAGCCCCTGCAAAAACAGCCAATCGGTACGCTAATTCTGGCGGCGGGCAGTTTTTTTCCGCGGAATGCCCAGTCGCTGGCGACGTTCCCATAAGTTTTTACGGCTAATACCTAGTTTCTGGGCCAGCTCGGTTTCGCTCATTTGGTCCTGGTGTTCCAGCACAAAATGCTGGAAGTAATCTTCGAGGGAAAGGTCGTCTTCGTCAGCCGTCGTGGCGTCGTCATTTGTGGAAGCCCCAGGGCTAACGGCAGGTGGGTGAGGTCGGTTAGTCGCCGGGCCAAGTCCCAAATCATCGGGGTGAATCAAATGCCCTTCGGCGAGAATAACTCCGCGCTCCAGAGCATTTTCAAGCTCGCGCACGTTACCGGGCCAGGGGTAGTCGCGTAGATCCTGACGAGCCGCTCTAGAGAGCCGCAGCCCGGGGCGCTCGTGGCGCTTGCAGGCCTTTTCCAGCAGGATGTCGGCGATTTTAAGTACGTCATCTTCGCGCTCGCGTAGCGGTGGCAGGGCAATCTGCATCACGTTCAGCCGGTAGTACAAATCAAGCCGGAACTCGCCGCTTTTGGAAAGCGCGCGCAGGTCACGGTGAGTGGCGGCAATCAAGCGAACGTCCACATGGCGGGTTTCCACGGAGCCAATTTTGCGGATTTCGCCCTCTTGCAGTACCCGCAGCAATCGCGCCTGGGCGTCCAGGGGCAGCTCGCCAATTTCATCGAGAAAAAGCGTGCCGCCGTCGGCGGCTTCGACCAAGCCGGTGCGCGCCGCGCTGGCACCGGTAAACGCTCCTTTCTCGTGACCAAACAGCTCGGATTCAATCAGCGTTTCGGGGATCGCCGCGCAGTTCACGCAAATCAGCGGCGCTTTGGCGCGCTTGCTTTGTTGATGAATGGCGCGGGCGACCAGCTCCTTACCGGTGCCGGACTCGCCCTGGATCAGCACGGTGACATCGGCAGGCGCGGTTTTGCGAATGCGCGTGTAAACCTCCTGCATGGCGGTGCAGTCGCCAATCATGGTTTGACGGCCGCCGCCTCCGTCGGTGATATCAGGCGGCGTGCCCTGCTGCATCGACTGCTTATGCAGAATGCGTTCAACCGTTTCCAATAGCTCGGTGTGGTCGAAGGGCTTGGCAACATAATCAACGGCGCCCTGCTTGAGCGCATCCACCGCCGAACGCATGCTGGCGTAGCTGGTCATGATCAATACCGGGGCGGGGGCCGCTAGCTCAATGAGCGTCGTGCCCGGCTCCCCCGGCAGGCGCAGGTCGCTGATGATGAGGTCAAAGTCGCTGAGCGGCTGCGTACGGGCCTCTTCGGCGCTGGCCGCTTCGCTGACGCTGTAGTGATGACGTTCCAGTAAGCGCTTTAGCGCGCTGCGAATAATCGCTTCATCTTCAACAATCAGTATCCTGGGCATGGGGCAAGTGATCATCCTGTTGGTAAAGCGGTAGCCATAGCGTAATGGCCGTGCCGCGAGGCTTTCCGGGAGGTGGTGAAGCGACCTCTATTTTGCCTTGGTGCTCATTGATAATTTGATACGCCAACGATAACCCAAGTCCGGTGCCTTCACCCGCCGGTTTGGTGGTGGTGAACGGTTCGAACAGGCGGTGTTTAACGCTGGGATCAATCCCATGGCCGTCGTCGACAACGCGCCACCAAGCGTGGCTGGCCTGGGTGCCTGCCTCAATACGTACCGTACCCTGTGGCTGGCAGGCGTCCTTGGCGTTGCTCAGTAAATTTACCATGACTTGGGTCAGGCGCTGTGCATCACCGCGCACCACAATGTCACTTGGGCAGGCGTTGGTAAAGGTGACATCCTCGCCTGAGCGGGCTAAATGGATCAAGTGCAGCGCATCTTCGCTGACCGTTTTCAGCGATGCTGGCGCGGCGGGAAGCGGTAGCGCGGGGCGTCCGCCATGGGCAAATCCCACCAGGGAGTTGACGATTTTAGTCACCCGCTGAGTGAGCTGCTGAATTTGGTCGGCGGTTTCCAGCAGCGCCGGGTCTTCGGTGTCGTAGCGCAGGTTTTGCGCCAGCGATGAGATGCCGGTAATCGGGTTGCCAATCTCGTGGGCTACACCAGCGGCGAGCTGGCCAATGGAGGCGAGCCGCGCGGCGTGCACTAGCTCCTCTTCCAGCCATTTCATCTCGGTGTGATCCTCTACCAGAATGACGCTGCCGCCACGACTATCGTGGCCGCTGAGCACCGCTTTGTGCAGCGTCAAAAAGTAGTCTTTGCCGTGCAGCGTGACCGCCTGTTTGTACAGCGGCGTCTGGCTGGCATTCAGCACGCTGCCCAGCAGCGTGGGCCAGGGCGGGGGCAGGCTGTCGCGTCGGGAGCCGATCACGCTTTCGCCGCTGATGCCAGAGAGCTGGGAGAGCGCTTGGTTCCACATCAGCAGCTCATCGTCGTCGCCCAACACGCACAGCCCTACCGGCAGATAGGCCAGGGTTTGCCGATGGTGGCGGCGCAGCCCGTCGAGTTCTCGGGCAAGCCCGGTGAGGCGCGAGCGATAGGCTTCTAAGCGGCTCTCGACAAAGTGGATATCATCGGTAACAGGAGCATCGTCGTGGCGATAGGGCAGGTATCGATCCACAATATCCCGCGCCACCGACGGCCCCATCAGCCCTGATAAGTTGGCCTGAATACGGTCGCGTAAACGGCGCAGCGCATAGGGGCGGCGCTCTTGCGGGGTCAGGTTGAGCGCTTTCAGGGCGCGATCCACTTCTCGGCTGGCGGCTTCATCGCCCAGCGCCTGGGCCAGGTGAGCGGGGAAATCCCCCGCCGTAGCGGCTTCCAGCGGTAGGCGTTTCGAGCGGATGACCGCATCCACCGAGCAGGCTTCTGCCGCCGAACGCTCGCCCTCTGAGATGCGCGTAAACAGCGACACCACGATCAGCAGGACGATATTCACCGCTAGCGAAATCAGCGTGGCGTTGTACCACGCGGGGGCATCGGCGGGCATCAGCAGAGTGAACGGGAGCGCGGGCATGGTGATGTCGAATAGCAACGGCAGCCACAGCCCCCATAGCCAGACGCCAATACCACCGATAAGGCCAGCAATCATGCCTTTGCGGTTCGCGCCCGGCCAATAGAGCAGCGCTAGAAGGCCCGGCAAACACTGCGCCATGCCCACGAACGCGGCTAACCCTAGGTTCGTCAGGGAGTGATAGCGCCCGACGCTTTCGGCAAACAGCCAGCCACCGAAAATGACGGCCCCGACTAGCGCCCGGCGCAGCCACAGCAGCCAGCCATAGAGGTCACTACGCGCCTCCGGCGGGCGGGCGACCAGCACGATATGGTTCAACACCATGCCGGAGAGCGCGAGCGCAATCATCATCATGGTGCCGCTGGCGGCCGCCAAACCGCCAATGAACGCCAGCGTGCCGACCCACCAGTGCTCGGTCATCAGATACGCCGCGTAAGCGGCGAGCGGCACGCTCTCGTTGGCCGACTGCGCCGCCCATAAGATCAGCGGCACCGGTAGCGCCATCAGTAGCAAAAAGAGCGGCAAGGTCCAGCTCGCCTGCAGCAAGGTATGGCGAGAGAGGCTTTCGGCAAAGGTGATCTGAAATAGGTGCGGCATCATAAAGGCCGCCGCGAAAAACAGCAGCAGAAGCGTGCGCCACTGGGGGGCTTCTAGCTGTGGGGTGGCGCTCTGGAGTGCCGCGCCCGGGCCTTCCAGCCAGCGCTGTAAATCTTGAGGGCCGTCAAACACCCACCATAAGGCAATGGCACCGAGCCCGAGCATGGCCAGCAGTTTGATCACCGATTCGAAGGCGATGACGCTCAGCAGTGTATCGTGGCGGTGCCGATGGCTGTGGCGTGCGCCAAACAGCACGGCGCAGCCTGCAATGACCGCGCAAAACAGCAGCGCTACCGCTGAGCTGTAGCGGCTGCCGGTTAGCAGTTGCACGGCGTCGCTCAAGGTGTGTACTTGAATGCCCAGCAGCGGTAGTACGGCAATCAGACTAAGCAGCGTGACAAGCGTTCCCGCCCAGCGGGAGCGGTAGCGAAAGGCGAACAGATCCGCCAACGAAGAGAGCTGGTAAGTGCGGGTAATGCGCTGAATCGGTACCAGCAGCACAGGGGCGAGTAAGAAAGCTCCCGCTGGCCCTAGGTAGTAAGCGAGGTAGCCAAACCCGGCATTCGCGGCTAATTCGATGCTGCCATAAATTGCCCAGGCGCTGGCGTATACGCCGAGCGCTAGGGTATACACCATCGGGTGGCGAGTAATACGCACTGGCACCCAGCCCCGCTCGACGGCCATGCCGCAGCCAAACAGCAGCCCCAGGTAGCTAAGCCCCAGTAATACAACGCCTATCAGCTCAGCGTTCATCTAACTTCCTCTTCTGCTCAAGCCATAGCGTCAGGGCAATCAGGACGCCCCAAATCGCAAAAGGGCGGTACCAGGCCACGCTCGGGTCGCCCCAGCCATCCATAAACAGCGGTGATAGCAGGTAGCCGCCAAACACAAGAAATAGCATGATGCGGTAGATGTACATCTTACTGCTCCGGTGGAGTGGGGCGATGGGCAAGCGGTGCCAGGCGTGACACCGACCAGTTCTCTATTGCCCAGCGTAGTTGCGCTTCCGGCGATTCATCGACAAGCGCTGGCGGTGGCGCTTGGTCGAGTAGCTGCAGCGCCTGAAAGAGCTGGCGGCGTATCCCGGTGCTCTCTTCGGCTAGGGCGGGTGCTAGGTTCTGCTTGGAGAGCTTTTGGCCATCCGTAGTTACCACTAATGGTAGGTGCAGGTAACGAGGTGTTGGTAGGCTTAGCGCTGCCTGTAACTGCTGCTGCCAAGGCGTGTTATCCAGCAGGTCGTACCCGCGCAAGATATTGGTAATGCCCTGGTGGGCGTCATCCACCACCACCGCGAGCTGGTAGGCCCATAATTGATCTTTGCGCTTTAATACTACGTCGCCCAGTTCGGCGGGGTCGAAGTGCTGCTCGCCGAACAGCCGATCATTCCAACCTACGGGGCGTTTGGCGAGGTCGCTGCGCAAGCGCCATGCGACCGGCTTGGTGGCATCGCACACGCCGTTTCGGCACCAGCCGGGGTAGATGTCAAAGGCCTGCCACTGCTTGCGCGAGCAACTGCATGGATACGCCAGCCCCTGTTCAACGAGCTGATCCAGCGCGTGCTGGTAGGCATCATGACGATGGCTTTGCCATATCACCTCCCCATCCCACGTTAGTCCAAAGGCCTCTAGCTGGCGCAAAATAGTGCTGTCCGCGCCTTCTGGGCAGCGTGGCGGGTCGATATCTTCGATGCGTACCAGCCACTGGCCGCTAGCGGCGCGGGCATCCAAATAGCTGCCTAAAGCGGCAACCAGCGAGCCAAGGTGCAGCGGCCCGGAAGGGGTGGGGGCAAAGCGCCCTCGATAGTGAGTGGTGGCGGTCATGGCAACCCGTCGTTTGGGAAACTGCGTAGCGATGAGAAGAGCACAAGATGACAAACAAAAACGGGCACCTCAAGGGTGCCCGTTGGCTGTCATCTTAGGATGACGAGGCGTTTGGTACTTAACCGCCCAGTTGCTTCTCTTTCAGCTCGGCCAGGGTTTTGCAGTCAACGCAAAGCGTGGCGGTGGGGCGTGCTTCCAAACGGCGGATGCCAATTTCCACGCCGCAGGCTTCGCAGAAGCCGTAATCGTCTTCGTCGATCTTCTCGATGGTTTCGTTGATCTTCTTCAGCAACTTACGCTCGCGATCCCGGGTACGCAGTTCAAGGCTAAAGCCCTCTTCTTGCGTCGCGCGGTCAGCGGGGTCGGCGTAGTTGTTAGCATCTTCCTGCAGGTGGCGTACGGTACGATCCACCTCTTCCATGAGGTCCTGTTTCCAGTCCAGAAGCAGCTGGCGGAAGTGCGCGAGCTGCTTCTCGTTCATATACTCTTCACCCGGTGCCGGCTCATACGGGATGAAGGACTTGGACGCTTCCGGTTTCTTTTCCGCTACTGGCATGGGAGTGCCCCTTACGTATGTGACTGCTGATCGACCATGAGCGTGTGTCACGATCTCACGCCAAAGGGATGCTTGTTTAGCTGAAAATTGCGCGCGATGCAAGCATAATAGTGCGCTTTCGACCATGGTCCCACATCGTGTGCGACCTGCGTCATGGTTTAACTACTGCTAGGTGAAGGAGCCGTTATGGCCTGGAATTCGCGTGTCGATCACGTTGCGCCTTTTCGCGTGATGCACTTACTAGAAATGGCTCAGGCACGTGAGGCGGCTGGGCATGACGTGATTCATTTGGAAGTGGGAGAGCCCGATTTTGCCACTCCCGCACCCATTGTGGCGGCGGGTCAGCAGGCGCTTGCCGAAGGCAAAACGCGCTACACCCCCGCTGCCGGTTTGGCGTCGTTACGTGAAGCCATCGCTGGGCACTATGCCGAGCACTTCAACGCCACGGTGGATCCCGCCCGTATTCTGGTCACGCCCGGCGCTTCTGGCGCGCTGCTGCTGGCTAGCCAACTGTTGGTCGAAAGCGGCGACCGGGTATTAATGGCCGACCCTAATTACCCCTGTAACCGCCACTTTATGGCCCTGGCGGGCGCGGAAATTGATACCGTGCCCGTTGGGCGTGACAGCGGTTGGCAGCTCACCGCGCCGCTGATTGAGCGGCACTGGCAGGCCAAGACGCGGTTAGCGATGTTGGCAAGCCCTTCCAACCCTACCGGGCATACGTTGGATGCCGAGGCGCTCACGAAGGTGAGCGACACGGTAGCCGCCAAGGGCGGTGATGTCATCGTCGATGAGATTTACCAGGGGCTGAATTACGATGACGCGCCGCTATCGGCCACGTCGCTGTCGGATGACGCCTTTGTGGTGAATAGTTTCTCCAAGTACTTCGGCATGACCGGCTGGCGATTGGGCTGGCTGGTGGCGCCAGAACAGGCTGTCGAGCCGCTGACTCGGCTGGCACAAAATGTGTTCCTTGCCGCGCCAACACCTTCCCAGCATGCGGCGCTGGCAGCGTTTACTCCCGAGTGTCGGGATATTCTGGAAACCCGTCGCGCCACCCTCAAACAGCGTCGCCAGGTGCTGCTGGATGGCCTGGCCGAGCTAGGGCTTGCGCCTGATCTACCACCCCAGGGGGCGTTCTATCTCTGGCTGGATATCTCCCGCTACAGCCGCGACAGTCAAGCGTTCTGCGAGCGCCTGTTGGTGGAGGAGAACGTCGCCATCACCCCCGGCATCGACTTTGCGGTTCAGGGCGGCGAGCATCATGTGCGCATCGCGTTCACCAACGACGTGGCACGTCTGCAGGAGGCGGTGGTGCGCATCGCGCGTTTTGTGAGCCGCTTATGATGACCTATCCAGGGCTGGTGCCCGGCATTCTGCTGCGCCGCTATAAGCGCTTTCTGGCCGATGTCCGCCTGGACAGCGGTGAGGAAGTGGTGGCCCACTGCCCGAATACTGGCTCGATGAAGGCGGTGAACGTACCCGGCTGCCGTGTATGGCTGTCGCCCAGTAATAACCCTAAACGCAAGCTTGGGTGGACCTGGGAGTGGATAGAGCTGCCCGAGCCAGATGGTGGAACGGCGCTGGCATCGGTGCACACAGGCCGTGCTAATCGATGGGTCGAAAGTGCCATTGAGGCCGGAGATATACCGCCGCTGTCGGGCTATCGAACGTTAAAGCGCGAGGTAAAGGTCGGCGAAGCGCGGCTCGATTTTCGCTTGGATGACCCTGAGAAGGGGGTTGCCTATGTGGAGGTCAAGCAAGTCACGCTGAAAGAGGCGGATGGGCATGGCTACTTTCCCGACTCCGTGAGCGTGCGCGGCACCAAGCATTTGCACGCGTTGGCTGCGCTGGCTGAGCAGGGTAAGCGGGCGGTGCTGCTGTTTTGCGTGGCCCATGAGGGGATTGCGGACGTGGCACCGGCGACGCATATCGACCCTACCTATGCGGCAGCGTTAGCCGATGCGGTAGAGGCGGGCGTGGAAGTGTTGGCGTACGGCGTCACGGTGGAATGGCAGCAGGGCGTACCGGTAGCGGCCCGCTTGGCGCGGGCGCTACCGGTACGGGGTTAGCGTTCGATATAAAAGCGCTGGATAAAGCTCACCGGCTCGGGGTTTTCATTGCGGTCGTAGCGCACGTCGAGATTGAAGCGCATCGGCTCGTCTTGGCGCAGCGTGAACGTGGCCAGATGGTAGGTGGCATCGCCATCGTGCACGGTGCGAAAGCTGAGCGGTTCGCGGGTGTCGGTGAGGTCGCTAACGTAGCCTTCAACGCTAGCGTTGACCGGTCGCGTGGTGCCATCTGGCTGACGCTCGCGCACGCTGACATTCACTAAGCCGTGCCCGATGCTGCGCTGGATACTGTTCGCCTGCGCCACTTCTGGTGTGAGAAAGCGCGTTTCAATGGCGTTGTAGTGGATTTCGTACTCGCCCACTCGCACCATCTGCTCGGCCGCTGCCTGGGTGGCGCTGAGCAGCGTCCCCATTAGCAGCGTTAGCAGTGAAAAGCGTCGCAGTGTCGCGATAGCCATAGCGTGTCTCCTCTCATGGGTGAGGTAAGTGCGGTATTAGGCGCGTCGGCGCACTCGGAAAATGGCGATTTCACCAAACAGGTTCGGCCACCACTTCGAGGTCCAGTGCCCCTTGTGGTCGCCCACTCCTACGGCGCGGTCAACAATCACCAAGCCTTTCTCTTTGCACAGATGCTCGAAGTCGTTAAACGTCGAGAGGTGGATATTGGGGGTGTCGTACCACGCGTGGGGCAGCGATTTCGATACCGGCATATAGCCGCGCAGCCCCAGGTGAATGCGGTGACGCCAGTAGGCGAAGTTGGGGAAGGTGATGATGCCCTCCTCGGCTACTCGAAGCATTTCATCAAGCATCTTATCCGGGCGGCGCAGCGCCTGCAGCGCCTGGGTCATGATGACTTGGTCATAGCTATTGTCGCAGAAGCTACTCAGGCCATCGTCCAGGTTGTGCTCGATGACGTTGACGCCGCGCGCCACACACTGGGTGATACCGTCTGGGTCGATCTCCAACCCGTAGCCGGTCACGCCTTTCTCTTGGGCCAGCCGCTCCAGCAAAACGCCGTCGCCGCAGGCGAGGTCAAGGATGTGTGCACCTTGGGGAACCCAGTCGTAAATCAGTTCAAGATCCGTGCGCATTAGCGTATTTCCTCCGCGCCTGCGGCGTCGATGTGCTGCTCTCGTGCGACGCGGCCCATAAAGGCGCTGAACAGCGCTTGGTAACGCGGTTCCGGCAATAAGAAGGCATCGTGCCCGTGGGGCGATTCAATGTTGGCATAGCTCACCGATTTGCCCGCGCGCGTTAGTGCATCCACCAACTCCCGGGAGCGCGACGGCGGGAAGCGCCAGTCGGTGGTAAAGCTGACGATCAAAAAGGGGCACTGCGCCGGTGCCAAGGCGCAGGCAAGATCGCCGTCGCAGCTGGACGCCGGGTCGAAGTAGTCCAGCGCTTTGGTCATTAGCAGGTAGGTATTGGCATCAAAGGCGGTCGAGAAGGTATCGCCCTGATAGCGCAGGTACGACTCCACCTGAAACTCGACGTCGAAGCCAAAACTCAAGTCGTCGCTGCGCAGGTCGCGGCCAAACTTGCTGCCCATGGCATCTTCGGAGAGGTAGGTGATATGCCCGACCATGCGGGCCAGCTTCAGCCCCCGTTTGGGTACGGTGTCGTGCTCGGCGTACCAGCCGTCGAAGAACTCCGGGTCTGAGCGGATGGCTTGGCGGGCGACCTCGTTGAAGGCGATGTTCTGCGCCGAGAGGCGCGGCGTGGCCGCAATGACGACGGCATTGGCAACCCGTTCGGGGTAGGTGATCGTCCACTGCAGCACCTGCATGCCGCCCAAACTGCCGCCCACTGCCGCTGCCCAGCGCTCAATGCCCAGATGATCGGCGAGGCGCGCTTGGCTGGTGACCCAATCGCTCACCGTGACCACGGGGAAGTCAGGACCCCACTGGCGGCCGGTGTCCGGGTTATGGCTCGCCGGGCCAGTACTGCCGTGGCAGCCGCCTAGGTTGTTCAGCGACACCACGAAAAAGCGATTGGTGTCGATGGATTTGCCGGGGCCGATATGGGCATCCCACCAGCCAGGTTTGCGATCCTCGGCCGTGTGGTAGCCCGCAGCGTGATGATGCCCCGACAGTGCGTGGCAAATCAGCACCGCGTTTGAGCGCTCGGCGTTCAGCGTGCCGTAGGTCTCATAGATTAGTTCGTACTCCGGCAGCGTCTTGCCGCAGGCAAGCGGCAGCGGCGTCTCGAACTTAACCACGTGAGGGGTCACAAGGCCAACGGAGTCCGCTGGCCGGTCGTCATAAGCAAGAGTGTCTGAATCAGGCATCGAAAGCGCTAGTCCTGCAAAAATAAGTCCTGCAAAAAGTAAGCTCGGGGCGATAGTCGAGTCGATAGGGCCTTTATAGGCCTACGAGTGCGCCCGAGATGCCCGCCGCGCGGATCAGCGAGCCAACCACTAAGCCGTCTACTAGGTTAATGGCGATAAAGACCACGATCGGCGAAAGATCAATCATGCCTAGCGGCGGAATCACCTTTCTCACCGGAGCCATGATCGGCTCGACCAACTGCATCACCAGCAGCGCGCCGGGGTGGCTGGCATTCGGCGCGACCCAGCTCAGAATGATCATCACGATCATGGCAAAGAAGTAGATCTTCAAGATGGCGTTGGCCAGCGCGGCCACCCCAGCAATCAGCAGCCCTGCAATGGGCGGCATACCCACGCCGATCACCATGAAAATGGCAATCATACTGACGACTTTCAGCACGAAACCGGCCGCCAGCGTGGCGAGGTCAAAGCGCCCACCCACGGGGCCGAGGAAGCCTTGAAACAGACCAACAACAGGCTGGGTGATTTTCACCACCGACTGGCTGAGCGGGTTGTAGTAATCCGCCCGGGATGCCTGCAGCAAAAAGCGCAGCATTAACAGAAACAGATAAATATTGATCAGCGAGTTCACCAGCATTAACCCGGCGCTGCCTAATTGACTTCCCATTGCGGCTTCTCCTAAAAAATGTCGTTCTTGAGATGAGCGGCGTGCCTGCAGTTCATCTCGTTCTTATGGTGTGATTCACGGTCGGTTGCCTACGTAAGACTCAATCGTTACCGCTTAGCTCTTTGGACATGGCATCGGCGCGCGCGGCGCAGGCCTGCATGGCGTCGGCAATGATCGTGCGCAGGTGCGCATCTTCCATATGCGCAATAGCGCGCTCGGTGGTGCCGCCCGGCGACATCACGTTCTGCTTCAACGTGGCCGGGTCTTTATCGCTGCGCTGGGCCATAGTAGCCGCGCCTAGGGCGGTTTGAATGGCCAAGCGGCGGGCGGTTTCAGCAGGCAGGCCGAGCTTCACGGCGGCCTCTTCCATGGCTTCAAACATTAAGAAGAAGTAAGCCGGGGCGCTGCCGGAAACCGCGGTCACCGCATCTAGTAAACGCTCTTCCTCGACCCACTCGACAATACCCACGGCTTCCATTAGCTGCGTGGCGAGGGTGCGCTGGGCATCGCTGACCGCCGCGTTGGCGTACAGGCCGCTGGCACCGATGCCGACCAGTGACGGGGTGTTGGGCATGCAACGCACCAGGGCGTTGCCGCCGCCCAGCCACTGGTCGATGGTGTTGGCATCCAGGCCTGCAGCAATGGAAATTACCAGCGGCGCCTGCTGCTGAACGCTTTCACGCAGGGCTTCACAAACGCCGCGCATGATCTGCGGTTTGACCGCCAGCACGACCACATCTGCACCGTTAACCGCTGCACTGTTGTCGGTGTGGGTATGAATACCCAGGCGCGCCTTCAGCGGAGCCAGTTCGCTTTCGTTGGGGGCCGTGGCGGTGATGTCGCTAGGTGAGACACCGCTTTCGATCAGGCCGCCGATAATGGCACCGGCCATATTGCCTGCGCCAATGAAGGTGATCTTGCTCGCCATGGGGGTATCCTTTTTCGCAAATGGCTGCGTCTTGCAGCGTGTAAAGTAAACCGTGAGTTGTGTGAGCCGCGTGCTGTGTGAACCGTAGTTAGCCCCGAGCGCCAAAAATGGCGGTGCCTAAACGTACCAGCGTGGCGCCTTCTAAGACAGCCGCTTCTAAATCGTCGCTCATACCCATCGAGAGCGTATCCAGCGGTGCTTCAGGCAGTGCCGCTTGGAGCTCTTCTAATAGCTGGCGCAGCGCTGCCAGCGGCTGGCGTTGTGCTTCTAGCGTCTCCGTCGGGGCGGGAATCGCCATCAGCCCGCGCAGGGCGAGGCCTGGCAGGGCGGCAATCTCTTGGGCCAGTGCCAAGGTACCCTCGGGCAGCACGCCGGATTTCGTGGCCTCGCGGCTAATATTGACCTGCAGGCATACGTTTAGCGGCGGTAACGCTGCCGGGCGCTGTTCGCTCAGGCGTTTGGCGATCTTTAACCGGTCAACGCTGTGTACCCAGGCAAACTGCTCGGCCACAGCGCGGGTCTTGTTCGATTGCAGTGGGCCAATGAAGTGCCACACAATGCCGTCAAGATCCTCAAGCGCCGCTTGTTTATCCAGCGCCTCTTGCAGGTAGTTTTCACCAAACTCGCGCTGGCCGTGCTGCCACGCTTCGCGCAGCATCTCGGCGGGCTTGGTTTTGCTCACCGCCAGCAGGGTGGCGCTGGTGGGCGAGCGTCCGGCATCCTCAAGCGCCCGGCGCAGGCGTTCACGCGCAGATGCAAGTGACTCGGGGAGCGCGTTGTCTGTCATACTCAAGCACCTTACCGCAGCTGGGAAAGAGAGATGGATATTACCGAACTGCTGGCATTCTCGGCAAAGCAGAATGCATCCGACTTGCACCTTTCGGCGGGTCTGCCTCCCATGATACGTGTTGATGGCGATATTCGTCGGCTTAATGTGCCCGCCATGGAGAACAGCGACGTTCGGCGGCTGATCTACGACATCATGAACGATCGGCAGCGCCGCGACTATGAAGAGCACCTAGAAACGGACTTTTCCTTCGAAGTGCCGGGCGTGGCGCGCTTTAGGGTTAATGCCTTCAACCAGGCACGCGGGGCAGGGGCCGTCTTTCGTACCATTCCTAACAAGGTGCTTTCCATGGACGCCTTGGGCATGGGCGAGGTGTTCCAGCGCCTTTCGATGCTACCCAGGGGATTGGTGCTGGTGACCGGGCCCACGGGGTCGGGCAAAAGCACGACCTTGGCGGCGATGATCGACTACATCAACGAACAGCGCTTCGAGCATATTCTGACCATCGAAGATCCGGTGGAGTTTGTGCACACCAGCAAGCGTTGCCTGATTAATCAGCGGGAGGTTCACCGCGATACCCATAGCTTCTCTGGGGCGCTGCGAAGCGCGCTGCGCGAAGACCCGGACGTGATTTTGGTCGGTGAGTTGCGGGATCTCGAAACGATCCGTTTAGCGCTCACCGCTGCTGAAACGGGGCACCTAGTATTTGGTACGCTGCACACGACTTCGGCGGCGAAAACCATCGACCGGATTATTGATGTATTCCCCGGCGAAGAGAAATCTATGGTGCGCTCGATGCTGTCTGAATCGCTCCAGGCGGTCATCTCGCAAACGCTGTTGAAGCGTCAGGGTGGCGGACGCGTGGCGGCCCACGAGATCCTGATTGCCACGTCTGCGGTGCGTAACCTCGTTCGCGAAGATAAGGTGGCGCAGATCTACTCCGCCATCCAGACCGGCGGCGCACTGGGAATGCAGACCCTGAATGCCTCGCTCGCTAAGCTGGTTAAAGAGGGCGTGGTGAGTATGGAGGAAGCCCAAGTAAGAGCTAAAGGCACGCTGACGTTAAAAGATGAGTAAGGCGGCAAAAGGATAATAGACGCGATGAGTGAGCCAGCCAGCGGTATGACCGCGACCCAGTGGCTGCACCAACTGCTGGGCATCATGGTCGAGCAGCAGGCCTCTGACCTGCTTATTTCGGTGGGCGCGCCGCCCAGCCTTAAAACGCCCCAAGGGCTGGTGCCGCTGGGGCGTCAGCCGCTCTCCTCTAGCCAAGTGCGCAGCCTGGTGCTGAATGCGGTTCCCGAGAAGCAGCGGGAGCGATTTCAAGAGGAGCACGAGGCGAACTTTGCCCTAAGCCTGGAGAGTGCGGGGCGGTTTCGGGTAAGCGCCTTTCAACAGCGCAACGAGCCCGCCATGGTGGTGCGCCGCATTGCGCAGACCATTCCGACCCTTAGCGCGCTGGGCGTGCCTAGCCAGTTGGCGACGTTGGCCAATGCCAAACGCGGGCTGGTGCTAGTGGTAGGCGGCACGGGAACGGGGAAATCCACTACGCTGGCGGCGATGATTCAGGAGCGCAACGCCTCAGTCGGTGGGCATATCATCACCATTGAAGACCCCATCGAGTACCTGCATCCGCATCAGCGAGGCATCGTTAATCAGCGCGAAGTGGGGGTGGATACGGAGTCCTTCGAGGTGGCGCTGAAAAATACGCTACGCCAAGCGCCGGATGTGATCTTGATTGGTGAAGTGCGTACCCGCGAGACCATGGAGCACGCCCTCACTTTCGCGGAAACCGGGCATCTCTGTTTGGCGACATTGCACGCCAACAACGCCAACCAAGCCTTAGAGCGTATCCTTCACTTCTTTCCCCATGAGCGGCACGAGCAGGTTCTGATGGATCTGTCGCTGAATCTGCGTGCCGTGGTCGCGCAGCAGCTGCTGCCTACCCAACAGGGTGGCCGCTGCGCGGCGATTGAGATTTTGCTCTCGTCGCCACGGGTGGTGGATCTGATCCGAAAAGGGCGTATTGATGAATTAAAGCAGGCCATGGCAGGCTCCCGCGACGCGGGGATGCAAACTTTCGATCAGGCGCTTTACGCGCTTTATCAAGCGGGCCAAGTCAGCCAGCAAGTGGCGCTGGCCCATGCGGATTCCGCCAACGACCTGCGGTTGATGATCAAGCAGGGCGACGCCGCTGCCAGCGGTAAGCCGTTAGGCGCGCAGGTGCCGCCCCATCTTGCCCTGCGCGACGGTGACGATTATTGACGGCCTTCGCCGCTAGGGGCGTAAATGCCGCCCAATACCCGCGGGCCGCTGGCGCCGGTGACGGAAGGCAAGTTGCCGGGTAACCCGTGCAGGCGCTGATGGGCGAGCCAAGCAAAGGCTCCTGCTTCAATCCAATCCTCTGGCCAGCCCAGCGTGGCGGGGGAGAGCAGCGTGACCTTAGGCAGGTGCGCGGCTAACCTTTCCATCAAATAGGCATTGTGAGCACCGCCACCGCCCACCAGTAGCGTGGCGCTGGGCTGGCTTAGCGGCAGTTGGGTCACCCCTTGCGCGACACTCACCGCCGTCAGTTCGGCCAGCGTTGCCTGAACATCCCGGGGGGCTTCGTCGCCAGCGAGGTGGTCGCTCAACCACGCTAAGTGAAACAGCTCGCGCCCGGTGCTGCGCGGCGGCGGCTGATGAAAAAAGGGTTCTTGCAGCAGGCGGGCGAGCAGCGCTTGGTCGATTTGCCCGCTGGCCGCCCAAGTGCCGTTCTCATCAAATCGCCCGGTGTGATGCTTGGCAAACCAGGCATCAAGCAGCGCGTTCGCCGGGCCGGTATCGAAGCCCACCACGGCGCGCTCCTGTTCTTGAGGAAGCCATGTAAGATTGGCAAAGCCGCCCAGATTCAGCACGAGCTGTTCGCCTTGGCGCTGCCCAAACAGCGCTTGGTGGAACGCGGGCGCTAGAGGCGCTGCTTGGCCGCCAGCGGCCAAGTCCCGGCGGCGAAAGTCGGCCACCACCGTGCATCCCGTCAATTCTGCCAGCAGGCTCGGGTTGTCTAGCTGTAGCGTATACGCCGGACCACCCTGGTGACCTTGCGGCGCGTGCTCAATCGTCTGGCCGTGGCTGCCAATCGCTGTAATCTGAGCCGGGACGAGCCCCTGTTCCGTTAATAGTGCTGTAACGGCCTGGGCCTGGAGGCGGCAAAAGGCATCCTCGGCGGCGGCCAGTTCGGCAAAGTGCGCTGCTGGCGCGTGGCAAAGGTGCAGTAGCTGCGCGTGCAGCGTATCGGGCATGGCAACGGCAGCCGTGGCTAATAGCTTAGGCGGCGTGCCAGGAGTGATAGAGACCAGGGCGGCATCAATACCGTCCAAGCTGGTGCCTGACATGAGCCCGATATAGTAGGCCGTCGGTGTGGAGGAGGCGGTTTTCATCATGCGAGTCATCCAAAACGGGGTGAAGGCTCAACCAAGGCGGTGGAGCGTGATAACATCGCCCACTATTGATTATTTAAACGCCTTTAACGGCACATAGTACATGGAGATCGGCAATGAGTGAGGTGGATCAGGCGTTAGCGCTGCTGTCGCGGGGGACGCATGAAATCCTGGTAGAAGACGAGCTGCGTAAAAAGCTCGCGTCTGGTCGCAAGCTGCGTATTAAAGCAGGGTTCGACCCTACAGCACCTGATTTGCACCTGGGCCACAGCGTACTGCTGACCAAAATGCGTCAGTTCCAAGATCTCGGTCATACCGTCATCTTTTTGATTGGTGACTTCACCGGCCGTATTGGTGACCCGACCGGTAAAAACGTCACCCGTAAGCCGCTGACCGAAGCCGACGTCAAGGCGAATGCGGAAACTTATAAAGAGCAGGTGTTCAAAATCCTCGATCCGGAAAAGACCGAGGTGCGCTTCAACGCGGAATGGTTTGGCGAGTTAACGGCTGCCAAAATGATTGAGCTGGCAGCACAAAGCACCGTGGCTCGCATGCTGGAGCGTGATGACTTCGAGAAGCGCTACAAAGCGAATCAGCCGATTGCGATTCACGAGTTTCTTTACCCGCTAGTGCAGGGCTATGACTCCGTCGCACTAGAAGCTGATATCGAACTGGGCGGCACCGATCAGAAATTTAACCTGCTCATGGGGCGCGAGATTCAAAAGCACTTCGGCCAGGAGCCTCAGGTGGTCATCACGATGCCCCTGCTAGAAGGTTTGGACGGCGTGCAGAAAATGTCCAAGTCGCTTGGCAACTACGTGGGCGTGGATGAAGCACCGGGCTCCATGTTCAATAAGCTGGTCTCCATGCCCGACAGCTTAATGTGGCGTTACTTCGAACTGCTCTCGCTGAAATCGAACGAAGAGATTGAGGCGTTGAAGCAGAGTGTCGAGCAGGGTGCGAATCCTCGCGATGTGAAAATGGAGCTTGCCCGCGAACTCATCGCCCGCTACCACGGTGATGAAGCCGCCGCGAATGCGCACAAGTCGGCGGGTAACCAGTTGGCCGATGGTGAGTTGCCGGAAGACCTGCCAGAAGTAGACGTCGACTTTGAAGGCAGCGAGCAGGCCCCAGTTGCGACTGTTCTGAATCGCTCAGGCTTAACCAAGAACAGCGCACAAGCCAAAGACATGCTGAAAAATGGCAGTGTCAAAGTGGATGGTGAGGTCGTTGCTCAAGACACCATGCTCGCCACTGGTAAAGTGTATGTGATTCAAGCGGGCAAGAAGCGTTACGCTCGCGTGACCCTGGTGTGAACTTTCTGAAAACTTTTTCACATTAGCTCTTGCCAACCCGGCCGCGAATCCGTAAAGTACGCATCCGCTGCCGGGGACGCCCAGCGTTACCAGCGGTGAATGAGGTTGAAAAACCTCTGGTTTGTCAGGAGGTTAGAGCCGTCTTGTT
>Ga0256829_1000267_pt1 | contig 60679 bp, 56 predicted proteins | sample 131447metaG_FD_185979 | JGI IMG/M metagenome (GOLD analysis project Ga0256829, IMG submission 185979) | Hydrothermal vent microbial communities from Lau Basin, Pacific Ocean - 131-447 | ecosystem: Environmental > Aquatic > Marine > Hydrothermal vents | place: Pacific Ocean: Lau Basin | collected...
TACACCCGCATCCAGGACAAGAAGGTGGTGAAACTCAAGCAAACGCTCAAAGCACTGACGAAGCGAAACCGGGGCATCGGACTCGCGGCCATTATACGTGAGCTGAACCCGGTGTTACGGGGCTTTGCCAACTACTTCCGGGTGGCGAACTGCGCGAGGGTATTGAAGCAGGTCATGAGCTGGCTAAGGAGGCGGCTACGCTGTATCCAGCTCAAGCAGTGGAAAAAGCCGGGCCGGCTGCATCGGCGACTGAAACAGCTGGGTTATCGCCCGCCGTTTAAGTTCATCAAGATGCAAAGCTGGCGCAATGCGGCTTCACCGCTGGCCAGTCTGGTCTTACCCAACGCCTACCTGCACAATGAGCTGAAGTTGATGGATCTTGCGAAGGTCAAAACCGGCATCACTGTCCCCGAGTTCGGGGTAAGTTAATGGCATGAGCCGTATACGTGGCCCGTATGTACGGTTCTGTGAGAGGGATGAGGCGGAGACGCCTCACCCTACTCGCTGTGATGCTTTCTAATGCTCACTGCTGATTCCTGCTATTCCTGCTCGCATTTCGCATCCCTATGTCAGTAAACTGCCAATAACAGGCAGGGCAGCAAACTAATCGAGTTAGAAGGAGAAGTTGGGATGGATGCCATTGTTCATACTTTTTTTGAACAAACACCGGATGCTAATGTTGCCAAAGAGCGAGTCGCCTTTGGTACTTCTGGCCACCGTGGCCGTGCTACCGAGCGCACGTTTAACGCCGCACACATCATCGCGATTACCCAAGCGGTCGTGGATTTTCGCAATGAGGAGGGGTATAAAGGTCCATTGTTTCTTGGGTTGGATACCCATGCGCTTTCACGCCCCGCTTGGGAGTGCGCGCTGCGAGTGCTGGCAGCCAATAAAGTACCAGTATTGGTTGAGAAAGATCATGGCTACACGGCAACTCCCTTGGTGAGCCACGCGATATTGCAGCATAATGCCCAGCAACATCAGGCTGCCAAGGCTGATGGCTTGATTATTACTCCCTCCCATAACCCGCCGGAGGATGGCGGTATTAAATATAATCCTCATCACGGCGGCCCAGCCGATACTGACGTTACCAAGTGGATTGAGCTGCGTGCAAACGCTTACTTACTCCGCCATTTAAGTGATGTTTCGCTGGTACCTTTAGATGAGGCGTTAGCCCACGCTCAGGAGTATGACTTCACTGCTCACTATGTAGCGCAGCTGGGCAAAGTAGTGGATATGGTGGCCATCCAAAACGCCAATTTAACTCTCGGCGCCGACCCTATGGGGGGGGCGGCGCTACCGGTATGGCAGGCGGTGGCTGAGCACTATGGCTTGAATCTTGAAGTCGTGAATAACACCGTAGATGACAGCTTTAGCTTTATGCCACTAGATCACGACGGCAAAATCCGTATGGACTGCTCCAGCGCGGATGCTATGGCTAATTTATTAAAGGTTAAAGACCGTTTTGATATCGCCTTTGGCAACGACCCAGATGCTGACCGACATGGCATTGTGGATGCCAATGGCTTGATGAATCCTAATCACTTCTTGGCAGTGTGTGTAGATTACTTGATTAGCCATCGCCCAGAGTGGAGTGAGTCGTTAAAGATCGGTAAAACGTTGGTCTCCTCGTCGATGATTGATCGCGTAGTCGCTTCCCATAAGCGTGAGCTGTATGAGGTGCCCGTAGGTTTTAAATGGTTTGTGGATGGCTTGCATGAGGGGTGGCTGGCCTTTGGCGGTGAAGAGAGCGCTGGTGCTAGTCTATTAACCCGCGATGGTAAGGCGTGGTCTACTGATAAAGATGGTATTGCGCTGTGCCTTTTGGCAGCTGAAATCATGGCTGTTACGGGTAAAACACCCAGTGAATATTATCAGACCCTGACCGAGCGCTTCGGTAAACCGTTCTACAAGCGCGTGGATACTGCCTGTACGGCTGAAGAGAAAGCCGCATTTAAAAATCTCACTGCTGAAAGCGTGACCGATACAGTTCTGGCTGGAGACCCTATTTCTGCTGTGTTGGTAAAGGCTCCGGGTAATCATGCGGCGATTGGTGGGTTGAAAGTAACCACCGAGAACGGCTGGTTTGCTGCTCGCCCTAGCGGGACAGAGTCGCTCTATAAAGTGTATGCAGAAAGCTTCAAAGGCTCGCACCATTTAGATGAGTTGATTGAAAGTGCCACAGTGTTGCTTTCAGGCATATTGAAAAATTAGTAAACACAGTTGTTATACGTTAAGGCTTGCTGCCCTGCGGTTCGGCATAGCAATTGCATAAAGTTTAGCGTGAATTCGCCCTGTATTTTTCCTTATTCTGGAACGCAACGCTCAGTAAAAGGACGTTAACGATGACCCAAGTACGCAAAGCAATTATCCCTGTTGCTGGTTTTGGCACCCGTCTACTGCCGATTAGCAAAGCAATTCCGAAAGAGATGGTGCCCGTTGTTGACCGGCCCCTCATTCAGCATGTCGTGGAAGAAGCGCTGGCGGCAGGTATCAATGAGATCATTTTGGTCACGCGAGCGGGGAAGTCGGCTATTGAGGACCACTTTGATGCACATTTTGAGTTAGAGCACTCGCTAGCCAGTAAGGGGAAAAATGCGCTGCTGGAAACCCTTTCTGCTATTTCACCTAAAAAGCTAAAAGTCACCAGCGTCCGACAGCCTAATGCGAAAGGCCTAGGGCATGCGATTTACTGTGCTTCGCATCTGCTCGATAAAGAGGAGCCGTTTGCGGTGATTTTGCCGGATGTATTGGTGAAGCCGCAAGTAGGCAACAGCGCGTGTGATTTAGGCAGTATGGTTGAGCGCTGGGAAAAGACCGAAGCAGCGCAAATTATGGTAGAAGCAGTGCCCCAGGAGGATGTATATCGTTACGGTATTGTGGATTGTGACGAACCTGCTGCTGGTGAAAGCGCCGATATGCGTGGTGTGGTCGAAAAGCCAAAGCCAGAAGACGCCCCGTCACGCCTATCAGTGATTGGGCGCTATGTGTTGCCGTATCGCATTATGGAGCTGTTGCGTGACCAACCCCCCGGCGCGGGTAATGAAATCCAACTGACGGATGCAATTGACCGCCTTATGCAAGAGGGTAAAACCGTGCAGGCATTTAGGATGCATGGTCGTACCTTTGACTGCGGGCATATTGAAGGTTGGTTGCAAGCCAATACGACGCTGGCTAGAGAAGCAGGTTACGACGTTTGAGCGTTATATCATGCTGCCACTCTGCATAGAGTGGCTATTTAGCTGGCCGTTTTTGCGGCCTCATTGCTTGCTCTGGAGATGGTTGCATGGGGGAGTTATTGGAACAGTTATTGGAACAGGTGTTAACCATTGCTTATGATGCGGGTGATGCCATCATGGCAATTTATGGCAACGAATATAGTGTTGAAATCAAGGAAGATCATAGCCCAGTCACCGAAGCTGATAAGGCTGCACATCATGTTATTGTTGCAGGGCTACAAGCATTAAAAGAGAAGTTGCCTGTACTTTCCGAGGAAGATACTAGCCATTTTGCAGGGGCAGGGGATGATAAGCGGTATTGGCTAGTAGACCCTTTAGATGGAACAAAAGAATTTATTAAGAAAAACAATGAGTTCACCGTCAATATTGCACTCGTAGAGAATGATTCCCCCGTATTGGGTGTCGTCACGGCACCTGCTTTGGGCATTGCTTATGTAGCAGCCAAAGGTAAAGGGTCTTACAAAATTGATCGTCATGGGCATCGTGAGCAATTAAACGTTGCTAATGCTCCTCACCCGCCAGGAGTTTGGCGAGTGGTAAGTAGCCGCTCACATAAAAGTCCCGAATTATGCGGCTGGCTGAAACAGCTGGGCGACCATGAACTTAATCCAGTCGGCAGTTCATTGAAATTTTGTTTGATCGCAGAAGGTGCGGCTGATGTGTATCCCCGCTTTGGGCCTACGTGTCTGTGGGATACCGCCGCCGCTCAAGTGATCATTGAAGAGGCGGGAGGCGTCGTTCAGGCCATGAGTGGCGAGCCACTCCACTATGGAAACCCTGCTGAGATTATTAATCCGTCCTTTGTAGTCTGGGGAAGTGCTCAAAAATGTATATCCGTTTCATGTGATCAAGAACCTCTTCGGCTACCGGAAGGTGCGCTACAAGGGGCTGGCCAATCTGGTGCTGGAGGCACGATGCGAAGGACGCATTGACAGGGCCAGTACGTCTTGAATCTGCCCTGCCAGCCGGATAATCCGGCTGGCAAGGGAAACAGACCACCTTCGCTGGTCAGAAAGCGACCGCTGATGCAGTGAAAGTGCTCTTATGAGCGTTTCAGCCGCTTAGAGACGAATTGATCAGCGGTTCCTTAGGACAGTTACGCAAAGAAACGGTTTAGAAAAAAATAGCTAAGTTGATTTGTCTCAACGCGCACATTTCAGTTGTTTTTGATAAGTTATTTCTTTCGAGCCATGATAGCGTCTGAACTCGCGAGCCTCACTCAAGGAAATTAACGAAATAGGGATTTCTGGTGCGCCTAGCCCCCCCGATCCATCGACTGATTACGTTTCGTTCGCTAAAAAGCCGGCTGCTGCTGGGGCTTTCCTGTGCGCTGGCCATCTTGGCAGGGGCCGTGCTGGGCATGGCGTGGCAGGTCGGCAAAATCATGGTGCACGAGACCAATATCGCCCACCTGCGCTATGAAGCCGATTTGCTGGCCGATGAGATTACCCAACATATCAACCAGCGCATCAACGCACTACAGCGGTTGAACGGGGTCATTGGGCTGTCAGACGATCCCACCTGGTTGAATTACGAGCTGCAGAAGAACGACTCCCTGCTGACTTGGTTCGAAGGTTTGATGGTCAGCGATGAGAACGGCGTGATTTTGAGCGACTGGCCGAGCGTGGTGGGGCGAGTGGGCCTCGAGACCAAAGACCTCGAGTATTTCAAAATGGTGCGCGGTATTCGCCGCCCCTACGTGAGCGAACCCTTCGTGGGCCGGGCTAGCGGTATGCCGCTGGTGCTCATTAGCATTCCCCGCTTGGATGAAAACGGGCGTTTTGCGGGCTTTGTCGGTGGCATCGTCAGTCTCAAGAGCAGTGGACTCTTCGATCGTTTGAGCAGCATTCGTTTGGGTGACAATGGCTATGCGGCCGTTTCGACCGCCTCTGGCAAAATTCTTTACCATCCTGATCACGAGTTGGTGAACGCCGAGATCAGCAACGTCCAATTGAACCCGATGTTAGAGCTTGCGCTGGCGGGTTGGAGAGGGGAAGGGGTTGCCGAACTGTCGAGTGGTCGCGTAGCGCTGCAAGCGTATGCCCAAGTGTGGCCAGCCGATTGGATAGTGGGCCTGTTTTTGCCCACCACTCAAGCACAGTTACCGCTCGCGGGGTTCATTTACAAGCTGCTGGGCATTTGGTTCGTCCTGGCGCTACTCATGATGCCGCTCTTATGGTGGCTGCTGGCTCGCATTCTCAAGCCATTGGACTATCTTGAATCGCAAATTGGTGAAGTGGGTAAGGGCGAGCGCGCGAGTCTCGATCTCGCCACCAGCATGCAGGAGTTGCAGCAAGTCGCGATGACTTTCAACCGCGTAGAGCATGAGCGCCAGCAGTTGGTCGGCCATTTGCAAGAGCGCCAGGCGTTTTTGGATTCCGTATTGAGCGCTACACCCCAGGGCATGTTCGTTGCCAATTTTGGCGGTAAGATCACTTATATGAACCCGGCACTGCTGGAGATGCTGGATATCCCTCCCGATATGCCCATGGAGGTGTGGATGGAGCAGGTGCACCCTGACGACCGAGAAGGGGCGAGGGACATGTGGGTTCACAGCTTGAAAACTGGTAGCGATTTCGTGCGCCAACTACGGTTCGTGCGCAGCGACCATGAAACGCTGTGGCTGGACATTCATGCACGGGTGGTCATGTTGTCTCAAGGGGGGCACTCGCTGGGCTTGGTCGGGGTCGTGAAGGACATCACTGAGCGTCGCCAGCAAGAGGCGTTGCAGCGCTGGGAGGCAGAGCACGACCCGTTGACGGGGTTGCTCAATCGACGTGGATTCGAGCGCCGGTTGGAAGAGGCATTCGCCGACTTCCAGAAGACCAGCACGCCCTCTGCGCTGCTTCTCTTCGATCTGGACCATTTCAAGCCTATCAACGATGAGGGCGGCCACGCGCTGGGAGACGAGATGCTCCGCCGTATCGCTCAAATCGTGGCCTGGGAAGTGCGTCGCAGTGACCATGTGGCGCGCCAAGGGGGAGATGAGTTTGCCGTGCTGCTGCCCAGCTGTACGCTGGGACAGGCCGAACGTATCGCAGAGTCGTTGCGTCAATCGGTGAGTGAGGTGACCGTGACCCATGAGGGCAAAGAGTACAGCGTGACGCTCAGCATCGGCGTGACGACCTTCGATGAATGCGACGAAACGGTGGATGTGGCGATTTCCCGGGCAGATGCGGCCAGTTATGAAGCCAAAGGGGAGGGGCGAGATGCCGTGGTGGTCAAATTGCCCGAACAGTTCGACCCCCTAGAGCTATTCGGTTAAGACGCGTCTGGGAAACTTTCCCGCTGCCAAGTGATCAGCCACTGGGGGAGCACTTCGGCGGTCACGGGGCGCGCGAACCTCTTGGCCGAGAAGACGATACTCTCTACGATCGCACGATCATCTTCGCTCGCCAGCATATCGCGAACGAAGGCTCTATCGACTTTGATCAACTGCACCGGCAGGCGGCGAAAGTACGCCAGCGACGAGTAGCTGGTGCCGAAATCGTCCAGCGCCACGTCGATCCCCAGCCGTTGACAGACTGTCTAGCGAGTCGACAAATCTCAGTCAACGGTAGAGTATAAGAGGATGCTGATTCGACTGAGAGCGCCTTCGTGGACTTACTTGAACTCTTTACACGCACCCTAGACGTTACCCTGCCTGTTTTTGCCATGGTGTTCATCGGGATTGCCTTGAAGCGCCTGGGCTGGATCGATAGTGCCTTCATTTCGACCGCCTCGTCTCTCGTGTTCAAAGCCACACTGCCCACGCTGATCTTTCTCAGCCTAGTCAAAGCTGACTTGAGCGTTGCTCTAGATGTGCCGTTGCTGCTCTTTTTTGCCCTCGCCACGTTGGGCCAGTTTTTGCTGAGTTGGGGTTGGGCGCACCTGCGCGTGCCAAGAGCCGACCGTGGCATTTATGTTCAAGGAGCGTTTCGCGGAAATTGTGGGGTCGTAGGCTTGGCCTTGGCGGCGGGCATGTACGGCAATTATGGGTTATCCGCCGGTAGTTTGCTGCTGGGGGTGGTGATCGTGATGTATAACGCGCTCTCCGTCGTTGCTTTGGCAGCCTATCAGCCCGGCCAAGCGACCGATTGGCGGAGTTTGCTGGGTCATATCATTAAAAATCCGCTGATTCTTTCGGTGTTCGCTGCGCTCCCTTTTACCGCTTTCTCGGTGTCACTGCCCAGCTGGGTGATGACCTCGGGTAATTACTTTGCCTCGCTCACGCTACCGCTCGCGTTGATATGCATCGGCGCAACGCTATCGGTATCCAGCATGCGAGAGGGAAGCCAAGTGGCGCTCAGCGCCAGCAGTATGAAAATGGTGATTTTACCCGTGCTTTCCACATTGGCTGCGTGGCTGATGGGGTTTTCAGGGAATCAGCTCGGCCTACTGTTTCTTTTCTTTGCCAGCCCCACTGCTGCCGCCAGCTTCGTGATGGTCAAAGCGATCAATGGGAACGTGGCCTTGGCCGCTAATATCATCGCCATGACCACGCTCATGGCCAGCGTGACCGTGACACTGGGTATCTTCGCTCTTCGCCTGCTCGGTTGGATATGACCTCTGCCGATGCAAAACCGCGGTTGGCCGGGGCGGATCAAACCGCTATACTATGCGCCCCGTAAGTCCCTGTAGCTCAGTAGGATAGAGCAGCCGCCTCCTAAGCGGCAGGTCGCAGGTTCGACTCCTGCCAGGGACGCCAAACGCCCCCATATCTTCTTCCTTTCTAACGATTTGCGCGGCGCGCCAAGCGTTTGCACCCAGTAGTGCGTAAATCGCGAGTCACTATCTTCTGCATGCGCTATGCCCATATCGGTAAAGGCATCGTTCATGAGGTTGCGGCAGTGGCCTGGGCTTTCGATCCAGCTTTTGATGGCTGCGTCGGCGGAGGATGCGGGCGCATGCGTTATCCAGAGCGTTGTCATCCACGCGATCGAACAAAGCGCGCGGGCAGCCGGGCGCTTCATGAACGGCTTATCCACTGAGCTTCTCGTTTTCGTCCAAGTTGGGTGTCGCGTCTTTTTTGAGATTGGCTTTGGCGATTTCGTACAGCTGGAACGTTTTGCTCTCTTTGGCTTTCCAGTGCTCACCCATTTCTACTTTTTGCCTGCCACCAATTTCTCCATATCCAGCAGATCGTTGATGAGCGTGGCAAGCCGCTGCACGTTGCCCTGGGCGGCAGCTGCGGCGTATTGCGTCAGCCTGGGCGGCGAGCGCCTCACCCGCCGGGAACGGGGCGCTACTGTCGACTGCCGGATGGCCGGGTCGAAAACGAGTGGCATTTATATCGAACAGAGCGATTGGATAATGATTAACGCCACCAACGATAGGCGTTTGAAACGCATCAAACGTGCTATCAACGCAATTTTGAGTGTATAAGGTTAGCGTTAATAAAAAAATAGGGTGAGCTGGTGGGGCACGCCAGCTAGGGGATCGGATGGGTACGTTCAACGTCTTGTTGCGCTTTTTATGCGTAGGAATAATGGCTTGCTTGCTGTTGCTGTCCGGTTCTTTGGCCTACGCTAGCGCGCCTGCACCGCTGACCGATTGGGAGTATCGCTGGGGAGATGCTCCTTTAGAAGAGGACGCGCCTTGGAGCCCCATCGATTTTCCTTCTAACCCACCGGAGCGCAACGGCCAGAAGTCCGTTTGGTTTAAAACGGTCTTGCCAGAGGGAGAGTGGCGTGACCCGGTGTTGCACATTACCAGCATTAACTTGGTGGGGCAGATCTACCTCGATGGCACGCTGATTTATCAGCATGGCGATATGGAGGAGCCTCGTTTCATCGGTTGGCCGTGGCATTTGGTTCCGCTGCCGGAGAATTCGGCGGGCAAGACGCTGGCGCTGCGTATCCACTCCGATTACACCAGCATCGGGCTGTGGGGCGATGTAGAGATCACCGATCGTATCGATGCGCTGAAGGGGATGCTCCACGCTTCGGTACAGGACCTTGCGGTGAGTGCCTTCAGCCTGCTACTGGCGATGTTGGCAGCGATTTTTGCCATGATTGGGCCTGAGCGTCGGGGCTTTTTCGCCATCGCGCTGTTTGCGTTTTCGTCAGGGTTGATGCTGTTGGCAGAGACCCCCGTTCGGCAGCTGTTGGCAGACGCGCCGCTTACCTGGGACATTTTAAGAGCCGCCAGCTACTTTACACTGCCCATTGCCATAGGCTTGTTGCTGAGCCACTGGTTGGAGGGTGTACCAAAGCGCTGGATGAGACGTTTATGGCAGCTCCATTTGGCGTACCTCGTGGTTTCGATTGGTCTGGTCGCACTTGGCGTGGTGAACTTGGCACTGACGTTCCCCATATTCGATGTGCTGCTGTTGCTCACGCTCCCCCTCATGCTTCTGCTGGCGCTGCTGCGGGTGCGTCGTTTGAATTTGGAGCAGCGACTGTTCGTCACTAGTTTCCTGCTGTTTGCGCCACTTCTGTTGCTGGACATGTTGGTGGCGCACGAGCTGATACCTCGGCGTGACGTGCCACTGAGCTATGGGGCGTTGGGCTTCTCTTTGGCTATCGTGGGGATTTCGCTGTGGCACTACCGTCATACGCAGCGTCAGCTTGCTTCGGCCAACCAGACGCTAGAAGCACAGGTGACGGCGCGGACAGCAGAGCTAGATACCTTGGTCGAGCAGCTCAAGGGGCTCTCGCTTCAGGATGCCCTGACCGGTCTCAATAACCGTCGCCATTTCGACGCCTTGCTACATCAGGAAATGGCGCTCGCGCAGCGTAAGGGAAGCCTGCTTTCGCTGCTGATGATCGATATCGATCATTTCAAGAAAGTGAACGATAACTTTGGCCACGACGCTGGCGATGCCGTTCTGATTGAGGTCGCGGCGCTGTTAAAGAAGCATTTTCGCGGTACGGACGTGGTGTGCCGGTTGGGGGGCGAGGAGTTCGTCGCACTCCTACCGGGTACCGGAGCGGCCGAGGCCCAAGCGCGTGCCGAGAAACTGCTGAAGGCACAGAGTAACCAAGCGTTGAGTCACCTTCATCAGCCGCTTGGACGCATTACGCTCTCTTGCGGAATCGCCACGTATCCGGCTCACACCATGGACCCTAAAAGGCTACTGCGCTTGGCCGACACAGCGTTGTACAAAGCTAAGAATAACGGCCGCGACCGTTGTGAAGTATGGGAAGGAGCCGTGTCGTCCAGCGAGCAGTAGCTAAGTGCCTGTTCAAAATTAATCGCGCGATCAGTTCCGTAACCACCGAGTAAGCGGTGTACCTCTTCACGTAGACGTTCAAACGAGAGATAGGCGCTCAAAGGCAGCCAGGTGTACTTCATCTGCCGCCACAGAATCTCTATCAGATTCAGCTCTGGTGAGTAGGCAGACAGATAGATCAGATGCACACGTTGCGACATCCACTCATCCTCTTGCGCCTTGGCCCTCTCGCTCGTGAAGCGCTTTCATCAGGTCTTGCGTTTTGCGAAAGTCCGTTTCGTCACGCTGGGTCTTGAGTGAATGCCGAATGCGCTTGAAGCTATAGCCATTTTTTTTCAACGCCCGACGCAGTGTCACCGTGGCGACAGACTTGCCGGTCTCTTCTTGAAAGCGAGCCTGTAAGGCGCGAATCTGATGAGGATGCTCAGCTACCAACGCTTGCAGTCGCTTGTGATTGTGTTCATCGAGAGCGGGTGTTCGTCCACTACGCGGTTTGTCGATGAGACCATCAAAACCGGACACTTCCCATTGCTTGAACCATCGTGATACGGCATCGCGGCGAACCTGAAGTATCTCACTGATTTGGTTAATCGTATGGCCTTGGTCACTCAGTAGAATGGCATGCGCCCGACGACGGAGAGCGCGCTTCTCGCCATGGTGATAGGCGGAGGTCAGCGTTTGTTGTTCAGGTTCAGTGAGAGGGGCAACGAAGCGTTTTTTCATGGTTCTGTCCGTGTCAGAAATCCTGGTATGGATATTACACGAAAACTTTATATTAGGCACTTAGCGGCTATGATGGCTCGTTTTGCCAGACGCTTGGCCATGCCCAGCCATCTTTATGCACGTAGGCAGCCAGTAACCGCTGTTGGCGGGTGGCGAGCTGTTGATGTATCTCTTGGTGAGCGGCGGTGATGTCAGGCAATCGTTGGTACTCTGCTAGCGAAGGTAGCTCTGGGAGGGTAGGGGTGGGGTCGATGAACGCGCTGTCTAACGTCACGAGAAAGTTTTCAAGCGTGATGATGCCCGCCCGCTTTGCTCATCTTACCATCGAGATAGACGGTTTTTTCATGCACCTGTATGGCGGCCCAAGAGGTGCGTAAACTCTCTAATCAAACGGCCGAAGCCACCAAAGAAGTGCAGCGCATGATTGTGAATACCAATCAAAGCGTTATAACCAGCGTGGCCCATACCCGGGAAACCCAGGCGGCCACCCAGCGTATCCGCAATGCCAGCCAGCGCGTGAACGACTTAATGGAAGAGATTAGCCGAGCGGCTAGAGAACAGAGCGACGGTGTTGCGCAAATTGGCCTAGCCATTGCTGAGATTGACAGTACGACTCAGGCTAGCGCATCGGATATGGAGAGTTACCGCCGCGTGGCAGATACGTTAAGTGGCGAAGCTGCCGCATTAACCAACAGCGTGAATGCCTTTAGAACATTCCGGAGCGGGGAGCTGCCGCCAGTGGCGTTGGGTCACCCCCCCCCCAGAGCAGCGGGATGAAAGGACAACGGTGAAAGCGCTGCCCCGGAATAAAGCGGCGACTGAAGAGTGGGAGCAATTCTAAGCCCGCTCGGACCGCCACCCACGGCGGTGTAAGCGCTGCCGTGGGTGTTAGTGCTTATTGTGCCAATGGTTCAAGCCAGTAAGCGGGCGTTTAACGCGCTTTCTTTACTAGGCAAGTTTCTGTTAACTGATCGAGCCGGTCGTAACCCACAAGTCCAACCGCCCGATCAACTTCGGCGCGCAGAATGTCCAGCGCATGTTCGGCACCTGCTTGCCCACCAGCTGCTAGCCCGTAGAGAGTGGCGCGGCCTAGCCATACAGCGTCGGCGCCAAGCGCCAATGCTTTTACAATATCGGTACCCCGCCTAAAACCACTATCAACAAACAGTTGGCAGCGTTCCCCGACGGCAGCTTTGACAGCTGGCAGTATATCCATCGGAGAGATGGCATGGTTTAGCTGCCTACCACCGTGATTAGATAGCACAATCGCATCAGCACCCAGTTGAGCGGCTTTGCCAGCCTCTTCGGGATCCAAAATACCTTTGATAATCAGCTTTCCAGGCCATAAGTCGCGGAGCCATACGATATCTTCCCAGTTAAGGGAGGGGTCGAGTTGCTGACCAATGATGACGGAGGCTCCCTGGGCGCTGCGTTGGTTGGGCGGCAGGAGCGCATCCAGGTTTTTGAAAGTTGGAGGGCCGTCTGGATAGAGCACATCCAGCATCCACTTCGGCTTGGATAGCATATGCAGCAAATTGGTTAAATTAGGCTGCATCGGGCGTCTAAAATTGCGTACATCCCACTCCCGGTTTCCATATATGGCACTGTCTGTCGTGATCACGATGGCTTCAACATCCGCCTGTCTGCAACGCTCAACGAGAGAGCGCACAAAAGCCCGGTCACGATAGAAGTAGATCTGCATCCACGCAGATAACCCTTCCAGTGCTGTGATGTCCTCCAGGGCGGTTGTCGATACATTGCTTAGCACAAAAGGGATATCTCGGCTGCGGGCAGCGCTCGCCAGCTTGATATCACCATGTTTCGTTAGCATGCCATTGAACCCGGTGGGGCCAATCACCATAGGCAGGCTATACCGCTTTCCCAGCAGTGACGTGGCCAAGTCCCGAGGGCCGATTTTGGTCAGGCTCTTGGGTTTAAAGAGGTATTGGTCGAAGACTTCCCTGTTATGGCGCAGTGTGTGCTCGTCGTCACTGCCGCCATGCAGGTACTCGAACACAAAATTGGGAAGGCGCTTTTTGGCGATAAGCTCTAAGTCTGAAATGTTGAGAGCTTTTTTATGGTTATAGCCTGAGTAGCGCTGACGCTTCATGGTCGCTCCTGAAAGGGTATCACTATTGATCCGCAACTAAAGTATAGGCTCGGAAGGCTTTCGCTTCTTTTGCCATACTACCATACTAGTCATATCAGTCGTGGTAGCAATTCGTCACAGACTCTCATTTACGGATTTAGGTGTTATGCACGCGACCCTACAAACGCTATGGCAGGAAACCCGCGACAGTGACCCGGTACGCCAGCGCTTATACCAAGTTTTAAGGCAGTCAATTATTCAGATGGTGCTGGCACCTGGTCGGGCGCTATCCGAAAAAGAGATTGCCGATACCTTTTCGGTTAGCCGCCAGCCTGTACGGGAGGCATTTATCCGGCTTTCGGAGGCGGGGTTGGTGGAGGTAAAACCTCAGCGTGGCACCTACGTTGTCAAGATTTCCCAGCAGGCGGTACTTGAGGCCCGTTTCGTCCGTGAAGCGATTGAAGTTGCAGTGGTGAAGTTGGCAGCCAAGAAAGGCATTGAGCCTAGCGTACTCAAAGAGCTGCATGACTTACTTGAGCGCCAGCGCCGCTGTCTTGAGCCCCACGATTATGACCGCTTCTATCATCTTGACGAAGCCTTTCATCGCACGCTGTCACTCGGTGTAAGGCAGCAGGCTGCCTGGAAAGTCATTGAAGAGGTAAGAGCTCAATTGGATCGTGTGCGCTATCTCAGCGTCCCACATAGCACTCCTCTGGAGCGGCTTGTCGATCAGCACAACCATATTATTGCGACCATTGAAGCACGTGACGTTAAGCGTGCTGAAGAAGCAATGATGCTTCATTTGCGAGAAATTCTCGTCTCCATGCCTGACTTGATCCGCCGTTTCCCAGATATGTTCGATGTACAAGACAACCCAGTAATGCAGGAGGCGATCCAATGAAGATTGAGCGTGCCTATACCATTGTTACGTCACCGGGACGTAATTTCGTCACGTTGAAAATTGTTACTGACCAAGGTGTCTATGGAATTGGCGATGCAACACTAAATGGCCGTGAGATGGCCGTTGTGGCGTATTTGGAAGAGCATGTCATTCCAATGTTAATTGGTCGGGACCCCCATCGTATCGAGGATATCTGGCACTATCTGTACCGCGGCGCGTACTGGCGGCGTGGGCCTGTCACCATGAGCGCTATTGCTGCCGTTGACATAGCACTTTGGGATATCAAAGCCAAGCTTGCGGGGATGCCGCTGTACCAGCTTCTGGGTGGGAAAAGCCGAGAGCGCGTTATGGTGTATGGCCATGCAACAGGGCGTGATATTGAAGCGTGCCTGGATGAGGTTGCCCGCCATGTAGATGAGGGCTACAAGGCCGTACGCGTTCAAGCGGGTGTCCCGGGGATTGCCAGCATCTACGGTGTTGCCAAAAAAGAGGGGGAGCGCTACGAGCCAGCGGATTCCGACTTGCCTGCAGAGCATGTGTGGAGTACCAGCAAATATTTAAACCATGTACCGAAACTGTTTGCTGCGGTAAGAGAGCGTTTCGGTGACGACTTGCACGTCCTCCACGATGTTCACCACCGTCTTACTCCCATTGAAGCTGCCCGTTTAGGCAAGGAAGTAGAACCCTACAACCTGTTGTGGCTGGAGGATTGTGTGCCTGCCGAGAACCAGGAAGCCTTTGGCCTCATTCGCCAGCACACCACCACGCCGCTGGCGGTAGGCGAAGTGTTCAACAGCCTCTTTGATGCCAAAACGCTGATTGAAAACCAGTGGGTCGACTATATCCGCGCCACGTTGACCCATGCTGGCGGTATTACCCATGTGCGCCGTATTGCCGACCTGGCTGGTCTTTATCATGTGCGTACCGGTTTCCATGGGCCGACGGATCTTTCACCGGTTTGCCTGGGGGCCGCTATCCACTTCGATACCTGGGTACCCAACTTTGGTATTCAGGAGTATATGCCCCATACCAGCGCCACGGATGACGTATTCCCCCATGATTACCGTTTTGAAGATGGGCATTTCATTGTGGGTGAAAACCCCGGGCATGGCGTTGATATCGACGAGGATTTAGCCAAGCAGTACCCCTATAAGCGTGCCAGCCTGCCGGTCAACCGGTTGGAAGACGGCACCCTCTGGCACTGGTAAGGAGTTTTGCATCCATGAAAGCATTTCAGGTCAACGCACCCCATGACTACCGGGTTGCCGAAGTTGAAGAACCTACTGCCGGGGCGGGTGAAGTGCTGGTGCGCGTGGCGTTTGCCGGTATCTGTGGCTCCGACATGCATATCATCCACGGTGACAATGCCTTTGTGCGTTTCCCGCGCATCACCGGCCATGAATTCGCTGGCGTGATCGATGCGGTGGGCGAGGGCGTTACCGATGTGGCGGTAGGTGATCGCGTCTGTGTCGACCCGGTGATTAGCTGCGGTACCTGCTACCCCTGCCGGATCAATCGCCCCAACGTGTGCAGCGCCCTGGAGGTGATCGGTGTGCACCGCAATGGTGGCTTTGAGGAGTTTGTTTCCGTGCCAGTGGCGAACGTGCACAAGCTGCCTGAGCATATTGGCCTGGACGCAGCCGCGCTGGTCGAGCCTTACACCATTGCTGCTAACGTGCTGGACCGCATGCAGCCGCACCCTGGCGACCGGCTCTTGATTCTGGGCGCGGGCGTGATCGGCATGACCATCCTGCAAATGGCCCGGGCTCTGGGCATTGAAGAGATCATCGTTACCGACGTGATCAATGAGCGCTTGACCGCCGCCAAGGAGCTAGGGGCTACGCACGTTCTCAATAGCCGCGAGCAGGAAGTGGAAAAAGAGGTGCTGGCGCTGACCCAAGGCGAAGGCGTACCGCTAATTGCCGATGCGGCCTGCGTGCCTGCACTGCTCCCGCAAATGCTGCGTTTGGCTTCTCCGGCTGGGCGTATTGGCTTATTAGGGTTTAGTGTTCAGCCCAGCGAGCTGGTACAGCTGGAAGTCATCAAGAAAGAGCTAACCCTTGTCGGCTCACGGCTCAGTAATCGCAAGTTTCCGGAGGTGCTTAAGTTAATGGAGAGCGGCAGACTGGATCCGCTGGCGCTTGTCAGTCACCGGCTTCCGCTAAGCGATATGCCTAACGCCATTGATATGCTTGACCACCGTCCTGAAGAGGCCCGAAAAGTACTGATTAGCATCGGTGCTTAAGGGTATTCACGCCAACCCACGCATCATCAATAAACTACAAAACGAGTGTGCAGGAGAGAAAAATGATCAAGAAATTACTGTCCAGTGCTGTCCTTGGAGCTGCCATCCTCGGCAGTCATTCGCTTATGGCGGCGGATTTTACCTTGCGCTTTGGTCACTTGGCTAATGAGCAGAACATTTGGCACCAGGCCGCCGAGAAGTTTAAAGAGGAAGTTGAAGCTAACTCTGACGGGCGCATTGAGGTACGCCTGTACCCTAGCGAGCAGCTAGGCAACGAAATGGACGTGATTAATAGTATCCAGCTAGGCACGGCGGATATGACCATCACGGGCGAAAGCTTGCAAAACTGGGCGCCTAGAGCGGCCATGATGGCTGTGCCTTATGCCTTTCGGGATTCCGAGCATTTACATGCTGCGGTGAACGGTGATATTGGCGCTGAGATTGAAGCTCAAATCACTGAGCGCACTAACTTGGTTCCTCTCGCCTGGTTTGAGCGCGGTCCACGGGAGTTGACCTCCAACCGGCCTATCCGCCACCCGGATGACCTGGACGGATTACGCCTTCGTGTGCCGAACGTGCCGCTATTCGTGGATACCTGGCAAGCCTTAGGAGCGCGTCCTACTCCGATGGCATTTAGCGAAGTATTTACAGCACTGCAGCAAAACACCATAGAAGGCCAAGAGAACCCACTTAGCCTGATCGAAAGTGCCAGCTTTAATGAAGTGCAGGATTACGTCAACATGACTGGTCATGTGCGTAGCTGGATTTATGTAGTGATAGGGCGTAATCAGCTTGAAAATATGCCAGAAGAGCTGCAGCAAGTCGTCCGTGACGCTGCCCAGACGATGCAGGAGTATCAAGCCGATCTTTTTGTTGAAGATCAGAAACGCCTTGAGCAAGCACTCCAAGAGCGTGGCATGGAGTTCGTGGAAGTTGACGTTGCTGCGTTTGCCGAAAAGGCGCGTCCGGCTGTTCTAGAGGCTCTGACAGATGAGCAGCGTGAGCTTTTCGACGCTATTCAAGACTTATAAAGCAGCTGGTAATGAAAGATGGGCTGGCTATTAGTCAGCCCATCTTTTCTCGACAAAAAAGCTTGCTCATGAGGATACGGTAATGAACTCGGATCAAGAAGCGCTTGAGCAAACAGCGTTGGAGCGTCTGGATTCAATGTCGACGGTGCCCAAGTTACAGGGGCCGATTGGACGTGTAATTGGCTGGGTTGATACTTGCTTTCTGGCACTCGCCGTGATGGCCCTCATTGCCATTGCCGCGACGGTGTTACTACAAATTAGTTCGCGGCTTTTTTTGCCCTTCTCGATTTCCTGGACCGAAGAGCTTTCGCGTTATCTATTTATTTATATGGTGGCTTTATCGGTCGGTGTTGTTTTACGCCAAAACCGTAATATTAGTGTTGAGCTTTTCCATCACTTGTTGGGGCCACGCATGAAGGCGGCTTTCCAAGTACTGATCTGTTTGCTAACAGGGGTATTTGCTTTCCTTGTTCTACCTTACGCATGGAAGTATGCACAGAACGGCGCCTGGCAAACCTCCCCAACGCTTGGTATTCCCATGCTCTATATCTTTTTCTCAACGGTAGTCACCTTTGCACTACTCCTGGTTTATAGCTTACTAGGGTGTCTTGAGGGAATTATCGCAATGTGTCGCTCCTCTGCCTCCCTACAGGAGTCGTAAGCATGGAAGTTATTATACTTTTTAGTGTTTTTCTAATCCTGCTAGTAGTGGGTATGCCGATTGCGTTTGCGTTAGGAATGGCGTCCCTGTCCTACCTTCTGCTGGAGGGTATTTCCCTGACGATTGTTCCACAGCGTATGTTTGCCGGTATCGATACTTTCGTACTGCTCTGTATTCCAGGCTTTGTACTCGCCGGTAATCTAATGAACGTGGGCAATATTACGGAACATATTGTGCGCTTCTCCAACGCTTTGCTAGGCCATATCCGGGGCGGACTAGGCTTGGCTAACGTGGCGGGTTCGATGATTTTCGGCGGTATCTCCGGCACAGCGGTTGCCGACTCAGCCAGTATCGGTTCAGTGATGATTCCCGGTATGGCGCGTTCGGGCTATGACAAACCATTCGCGGCCGCCGTGACGGCAGCCTCGTCTACCGTAGGTCCGATTATCCCTCCCAGCGTACCGATGATTATTGCGGGTTCGCTGAGCGGTATCTCTGTAGGGCGCATGTTTTTGGCAGGGGCTATCCCCGGCTTGCTGATGGGCGTCGCTATGATGGTGACGGTCTATATTTTGGCTGTTCGCCGTGGGTATCCAAAAGAGCAGCGAGTGCCGTTCGTGCAACTGCTACGTGAAGCGAAAACGGCATTTTGGGCGCTGTTAATGACCGTGATTATTCTTTACGGCATTATCGGCGGCTTTTTTACCCCTACCGAGGCATCCATAGTTGCCTGCCTATATGCGCTAGTGGTTGGTATGTATGTCTATAAGGGGCTGTCTTGGAAAAAGCTGCCAGCGATTTTGTCCGATACGGTGCTGACCTCCTCGGCGCTACTACTGATGGTAGGTTTAGCGAATTTGTTTGGCTGGATTCTGACGAGCGAACAAATCCCTCAGATGATTGCCACGCTGATTCTCTCTATCAGCGACAATCCGCTGATTGTGCTGTTGATACTGAATCTTATCCTGCTGTTTGTTGGCGCGTTTATGGAAACCATTGCTGCGCTGATCATTCTTTTTCCTGCCTTGGTGGGAGTGGCCACCGGTGTCGGTGTTGATCCGGTCCATTTTGCGGTGATTGCGGTATTGAACTTGATGATCGGCCTTACCACGCCGCCGGTAGGCGTGTGCCTATTTGTAGTAGCAGGCATTGGTAAGTTACCCATGTTGACTGTCGCCAGGGCGATCGTGCCGTTCTTGCTCTGCAACCTGGCAGTCCTATTGCTGGTCACTTATGTACCCGCCATTTCACTTTGGTTGCCCAACCTGTTGATGGGGGAGTAATCGTTGATGACACCACAGCATATCGAAGCTAAGCCAGGAAGTGGTCGGATCGGAATTGTCCATCTGGGGTTAGGCGCGTTTCATCGCGCTCATCAGGCGGTATATTTGGAGCGTTACCGTCAGCGTAGTGGCGATGTCGATTGGGGCGTATGTAGCGCCAACCTGCGTTCCAGCATTGGGTTGGTCGATGGTCTGGCAGCAGCAGGGTACCGTTATCATGTCGCGGAGTACGCCGATAGCCAACACCTTGCGCTACGTGAGATAGGAGTTATCGAAGAGGCACTCTTTACCGGCCGTGATAGCGCAGGCAACTGGGGGCGTGACAGGGAGGCGCTCCTGGCGCGAATGGCATCCGCCGATACGCGTATCGTTACTTTGACGGTCACCGAAAAGGGCTACTTTCTAAACCCTGCTAGCGGTGACTTAAAAAGTGACGATCCGATGATCGCTGGCGACATTGCCTCGCCTCGGCAGCCGCGCACAGCGCCAGGACTGCTGGTGGAAGCGTTAGCCCGACGGCATGAGGCAAGCATTGCCCCTTTTACAGTGCTCTCTTGCGACAACATGCCCGACAACGGTAAGCGCACCCGCCAAGCGGTGGTGCAACTGGCCGAGCATCGCGACCCCGCGCTGGCCCGCTGGATTGCCAACGACGTTGCTTTTCCCTGCAGCATGGTAGATCGCATCGTTCCCGCTATGACAGACGCTGATTTTGAACGCTTGGCTGCGCTGGGTGTGAACGACGCAAATGCCGTGGTGTGCGAGGCGTTCTCCCAATGGGTGGTGGAAGACTGCTTTCCTATGGGAAGACCGAGCTGGGAAGCAGAGGGAGTCGAAATGGTCGCCGATGTGGCGCCTTTTGAAACCATGAAGCTGCGTATGCTTAATGGCAGCCATTCACTGCTTGCCTATCTTGGTGCGTTGGCAGGCATTGAAACGGTTTTTGACGGAGTTAACCAGCCTGACCTACGCGCTTTATTACGCCGCTATATGCTTGAAGAGGCGGCGCCGACACTTGACATGCCCGATGGGGTTGATTTAACCGGCTACGCCGACTCGTTACTCGAACGCTTTGGTAATGACAGCTTGCGGCACCGCTTGCAGCAAATTGCTATGGATGGCAGCCAGAAGCTGCCTCAGCGGTGGTTAACCGGTACGCTGGCGCGGGCCAATGCCGGCCAAGCATCACCCTGTGTAGCGCTGGGCATGGCGGCTTGGATTCGTTATACCGTTGGCGAGGATTTGCTGGGGAGTGGTTACGCCGTCGATGACCCAATGGCTAAGCGCTTTGCTGAGCTGCACTGCAAGCATGGTTTAGATGCCGCTGCCCTGGTAACGGCGTTTTTAGCGATGGACGATATCGTACCCAGTGGTCTGGCCGCTGATAGCGCCTTTACCAAGGCTGTTCATACCTTTTACCAAACACTGATACAAGATGGGCTTGCTGGGGCGCTGGCAGTGCTTGAGCGTAGCTGATAAAGGAGTTCGTTATGGAGCATACGTGGCGCTGGTTCGGCCCAAAGGATGCCATAAGCCTGGCGGAAATTCGTCAGGCAGGCGCAACGGGAATCGTCACGGCTTTGCACGATGTGCCCAATGACCAAGTATGGCCGGTAGCCGCCATCCGTGAGCGTAAAGAGCTGATTGAAGCTGCCGGATTGAGCTGGTCGGTGGTTGAAAGTGTGCCGGTGCATGAAGCCATTAAAAAGGGGTTGCCTGAACGCGATGCCCTGATCGACACATACTGTCAAACCCTTCGTAACCTAGCGGCTTGCGGTATCGATACGGTCTGTTACAACTTCATGCCGGTACTCGACTGGACGCGCACCGACCTGACCTATGCATTGCCCGATGGTGCTTTGGCGCTGCGTTTTGATCAGGTCGCTTTTGCCGCGTTTGACCTATACCTGCTTCAACGGCCTAGTGCTGAAGAGGCGTATAGTGACGAGGAGAGAGAGCAGGCTGCCCGTTACTTGGAAGGGCTGGATGAGGCCGGACGGAATAAACTGGTTAATACGCTGATTGCCGGGCTTCCAGGGGCTGAAGAGCACTACACGCTGAAGCAGTTCCGTACCGTATTAGAAGCGTATACGAATATTGATGCCACGAAGCTTCGGGAGAACCTGGGGTATTTTTTAAAGGCCGTGATTCCGGTAGCGGAAGAGGTGGGCATCCGTATGGCCATCCATCCCGATGACCCGCCCCGCCCGTTGCTAGGTCTGCCGAGAGTTGTGTCCTGTGCCGATGACGTGGAGTGGATTCTGCAGTCAGTGCCAAGCGCGGCGAATGGCATTACCTTCTGCACTGGCTCCTATGGGGTTCGCAAAGAGAACGACCTGGTGGCGATGGCGCGACGTTTCGCTAAGCATATCCATTTTGTCCATTTACGCGCTACGCAGCGGGAAGCTACGGACGCGCGTTCGTTTCATGAGGCGCCGCACCTGGCAGGCGATGTGGATATGGTGGCGGTCATTCACGCTTTGGTTGATGAAGAGCGTCGGCGCCAAAGGGAAGGTGGGGCGCGTTTACCGCTGCGCCCGGATCATGGGCACCACATCCTCGATGATCAGCAGCGCAATACGGCACCGGGCTACCCACTTTACGGGCGTATGCGCGGCTTGGCTGAACTGCGAGGCGTAGAGCTGGCGGTGCGACAGTTAACGGCTTGATTCCATTAGCCCCGCAATGACCGCTGGCAGCTCGTGGGCGTGGTGGATACCCACCGCGCCCTCGGGCGTGCTCTCTTCATTGGGAAAGTGATTGAGGTGGATAACCTGCATACCCGCTGCCAAGCCTGCTTCCACGCCCACCGCCGCATCATCAATGACAATGCAGTGCTGTGGGGCAAAGCCCATGGCAGCCGCTGCTTTAAGGTACAACTCTGGGTCTGGCTTCCAGACATTGAGGGTGTAAGCGCTGAATAACTGGCCTTGAAAGTGGTCTTCCAGCTGTGTGCTTTCTAGCGCGCAGCGGATTTTGCGCTCAGGGCCGTTGGACACCACCGCTTTGGGGTAGCTCTTTAACTGCGTAAGCGCATCCGGTATGCCTGGGATGGCCACCAGCTCGGCGCGCATGCGTGCTTCCATACGAGTCCGCATTCCTGCCTCAAGCTGGGTAAGCGCTTCCTCTGTTAACTTGTGGAAACGATGCTCCAACGTGTGAACGATGGTATGGAAGCGCACGCCACGAAACTCCTCCATATACTGCTGTGCCGAGAAGGGCAGGCCAAACTCGGGGAAGATCTCACCCATTACATCAGCAAGAAGTATTTCGCTATCCACTAGAGTGCCGTCGCAGTCGAATAGAAGGCAGAAATGCGAGGGTGTGCTGTGGCCTGAACTCATTGATTCACCTCTTTGTTCACAAGGCTGATCGGCGGCTTACCCTGCAGTGCCAAACGGGTGTTATCGACCGCACGCTGGGTCATGGCCTCGCGGGTTTCATGGGTGGCGGAGCCGATGTGAGGGAGGGCGACTACATTAAGCATGTGAGGCAGTGGCGATGAAGCGGAGAGCGGCTCCTGCTCAAAGACATCCAGGCCCGCGGCTTTGATCACCCCGTTTTCTAAGGCGTTGATTAAAGCGCTTTCATCGACCACCTTGCCACGGGCAATATTGATAAAGATAGCGGAGCGCTTCATCAGCGCGAACTGTTGGGCACCGATCAGCCGTTCAGTCTCGGCGGTCAGCGGGACGGTAACGCAGACAAAATCAGACTCGGCCAGTAATTCATCCAGTTCACGGCGCGTAGCTCCGAGTTGTTGTTCTATTGCGGGCTTGGGTGAAGCGTTGGAGTAGAGTACCTTCATTCCAAAACCTAGAGCGCCGCGCTTGGCAACGGCTTGCCCTATGCGGCCAAAACCCACCATGCCCAGCGTTTTGCCGTGCACGTCGCTGCCATAGAGCGAAGGGCCAATACTGGCCTGCCACTGACCGGCTTTGACCCACTCTGCTAACTCAACGACCCGCCTTGCGGTGGCCATGATCAGTGTAAAGCCAGTATCAGCGGTGGTTTCGGTGAGTACATCGGGTGTATTGCACAGCATGATGCCGCGACGGGTCAGTTCATCGACAGGGATGTTGTCGTAACCCACCGATATAGTCGAGATGACTTCAAGCTTGGGCGCTGCATCCAGTAATTCGGGGGTAATCGCGAGGCCAGAACCGATAATGCCATGGGCTTCTGCTAGGTAATGGCGATTGTCGGGAGCGTCCAGCGACATCGCTTTAGATAGCTGGGTGACTTCGAATAGATGCTCAAGGGTGGCTAACTGAGCATCACTGAGTTGGCCTTGCACGATTAGGCGTTTTTTCATTGTTATCTCCTTGGGTGATGTAAGCCGCTGGTATTAAAAGGTCTGTTCTGCCTCTAGCGCTTGAAGTTGCGGGCGGTGGGGTAGGCCTTCCATATCACCAATGACTTGAATGGCTTGCGCTCCAATTAGATTGCCCCGTTGGGCGGCTTGGCGGGCCGAGCAGCCGTCGAGCAGCGCGCTGATGACACCCACCGCGAAGCCATCGCCTGCGCCTACGGTGTCGACCACTTCCGCGACATGGCAGCCTTCAACGGTAAAGCTTTCCTCGTGGCCGGCTAGAGTGCCGCGGTAGTAGCTGCCTTCTGGCCCCAGCTTGATGATGACCGCTGAAGCGCCTTGATCCAGATAGTAACCTGCTATGTCGTAGGGCGTTTTCTGACCAGTAAGTAGTTGGCCTTCCGATAACCCGGGAAGCACCCAGTCAGCTAGTGAGGCAAGTTCATTAAGCGTGTTGCGCATCTTCGTTTCACTGGGCCATAGGGAAGGGCGAAGGTTCGGATCAAAGGATATCGTGGCTCCCCGAAGGCGCGCCTGCTCCATGATATGACGGGTTAGCTGGCAGGCGCTGTCTGAAAGGGCGGGTGTGATGCCGGTGGCATGGACATGCCGTAGTGCATCGAAATCTACGCCGTCGGCATCGTTAGGAGAAAGATGGCTGGCGGCGCTGCCGCGTCTGAAATAGGTAACTTTTGGGTCGGCTCCTCCGCTGGCGCGCTCTTTGAATAGCAGGCCGGTAGGGTGCTGGGAGTCGGTATGGATATGTCGGCCATCGATACCCTCGACTTCCAGCGCTTGGCGAATAAACTGACCAAAGCCGTCGTTGCCTACCCGGCTTAACCAACTGACATGGAAACCCAGCCGAGCAAGGCCAATCGCGACGTTATTATCCGCACCCGCCAAACGGCGGTGGAAGTGCACAATATCCGCCAGGGACCCTGGGGTGTCTGCCACAAACATTGCCATGGCTTCGCCAAAGGTAAGTACGCTGGGTGAAGAAACAGAGTGTGTCATTAGTAGCCTCAAAACTTGTTTGATAGTGGCGGTGTCGTTATTAGGGTGACAAGTGAGCAGAGGGGCCTATCAACTGAGTGCTGCCCCGTGGAATAAGTACTGGCGGGTGATGGTGCTGCACTTCCTTCGCGGCCTTGGAAGGGAGGGTTTGAAGGAGTAGGTAAGTAACTGCTGCGCTGCCGATTGCATCGGTTGGCTGGGCGAGAGTAGTGATGCCTGGTGGTACCAGTTCGCACCAGTCGAGCTCATCTATGCCTATCAAACCTACCTCTCCAATGGCGACCTCTAAATGTTGAAAGCAGCGCGTCATGGCAAGCGTGGCATTGCCATTGGCACACAGCACGGCACAGGGGACTCCCTGGTTTTTTTGGATAAAGTCGCGGAGTGCCGGGATTGCTTCTTGCTCTTCAAGGCTGGTTAATATGGCGTTATCCAACCCTAACGAGGCGCTTTGCTGCTGGAAGCGTTGTAGGCGTTCTTGACGGGCGCTGGCTTGCTCTGGGGCCTCACTAACGTAAAGCACGCAGCGATAGCCCTGATGGGATAGGTGGTTGAGTGCCATATCAATGGCAAGCTCATTATCAAGGCCAATCACCGGGGCGCTGATTTCGCCTACTTCACGGTCGATCAATACCAGCGGTAAACCACTGCGCATAATGGTTTGCAGTAGTTGTTGAGGTTGTCCCGCTGCGTTTACAACCAGCCCCTCTACTTGGTAGGCCGCTAGAGAAGCCAAATGGCGTTGCTCTAGGCTGGGGTCGTTATCCGTATTGCAGACAATCAGTGCATAGCCGTGTTTACGTGCCGCCACCTCGACACCGTGGACGATGGCCACGGAAAATGGGTTGCGTATATCGGCTACTAGCATACCCAAAAGGCGGGACCCGCCACCTTTAAGGCCGCGTGCCATTAAATTGGGCTGATAGTGAAGAGCATCAGCAGCCTGCTTGATGCGTGCTTGAAGTGCAGGCGAGAGCTTGTGGCGTTCCGGCCCAAAGTAGCGGGAAACGCTCGTTTTTGAGGTATTCGCTACATTGGCGACTTCGATTAGCGTAGCGCGAGTAGTAGGCGGCATAGGTGATTTGATGGCTCTTTTTGCAATGGTAACGTTCCCATTTTGATTTTTACACTAATCACTCCTGGCAAGAAAGGCAATAGACCGAGTGAAGGACCCGCCACCTCGCTGCCTGATGGGTATGGCTTGGCGAGCGTTAACGATACAAGCAAGGTAAACTACGCGGCTTTGATATTGCGCTCGTTGTGATCATTCAGGCCTACATGCATGCACCCGACCTACGAATTAACCGACGCTGGCGACCGCTACTTTGATGGCTTGGCTGATAAGTTCTCTCGCTCGCTCTACCAAGCACCCCGGGGCGAGCTGCGCCTCGCGATGCTGGATTATCTTCTGCCGCAAATGCTGCACTTACAGGCCCAGCCGGTGCTGGATGTCGGCGGTGGGTTGGGGCAGCTCTCCGGTTGGTTCGCGGCACGCGGTCACACTGTCAGCATGACAGAGCCTTCCCACGATATGCTGGCCCACGCTAAGGCGTGGCACGCTGAGCAAGAGGCCGCTGCGGTGTGGCCACCGGGGCAGCTTCGCTATGTGGAAGCTCCTCTACAGGCGCTGACGAGCCAAGCCCCCGGCCCCTGGCCGCTGATCACCTGCCACGCGGTATTGGAGTGGTTGGGCCATCCTGAGCAAGCGCTGCAAACCCTGGCAACGCTGCTGGCGCCTGGTGGTCAACTCAGCCTGATGGTGTTTAACCGCGATGCGCTGCGCTTTTCTAACGTGGTGAAGGGCAACTATCAAAAAGCCTTGAGTGGCCAGTTAGAAGGCAAGGGCAAGCGCCAGCGCTTAACGCCGATCTCCCCAGTTACCCATGATGAGATTTGCCAGTGGGTGGGCCAGAACGGCTTACATATCGAGAGCGTTGCGGGCATCCGTATTTTTCAGGATTACGTGCGCCAGGCTCCAGAGAAGGCAAGCGATCAAGCAACACTGCTGGCGCTTGAAAAGCAGTACTGCCAGCAAGACCCTCATTGGCGCTTAGGCCGCTATTTACTTTATACCGTTACCAAACCTGAGGCTGATGTATGAGTGCACAACTGCCCGCCTGCCAACTGCTTGAACGTTACTATGGGCAGGCCGCCCGGTTATGCCCTGTCGCGCCCCCGGAAGATACATGGCTGTTAACCCACTCCGCCGCGATGGTGAGCGACAACGTCGCCCTGCGGCAGCAGTGGCAGGCCAGTGAGCGCCTAGCCGTTAGCCCTTTCGAGCCGTTCGACTACTTACCCGAGGGGCAGGTGGTACTGTTCTGGCCCAAAGCCCACCAGCTAGGCAAGTGGTGGCTTGAGTGGCTTTGCCACGTGCTGCCTGACAATACGCCGCTCGATATCGTCGGTGAGCACCAAGGGGGCATCAAACGTGTTCCCAAGATGCTAGACGAGCTGGGCATGAGCTGCGACAAGCTCGATAACGCCCGCCGCTGCTCGCTGTTTGCCACCCGCACGGTGAAAATGGAAGCGCCCGAAAGTGCCTGGCAAACCTTTGATGCCCTGGATATGCGCTTAGTGAGCCATCCTGGCGTGTTTGGTCATGGCAAAGTCGACGAGGGAACGCAGCTACTGCTGCAAGCCCTTGAAGAAACACTACCGAAAAAAACGCTGAAAGTGCTGGATATGGGCTGCGGCGACGGCATTATCAGCGCCTGGCTTGCGAAACGCGGCCATGCGGTCACGGCTGTCGATGTCAGCGCCTTTGCCGCCGAAGCTTGCCGCCGTACCCTTCACGACAATGCGCTGGATGGCACGGTGCTGGAGAGCGATGTTTACTCAGCGCTGGAGGGTGAGCGATTTGATGTCATCGTCAGTAACCCGCCGTTTCACCAGGAGCGTGATATTAGCTATGGCCCTAGCACGCGGTTAATCGACGAGGCGCCGGAGCATCTCAATGCAAAAGGACAGCTCATTCTGGTGGCCAATGCGTTCCTGCCTTACCCTGAGCGGCTGCAGCGTGCCTTGGGTGGCTTTGAGACGCTATCCGATAACCGCCGTTTTCGGGTGTATCGCGCTACTAAATAGCTGTTACGGATGGCCATAGCGAATGGCCGTCACGGTATAGAACGTTTCGCCGTTGGGCGTTAGCACCGTGACATCGTCGTCGACCTCTTTGCCCAGCAGTGCCTTCGCCAGGGGGGCGTCGATGCTGATCCAACGCTTTTGGGTATCGAGCTCATCGTGGCCGACGATACGAATATCCAGCGTTTCTCCCTCTTCATCCTCCAAGCTTACGTACGCGCCAAAAAAGATTTTATCGGTGTTAGCGGGCAGACGATCCACCACCTGCAGTTCATCAAGCCGTTTGGTTAAATAGCGGATGCGGGCAATGACCCGGTTTAGCTCCTTTTTGTTATAGGTGTAATCAGCGTTTTCACTGCGGTCTCCAAGCGCGGCGGCTTCGCCCACTTTTGCTGATAGCTCAGGGCGTTTTACCCGCGAAAGGTGATCCAAAATGCCGCGCAGACGGGCGGCACCTTCTGCAGTAATCAAATGACTTTTCGGTTCTTGGCGAGGATCTTTGGCCGGATCCCGCCAGCGGGTCATGTTGCGACCTTTCATAAGCCAATCTTCTCCTTAAGTGCCTTGTAAGGCTTTCCTACCAGGGCATCAAGCTTACGCTACGGGAAGGTTTTATAACAAAGTCGCGATTCTCTGGCGAATCATTCAAACGTTCGTTACATTGTCTAAGTAAGCCGATACTTGGCTTACAGAGCCTTATGAATACAGTCGTTACAACAACAAACCTGGAGTGACTATGCGCGCTATTCCATTATCTCGCTTATTAATCGCCGCAGCCCTGGGCAGCACGCTGGCCCTGGCGCCTCTCAATGCCTCAGCATTTGAAGGGGAGGTTTTCTCGCTGAAAAACCGCTGGGAGCATACAGTAACGGAAATGCCTGCCAACCAGAGGGAAGAGACGCTAAAAGCGCTCGCCAGCGAAGCCGAACAGCTAGCAAGCCAGCATCCTAATGAAGCCGAGGTGCTGATTTGGCAGGGCATTGTGCTGGCCTCTTACGCCCGCGAGCGCGGCGGTTTGGGGGCTTTGGGTACGGCCGGTGACGCTCGTGATGTGCTGGAGCGTGCCATTGAGATCGACCCCACCGGTGGCAACGGCTCGGCCTATGTCACGCTGGGCGCATTATATGACCGTGCCCCAGGTCGCCCGCTGGGATTTGGTAGCAGCGATACTGCCGAGCGCATGTTCCAGCGCGCGCTTGAGCTTCGCCCCGACGGCATCGACGTGAACTACTACTACGCGGCGTTTTTAAAAGAAGAGGGCAACACTCAGGCGGCACGGGAGCATGCCCAGCGCGCGGTGAACGGCACGGCCCGAGAAAATCGCCAAGTGTCAGATGAAGCGCTACGACGGGATGCCGAGGCTCTACTCAGCCAGCTCTAACGTAGCCAGCATCCTTTCGATAATGATGACACGCGGTTAATCACCGCATTGGCATTCCCGGTGGGCAGCATTGATAATAGTACGATTGTTATCACCGGGAGTGCCGTATGGGCCCTACGCTTGGTCGTGATGATGTCGAACTCATCCAACGCGACACCCTTTATCAAGGTTTTTTTCGCCTAGAAGCACTGGAGTTGCGCCACCGGCTGTTTGAAGGCGGCTGGAGCGCTACTATGCGCCGAGAAGTGCATAACCGTTTCGATGCAGTGGGTGTGCTACTGTACGACCCGCACCGTGATGCCCTGGTACTCATCGAGCAGTTTCGCGCTGGGGCAATTGACGACCCTACCTCCCCCTGGAAATTAGAATTCGTGGCAGGCCTCGCCGATAAAGACGAGTCGCTGGAAGATGTTGCCCGACGCGAAGCCCTGGAAGAGGCCGGCTGCCAAGTAGGGCAGTTGACCAAATTGCACACCTATTATCCAAGCCCCGGCGCCTGTAATGAACGCGTGACGCTGTTTTGCGGGCTGGTAGATACCCACGGGCTAGGCGGGGTGTATGGGGTCGAAGATGAGCACGAAGATATCCGCGTGCACATTGTAACGTTTACCACCGCTTGGGAACTCCTAGAGCAGGGAAGACTCGACAACGCCATGTCTTTGATTGGGCTGCATTGGCTGGCGGGGCAGCGGGCATCGCTGCGTGCCGCGTCTCAACGCGCCGCCCTCTCGAATATTGACGCCAAGCGAATCTAGTAAGGAGTCATCATGGCAAGAGCCGCCTACGTCACTGATTTAAAAACCCTGCAGGGCGAATGCAGTGCGAACTATCTGCGTCTGCTGCGCTTGGTAGGGGATATGGAGAGCGGTCAGCGCCGTGATATCGCACTACACAGCGACCATCAGCACTTTGGTGACCTGCATTTAGCGATACTGCAGGAAGCGCCCTATACCACCCTGGTAGAAGTGACCCAGAGCGGGCCGCTGGACGCAGTGATCGAAGGCCCGCGCATGCGCGTACATCTCTACCATGATGTGCGTATGGCGGAAGTGGTCGACTTTCAACGCGAGCGCCATTTTAGCGGCCGCTATCGCTACCCCAATGCCCGCATGCACCAGCCGGATGAAAAGCTGCAGCTCAACTGCTTCCTGGGTGAGTGGTTGGCCCACGGGCTGGCCCACGGCCATGCTGTGGACATGCCCGAATTGCGTTGATGGAATGTCGTTAATGGAGCTACTGTCATGAGGCTGATTCAAATCACTGATTCCCATCTTTATGCCGATAAGCAGGCACGCTCCCGGGCGGGAATTCCCTGGCAGCAGTTTCAACGTGTGCTGGAGGCTGTGATTACTGAACGACCCGATGTCGTCGTGTTCACGGGTGATATCAGTCAGGATGAAACCGCCGCTTCCTACGCCCTTGCTTGCGAGGCGCTTTCGGCGCTGCCATGCCCGTGGTTCTGGATTGCTGGCAACCATGACCAGCCAGAGCTGATGGCCGCCGAACATCCGCTGTTAGAGGAAGTGGACTTGGAGCAATGGCGCTTACTGCTGCTCAACACCCAGGTAGTGGGCAAACCCCACGGCGAGCTGGGGAGTGTTGCCTTAAGCGCTTTGGCAGAACGGCTTGAGCAAGACGACCGGCCAACCCTTATTGCCATGCACCACCCGCCTGTGGACGTAGGTGCTGCCTGGATGGATGCCATTGGCTTGCAAGACCGCGACGCTTTTTGGCAGTTACTCAGTGCCTATCCGCAGGTGAAAATGATTCTGTTTGGTCATGCTCACCAAGCCTACGCCCAGCATCATCAAGCAGCTGGTACCGATATTGGTGTCTACGGTTGCCCCGCCATGGCTGACCAGTTTTTGCCGGGAGCGGAGCAGTTTGCCATCGATGAAGCCTCACGCCCTGGCTATCGCGTGGTCGACTTCAACGCTCACGAGTGGCAGACCTGGATTGAGCGTGTGGTTGTCTAAAGAGCCTGTTAGGCGTTATAGGTATAAAAAGATAGTTATTAATTCTTTTGGGTTATTATTGGCATAGCGTTACCCTACCCAATAAAAGCAAGCACCGTTTTGTGAGGGAGTAGGTAATGAACCAGTTTTCTGCGCCGTCGGCAGCGACGCAAGAGGTGCCCATCGCACCGGATGCCGCCCGACTGACCCACCTGAAGCAGCTCGAAGCTGAATCGATCCATATCATCCGGGAAGTAGCGGCAGAGTTTCGCAATCCGGTGATGATGTACTCCATCGGTAAAGACTCCTCGGTGATGCTGCACCTAGCGCGTAAAGCCTTTTACCCTGGCACGCCGCCGTTTCCGTTGATGCACGTGGACACCACCTGGAAATTCCGCGAAATGATCGCTTTCCGCAACCGTATGGCGGAAGAGGCGGGCATGGAGCTGATTGTGCACACCAACGAAGAGGGGCGGGCAGCTAACATCAACCCCTTTGATCACGGTAGCGCGAAGTACACTGACATTATGAAAACCCAGGCGCTCAAGCAGGCGCTGGATAAGTATGGGTTTGATGCTGCCTTCGGCGGTGCGCGTCGTGACGAAGAAGCCTCCCGTGCCAAAGAGCGCGTCTACTCCTTCCGCGACAAGTACCACCGTTGGGATCCCAAAAATCAGCGCCCTGAGCTTTGGAACGTCTATAACGCCAAGGTCAATAAAGGCGAATCGATTCGCGTCTTCCCGCTTTCCAACTGGACCGAGCTGGATATCTGGCAGTACATCTACCTTGAGTCGATTCCGATTGTGCCGCTGTACTACTCCGCCAAGCGCCCGGTGGTTGAGCGCGACGGTATGCAGATCATGGTGGACGATGACCGCCTTCCATTGGCCCCAGGCGAGGTGCCGGAGGAGAAGTGGGTGCGTTTTAGAACCCTTGGCTGCTACCCGCTCACCGGCGCGGTGGAATCCACGGCAGCAACGCTACCGGAAATTATCCAAGAGATGCTGTTGACCAAAACCAGCGAGCGCAGCGGCCGTGCCATCGACCACGATCAGGCCGGCTCCATGGAGAAGAAAAAGCGTGAGGGGTACTTCTAATGGCGCACCAGTCAACGTTAATTGCCGATAACATCGAGCAATACCTGCACGAGCACGAAAACAAAGACCTGCTGCGCTTTATTACCTGCGGCAGCGTCGACGATGGCAAATCCACCCTGATCGGGCGGCTGCTTCACGACTCCAAAATGATCTTTGAAGATCAGTTGGCAGCGATTACCAAGGCATCTAAAACCAGCGGCACCACTGGGGATGCGGTGGATCTTGCTTTGCTAGTGGACGGCCTACAGTCCGAGCGGGAGCAGGGCATTACCATTGATGTGGCTTACCGCTTCTTCTCCACAGAAAAGCGCAAGTTCATTATTGCCGATACCCCTGGGCATGAGCAGTACACCCGTAACATGGCGACCGGTGCCTCCACCGCAAGCTTGGCGATTATTCTGATCGACGCGCGCTACGGCGTGCAGACCCAGACACGCCGCCACAGTTTCATTGCCGACCTACTGGGCATTCAGCACTTAGTCATTGCGGTCAACAAGATGGATTTGGTGGGCTTCTCAGAAGCGCGCTTTAACGAGATTGTCGAGGAGTACCGGGCGTTCGCTAAGAACCTGCAAGCCCCGGATATCCGCTTCGTGCCGATGTCGGCACTCAACGGCGACAACGTGGTCAACCCCAGCGAGCAAACGCCCTGGTACTTTGACGATAGCCAGCGCTACGGAGGCAAAACGCTGATCGAGCTGCTGGAAAGCGTCGAAATCAGCCGCGATCAAAACCTCACCGACCTGCGTTTGCCGGTACAGTACGTTAACCGCCCCAACCTGGATTTCCGTGGCTACTGCGGTACGCTCTCGGCAGGCGTGTTGCGCCCTGGCCAGGCGGTCAAAGCGCTGCCGTCGGGTAAAACATCCCGCGTGGCCCGCATTGTCACGTTTGATGGCGATTTAGACGCGGCGTACCCAGGCCAAGCGATTACCGTCACTCTGGAAGATGAGATTGATATCTCCCGTGGCGACTGGATCGTGAGCGCCGATGCTGAAATTCCGCTCTCTAACGTGTTCAACGCTGATATCGTGTGGATGCATGAAGACGCTCTCACGCCCGGCAAGCTCTACGACATCAAGCTCGCCACCCGCGACTTAGCGGGGCAGGTGAGTGCCATTGAGTACCAGATTGACGTTAATACGCTGGAAAAGCACGCTACCGATTCACTGGGGCTGAACGCCATCGCCCGCTGCGAGGTGGAGTTAACGGCGTCCATTCCGGTAGACGACTACCGTACTAGCCCGGGTACCGGCAGTTTTATCGTGATTGACCGTTTGACCAACGTGACGGTAGGTGCCGGTATGATTCGCGGCGTGGCTAACGCCCGTGAACAGGCCGCTACCACCGATTGGGCCGCCTTTGAGCGTGACCTGAACGCGCTGGTACGCAAGCACTTCCCCCATTGGGAAGCAAAGGATGTTCGCGAATTGCTGAGCCGCTGAGCTGACGCCGCGTTATCTAAATCATAGCCCTAGAATCATAGTCCTAAAACCATAGTCATAAAACAAGGCCTGCTGCACTTGGTGCAGCAGGCCTTGTTGCGTTTGCCTCAGTGGCGGTGTATGCCAATACCGCCAAAGGCTCTTCTGCAAAAGACTACTTGGCGTTAGGGAAAAACAGCTGTTGGCCGCCTACCTCGAAGTCAGCAATCGCCTGCTGACCCTCCTCAGATACGAGCCACTGGTGCCACTGAGCGGCTAAATCATGCTTTAAGTGCGGGTGGCGTTCTTCCGAGAGCAGCAGGCTGCCGTACTGGTTAAACAGCGCTTCGTCACCTTCGAACAGCAGCGTGAGGTTTTGCGGATTATCGAACGCGACCCAGGTGGCGCGGTCGGTAAAGGTGTAGGCGTCCATACCCGCAGCGGTGTTTAGGGTCGGGCCCATGCCACTGCCCAGCTCGCGGTACCAGTCGCCTTGGGGTGTCACGCCCGCATCTTCCCACAAACGCAGTTCGGCGCGGTTCGTGCCGCTGTCATCGCCTCGTGAGGCAAATGGTGACCCGCTCTCGGCGATACGCGCAAAGGCGTCTGCCACGCTCTCGCTGTCGCTAATGCCTGCCGGGTCGTCGCTGGGGCCTACGATCACGAAGTCGTTATACATGACGTCTAAACGCTCCGTGGCGTAACCGTCCGCCACGAACTGCTCCTCGCCTGCCGTATCGTGTACCAGTAGGCTGTCAGCATCACCACGGCGGCCGATCTCAAATGCTTGCCCGGTGCCGACGGCCACCACGCGCACGTCGATGCCGGTGGCCTCGGTGAACGTGGGGATAATGGCATCGAACAGCCCTGAGTTCTCGGTGGACGTCGTGGAGGCGAGGGTAATGAAGTCGTCATCCGCGAGTGGCGAAGCACTCCAGGCCAAGGCGGTCGTGCATACGCTGGCGGTGATAAGCGTGGTCGTTGTCTTCACGGTCTGCTCCTTTGGGTGTTGTTCAACGCTGATTGGGGGTCACCAAACCAGTTCGCCCCGGATAAACGCCCTGGCCTGCGAGGAGGTCGGGGTGTCGAAAAATCGCTCGGCGCTGGTGTGCTCCAGCACCTGGCCGCCGTACATAAACAGCACATCGTCGGCGAGCCGCTTCGCCTGATGCAGGTCGTGGGTCGTCATGACGATGCGCGTGCCGCTTTGGTGAAACTCGTTCACGGCATCTTCCACCGCCTTAATGGCGGCGGGGTCAAGGGCGGAGGTGGGTTCATCCAAAAACAGCACGGAAGGGGTTAACAGCCAAGCGCGGGCCAGGGTGAGCCGCTGCTGCTCGCCGCCAGACAGCACCCGCGCGGGGCGCTTGGCCAGAGCTGCTAAGCCGAACTTCTCCAGTGCCTGCCAGGCGAGTGCTTTACGCTCCCGGCGAGGCACGCGTTTGACGGCCAGGGCGTAGATCAGATTATCGATCACCGAGCGACGCAGCAGCACCGGTCGCTGAAACACCATGGCCTGCACGGGAGGTGCGCCTTCCCAGCTAACGTGGCCGCTGCTAGGGCGGAGTAGACCGTGAGCCAAACGCATGAACAGACTTTTACCCGCCCCGTTAGGCCCCATGATCAGCGTGCGCTGACAGCCAGACAGCGTGAGCGTGGTGGGCACCAACAAGGCGTGACCACGATGGGTAAAGCTTGCCTGCTGAAAGTGCAGGGCTGGCACATCGGCCTGTGAGGTGAAAGAGGAGGTAGTGAGCGGTGCATTCATCCTAACCGCCTCTTGGCCGCTTCACTGACCGCATGGGCCAGCGCATTGATGAGGGTGACCAGCGTCAGCAGTACGATGCCCAACCCGAGCGCCAGGGGAAGATCCCCCTTGCTGGTCTCCAGCACGATGCTGGTGGTCATCACCCGAGTCACGCCGTCGATATTGCCACCGACGATCATCACCGCGCCCACTTCGGCGCTGGCCCGGCCAAAGCCCGCTAGAATCACCGTCAGCAGGCCAAAGCGCGCATCCCACAGTAGGGTGGGCATCATGCGTAGCTGGGTCAGCCCCAGCGAGCGTAGCTGCTCGGCGTACTCATGCTGCAGGGCTTCCACCTGCTGGCGCGTCAGCGCAGCGATAATCGGAAATACCAGGATGACTTGAGCAATCACCATGGCGCTGGGCGTGAACAGCAGCCCAAACGAGCCTAATGGTCCTGCCCGGGAGAGCAGCAAATAGACACATAGCCCTGCCACGACCGGCGGTAGCCCCATCAGTGCATTGAGTACGACGATCAGTCCGTTACGCCCAGGAAAACGCCATAGGGCGAGCGCCGCTCCCACTGGCAGCGCCAAGGCGCTGGCGATTAGCACGGCGACCAGCGACACCTGTAAAGAGAGCACCACGATGTCGATCAAATCTGAGTCCATGCCCAGAATCAGCGCGAGCGCCGTATAAAAAGGGTTATCACTTGCTGACATAAGTACCTGATGTAGAAGCGTTGGGTCGCGCACATGCCAGTGCGATGGCCACGGAAGAAACGGGTGAGCAAAGTGTATTCAGTAGGCTGCATAGTGTACGTTTACTTGATGTTATGCATTGGCTACTGAAATATATGCAGCCATACGCAGCTAAATGCAGGGTGAGCGATGCCAAACGACTATTTGACTACCGCTGAGGTGGCGGATTATCTGCGTTTGAAAGAGCGCAAGGTGTACGACCTGGTGCGTCAGGGCCATATCCCCTGCAGCCGTGCGACGGGAAAGCTGCTGTTTCCTCGACAGCATATTGATATGTGGGTGCTTAGCCACTTGGAAGGCGACCAGGCGCAGCGGCAGCCGCCTCCGCCGGTATTGGCGGGCAGCCAAGACCCGCTGCTGGAGTGGGCTGTGCGAGAGAGCGGGAGTGACTTGGCCTCGTTGTGTCAAGGCAGTGGCGACGGCGTCCGACGCTTGCTGGAAAGCAGGGCGATGCTAGCGGGGATCCATCTGCTCGACGCGGCTTCTGGGCGCTATAACGAACCTGCTGCGTTGGGCCTAGGCGGAGTGCGCGATCTGATCGTGCTGCACTGGGCCACGCGCCGCCAGGGGCTACTCTTGGCGCCGGGGAATCCATTGGACATTCGGACGGTGGGCGACATTGCCAAGCGCAAAGCCATGCTTGCCCACCGCCAGCCGGGCGCAGGGGCCGCGCAGCTCATGAACTGCTTGCTGCAGCAGGCGGGCGTTGCGCCCGAAGCGCTGAGATGGGCGGCCCATCCCGCGCTCAGCGAAGACGACTTAGCGCTGACTATTGCCCAAGGTGAAGCCGATGTTGGGCTGGGGATGGAGTCTGCCGCGCAACGCCAGCAGCTGGACTTTATCCCGCTGGTGGAGGAGTCGTTTGATCTGGTGATGCATCGTCGCAGCTACTTTGAGCCTGCCGTCCAAGCCTTGTTTGAATTTGCCAGAGAGCCCCGGTTTGCCCAGCGTGCGAGTACGCTAAGGGGGTATGATGTGAGCCAGCTAGGTCGCGTGTTGTACAACGCTTAAGCGCGTAGCGACTAGTCTGATTCGGCCTCTACGCTTGACGATTGTATAAGATGCGCCACACTGGAGAGGTGTTGTAGACGTAACCTCATCACGAAAAGATCATCACGAAAAGGAGAGCACGATGAATCAAGCACTGAATGGTAAACGTGTTGCTATTTTAGCCACCGACGGTTTTGAAGAGTCCGAGCTGAGCGTGCCTCGCGCGGCGCTCCAAAAAGAGGGTGTTGAAGTGCATATTGTCTCGCCGGAAGGCAAGGGCATTCGCGCTTGGGCAGAAACCGACTGGGGCGATACCTACGAGGCCGACAAGGCACTGGCAGACGTTAGCGAGTCCGACTACCACGCCCTGGTACTCCCCGGCGGCCTGTTCAACCCTGACGAGCTGCGCCTGAACGAAGACGCCCTGAGCTTTGTAAAAGCGTTCTTCCAGGCGGGCAAGCCCGTCGCCGCCATTTGCCACGCGCCGTGGATTTTGATTAACGCTGGCGTGGTCGAAGGGCGCAAGATGACCTCCGTGCCGAGTGTCGCCCAAGACCTGCGAAATGCGGGTGTGAACTGGGTGGATGAGCCGGTAGTGGTCGACAGTGGCCTCGTGACCAGCCGCACACCCAAAGATCTGGATGCCTTCAACGCCAAGCTGCTGGAAGAGCTGCAGGAAGGGCGCCACTCGGGTCAGCACGCTTAATGGCGTGGTATCACCAGTGGGCAAGCTTTGCCAAAAGGCTTGCCCACGTTGTTGCAAAGCCGATGAAGCGGGACAGTGGTCGCAGCGGGATGATGGTGCACCCCTACCGCGGTTACGGTTCCCAGCGGGAAATATTTGTGATGGGCCGAGTGTTCCGCCAAGCGGCACTCGGCCGCGCCATTCCTAGACGCGGTATGCTGCGCGATACCGCCGACGTCGCGCGGCGAGTGTTCCGGCGTGGCCTCGCCAATGCCAAAGTCGATATTCGGGTGGAGGGCAATGAGCTCTGTTTAACCACCGACCGAGACGGTTACTTTGATGCCCACCTGCCGATTAGTACGCCTTTGCCGGTCGATGTTTCCTGGCATCGCGCCGATATTTTGGTCCATGCCGAGGGGCACCCACCGATCCGTACCAGCGTAGAAGTGTACGTACCGCCTCCTGAGGCGGACCTGTTGGTGATCAGCGATATCGACGATACGGTGATGTTCACCGGCGTGGCGGAAAAGCTCAAAATGCTTTACCGACTGTTTGTGCGCAAGCCCCACCGACGGACGGCGTTTCCCGGTGTAGCATCGCTCTATCAGGCGCTTTACCGTGGGCAGACCGAAAAGGCCGAGCGGCCGATTCTTTATGTCTCTCGTGGCCCGTGGGCGATTTATGAAATGTTGGAAGCTTTCTTCCAAATCAACCGGATTCCAGTGGGCCCTATTCTGTTTTTACGGGAGTGGGGGATCTCATGGCGTAAGCCGTGGCCCCGCCGAGCGGAGGATCATAAGCGTGACCTGATCGACCGCATGCTGGCGCTGTATGACGACATGCCCTGCATTTTGATTGGCGATAGCGGCCAGCACGACCCGGAAGTCTACACGGAGGTCGTCAAAGCTTACCCGGATCGGATCAAAGCGATTTATATTCGCCGCGTCGACAGCGACCCCCAGCGGGAAGCCGCCATTCAGCGTCTGCGCGATGAGTTAGCCCATACCGATTGTGAGCTGGTCTTGGCCGTAGATAGCATTTTGATGGCAGAGCATGCCCACGCCAAAGGCGATATCTCCGCACGTGGGCTGCAAGCGGTTCAGCGCGATGTCGAAGCCCATCGCAACGAGCCTGACTAAGCTGTGTTCCCCCGCCATTCGTGGTAAAAATGAGCGTTGATGTCTCTCTTACTTGGCGGGTTCCGGTGTTGTGATGCTCATCCTCTTAATTGTGCTGGCGTTGGCTATTTTTGTGCTGCCCAACCTATGGGCAAAATGGGTATTAAAGCGCCATACCCGAGGGCGTGATGATTACCCAGGTACCGGTGCGGAATTGGCCGAACACCTGATACGCCGTATGGGTGTGGAGGGCGTACGGGTAGAGCGCACCGAACAGGGCGACCATTACGACCCTGAGGCACGCTGTGTACGCTTAACGCCCGATCACTACGATGGCCGTTCGCTTACGGCGGTAACCGTTGCCGCCCATGAGGTGGGCCATGCTATTCAGCACCATGAAGGTTATGCGCCGCTGCTGGCCCGCAGCCGTTTGGTGCAAGTGGCGCAAAAAGCGGAAAAGCTAGGCGCTATTTTGATGATGGCCGCGCCGTTTCTGTTCCTGCTGACGCGGTTACCCGGTGGGCTTGCGATGATAGTCGTCATGGCGGTGATTAGCTTCGGCACCGCCGCGCTGGTGCATCTGGTCACGCTGCCGGTGGAGTTCGATGCCAGTTTCAATCGTGCGTTACCGTTGTTGAAAGAGTACGTGCCGCCCGCCGATATGGCCGGTGCCCGACACGTACTCACCGCCTGCGCCTTTACCTATGTGGCGGCGTCGCTAGCCAGCGTGATGAACCTGGGTCGCTGGCTGGTGATTTTAAGGCGCTGATTTAAAAGTGCTGATTTAAAAGTACTGGTTTAAAAATGGTGGGCGGCCATTACTCACTATTCCGGCTTGTTTGCCAGGATCACCGCGCGGCGTGGGGCGGGGTAGCCTTCTATGGTGCGGCTGCGGTCATCCGGGTCGAGGAAGTCCGCCAGCGACTGATAGGTCATCCACTCGGTGGAGCGCTGCTCATCGAGCGTCGTCATCGCTTCATCCACCACCCGTACATTGGTAAAGCCGCAGCGCTCTAGCCAGTGGCACAGTGCTTTGGAGGAGGGCAAAAAGTAGACGTTGGGCATCGCGGCGTAGCGCTCGCCGGGTACGAACACGGTCTGCTCGTCGCCTTCCACTACCAGCGTCTCCAGTACCAGCTCACCGCCAGGGGCCAGCGCGCCTTTTAGCTGCTGCAAGTGCTCGAGCGGCGAGGGGCGGTGGTACAGCACGCCCATGGAGAACACCGTGTCGAAGAAGCCCAGGTTCTCCGGTATGTCCTCGATACCCACCGGCAGAAACTGTGTACGTCCTTCATCGGCGTTGCCGACAAAGTGGCGCACCGCCTGAAACTGCCAGTAAAAGCGTGGGGAAGGGTCAATCACCAACACGAAAGCCGCGCCTGCACCCGACATACGCCAGGCGTGGTAGCCGCTGCCGCCGCCCACGTCCAGCACTTTGCGGTACTTCAACGGCGCGAGATGCGGCGCGACGCGTTGCCATTTCCAGTCAGAGCGCCACTCGGTGTCGATTTCGATACCACCCAGGTTGAACGGTCCTTTACGCCACGGGGCCAGCTTGCGCAGCAGATTGAAGCACTGGCGCTGCTGGCTGTCGGTGAGATCGATGTCTACCGTCAGCGTGTCGCTGTTTAGATCCACACGGCGCTCTTCCGGCAATGGCGGCAGCTTGGCCACGGCTTTTTCCCAGGCGGAGAGATCGCCATGACGCTGGCGGTCCAGCCCGTTGGCGAGCTGTTCCGGAAGCTTGGCAAGCCAGGGCGTCAGCGAGGCGTCCTGGGCGGCTTGGTCCAGAAACGCTTGATACAGCACGCGATGATCGTCGGGGAGTAGCGCCACCTTAACCCTCCTTGAAAGCGATCAGCGAGGTGAAGTTCAGGTACTGGAACCAGGTCATGGCGCGGGGAAAGCCTGCCAGCGACAAACGCTCGTGCAGTGCATCCAGCGTGTCAGGAATCAGCACGTTCTCAAGCGCGGTGCGCTTTTGACTGATCTCCATATCGCTGTAGCCGTTGGCACGCTTGAAGTCGTGATAGCGTTCGACCCTCCAAGCGTTATCACGCTCGTCGGCATCGACGGTCTTTTCCGACAAGATCAGCACGCCGCCGGGCTCCAGGGCAGCGTACAGCCGCTTGAGCAGCGCATCACGATCGGCCGGTGGCAAAAACTGCAGCGTAAAGTTGAGAATGATCATCCCCGAAGGCGCATACTCGTAGGTACGAATATCGGCTTCTTCCACTTGTATGGCGTGGTCAGGGCACTCATCGAGAAAGGTCTGCTTCGCTCGGGCGGCCATGGCCGGGGAAAGGTCGATACCGGTATAGCGGAACGCATCGGCGGGTAGCGCGCCTGCCAGGGCGAGTCCGGATGCGCCCAGCGAGCAGCCCAGATCATAAACATGGGCGCCGTGGCGCAGATGGCGTTTGGCAATCAGGCTCAGCATGCCCAGAATTTGGCCGTAGCCGGGCACCGAGCGGCGGATCATATCGGGGAAGCACGCGACCACCTGTTCATCAAAGGAGAACCTAGCCACCTTGTCTAGGGGTGTTGAAAAGATAGCGTCGCGGTAAGATGCATCACTCATGGGCAAGCCAGGATGGTTAATGAGGCTGCGTAGTTTACGCGCCCTTGTTAACGCAGAACAGGCCTGATCAACACAGATTCCTGCCTCACGGAGCGACGCCACAGGAGAAGGCACATGGCTTCAGCAACAGCAACTCCCGATACGCTACCCGCTTGGCAAACGCTCTCACAGCACGCCCAGGCGCTTAAGCATGTCCACTTGAAAAACCTGTTTGGGGATGACCCTGGCCGTTGGCAGCACTTTACTCGTCAGGTGGCGGGGCTCACCCTTGACCTTTCCAAGCAGCGTTGGGACGACGATACGCTGGAGCACCTGCTGGCGCTGGCCCAAGAGGCGGGCGTGCCCGGGGCCATCGAGGCGCTGCTGAGCGGTAAGCGGGTGAACGTCAGTGAGAACCGCCCAGCGCTGCATACTGCGCTGCGTTTGCCCGCAGATGCCCACTTGGAAGTCGAGGGTGAAGATATTGTGGGGGCCGTGCATGACAGCCTGGCGCAGATGGAGCGGCTGGTGCAGCGGCTACACGCAGGCCAGTGGCGTGGGGCCACCGGCAAGCCGATTCGTCACGTGGTGAATTTGGGGGTGGGAGGTTCGGATTTAGGGCCGCTGATGGTTACCCATGCCCTCGCGGACTATCGCCCCAGCGATATTCACCCGGTGGAGGTGCATTTTGCCTCCACGATGGATGGCTCCCAATTGGCGGACTACCTCAGCCGGTTCAACCCTGAAACCACGCTATTCGTGCTGTCGTCCAAGTCGTTCACCACCATTGATACGCTCTCCAACGCCAACACGGCCCGCGATTGGCTAATCGGGCGGCTTACACAGCACGCCGACCTGCCAGAAGTCAGCCCCCATGCCAAACCGATCAGCGCAGAGCTGATTGTGCGCCAGCACTTTATTGGTGTATCCGCCAGCCCTGACAAGATGAGCGAGTGGGGGATTACCCCGGACCACCAGCTGATGTTTTGGGAGTGGGTCGGCGGGCGCTACTCGCTGTGGGGCACCATTGGGCTGCCGATTGCGTTGGTCATTGGCATGGAGAACTTCCGCGAACTGTTGGCGGGCGCCCATGCTATGGATAGCCACTTCCGCGATGCGCCACTGGAGGACAATCTGCCGGTGTTACTGGGCTTGGCAGGTATCTGGAACGTTAACTTTTTGGATATTCGCGCTCACTCGATTCTGCCCTACGACGGGCGGCTTGAGTACTTTGCCGCCTATCTTGAGCAGTTGGAGATGGAGTCCAATGGCAAATCGGTGACGCGCCAGGGCCAAGCGGTGAACTACTCCACCTGCCCGGTGCTGTGGGGCCAGTTAGGGCCCAACGCCCAGCACGCCTTTTACCAGCTGTTGCACCAAGGCACCCAGCCGGTAGTCTGCGACTTTATCGCGCCGCTTAAGCGTTACGATGAGGTCGAAAATGCAGATACCCGTCGGCACTTAAAAGCGCAGCATCGCTTGGCGCTGGCCAACTGTTTTGCCCAGTCCCGTGTGCTGATGTTGGGCGACGATGCGCTGGAAGAGGATGGCCCCCGCCCCGAACACAAGCGCTACCGGGGCAACCAACCCTCGACCACGGTGCTGCTGGATAAGCTCACGCCTGCCACGCTAGGGTCGTTGATAGCGCTGTATGAACACAAAGTCTTCGTGCAGGCCGTGATTTGGGATATCAATCCCTTCGACCAGTGGGGGGTTGAGCTTGGCAAACAAATTGCCACTGACACCCAGGCCATTATCGACGGTGAAAAGAGTATCAGCCGTATGGATGCTTCCAGCCGTGGCTTGATTGAAGCGTTTTGGGCCGCCGAGCAGGAGTAGAGTGCTCAATTCATATGGCTGGATATACAGCTTTTTGGTTTTCAGCTATCCTATGTGCTTTTCCAAGCGGCCCTATTTTAAGAGTACTCAAGAGGCCGACCTGTGACGGCTCCTATTGAAGCCGACAGTACGCTTTTGTTCAGTATGTTTTTTCAGGAACCGACGTTACATGACCCAGTTTGATGCCTCCCAGTACGGCGCGAGTTCTATCGAGGTCCTGTCAGGGCTTGAACCGGTGCGTAAGCGCCCGGGAATGTATACCGATACCTCGCGGCCCAACCACCTCGCCCAAGAGGTGATCGACAACAGTGTCGATGAGGCGCTCGCCGGGCACGCTTCAAACATCAGCGTGGTACTCCATAGCGACGGTGCCATTGAAGTGCAAGACAACGGCCGGGGCATGCCCATCGACCTGCATCCGGAGCACGGTGTTTCAGGGGTCGAGCTCATTCTTACCAAGCTCCATGCGGGTGGTAAGTTCTCCTCTTCGAGCTATCGGTTTTCTGGCGGCCTTCACGGCGTGGGCGTGTCGGTGGTCAATGCGCTGTCACGGCGTTTAGAAGTCGAAGTGACCCGAGACGGTGCTCGCCATGCCATTGCCTTCGAGCACGGCGAAAAGGTCGAAGAACTGCATGAAATCGGCAAAGCCCCCAAGCGCGCTACTGGCACTCTGGTACGCTTCTGGCCAGATGAGAGTTATTTTGACAGCCCGAAGCTGGCACTTTCCAAACTGAAACACCTGCTGCGCGCCAAAGCAGTGCTTTGTCCCGGTTTGGCGGTTACGCTGGTAGAGCCGGATGGCACCAAAACCGAGTGGGCCTACGCTGATGGCCTGCGCGACTACCTGGCCGAAGCTACCGATGGCTACGAAGTGCTGCCCAAAGAGCCGTTCGTAGGCCACTTTAGCGACGACGAACATGGCGTAGACTGGGCCATTCAGTGGCTGCCTGAAGGTGGCGAGGCGCTGCTTGAGAGCTACGTTAACCTGATCCCTACGCCCCAGGGCGGCACCCACGTTAACGGCTTTCGTTCTGGGCTGTTAGACGCCCTGCGAGAATTCTGTGAATACCGCAGTCTGCTGCCCCGTGGCATCAAGCTCACCGCCGATGATTTGTGGGAACGTGCTTCCTTCGTGCTTTCGGTGAAAATGCTTGACCCACAGTTTGCCGGCCAAACGAAAGAGCGGCTTTCCTCGCGCACCATTGCCGGGTTTGTCTCGGGCGTGGTGAAAGACGCCTTCTCGCTGTGGCTGAACCACCACGTCGAGCAGGCCGAGCAGTTGGCCGAGCTGGTGATCAGCGCTGCCCAGCAGCGTCAGCGGAAATCGAAGAAGGTCGCCCGTAAAAAGGTCACCTCGGGCCCCGCGCTGCCCGGCAAACTGGCGGACTGTTCCGGCCAGGACCCGGCGCTGAGCGAGCTGTTTCTGGTAGAAGGGGACTCGGCGGGGGGCAGTGCCAAGCAGGCGCGTAATCGCGACACCCAAGCCATCCTGCCTCTGCGCGGGAAGATCCTCAATACGTGGGAAGTCGAAACCCACGATATCTATGGCTCTCAAGAAGTTCACGACATTGCCGTGGCGATTGGTGCTGACCCGGGCAGCGCCGACCTCGAAAAGCTGCGCTATCACAAGATCTGCATCCTCGCGGATGCCGACTCCGACGGTCTGCATATCGCCACGCTGCTCTGCGCGCTGTTCGTCAAACACTTCCCCGCCCTTGTCGATGCCGGGCATGTCTTCGTTGCCATGCCGCCGCTGTACCGGATTGATCTGGGGAAAGAGGTGCATTACGCCCTGGATGAGAGCGAGAAAGCCGCCATTTTGAAACAGTTAGCGAAAAAACGCGGCACGCCCAACGTCCAGCGCTTCAAGGGCCTGGGTGAAATGAGCCCGCTACAGCTGCGCGAAACCACCATGGCCGTGGAAACCCGCCGTCTCGTACAGCTCACGCTGGACGAAGGAGATGGCACTCTGGAAATGATGGACATGCTGCTCGCCAAAAAGCGCGCCAGCGACCGTAAAAAGTGGTTAGAAGATTACGGCAACCTCGCAGACATAGAGGTATAACCCCCGATGACCATGGATATTCAGGTAGCGGAGGGCGACGTCGAGCGTCTGTCCCTACGCGATTACACCGAAAAAGCGTACCTCGACTACTCGATGTACGTCATTCTAGACCGCGCCTTACCCAACATTGGCGATGGCATGAAGCCCGTTCAGCGGCGGATCATCTACGCCATGCGCGAGCTGGCGCTGCATGCCAATGCCAAGTACAAAAAGTCGGCGCGTACCGTCGGTGACGTACTGGGTAAGTTTCACCCCCACGGAGACAGCGCCTGTTACGAAGCCATGGTGCTGATGGCGCAGTCGTTCAGCTACCGCTACCCGCTGGTGGATGGCCAGGGTAACTGGGGTAGCCCAGACGACCCGAAATCTTTCGCGGCCATGCGCTACACCGAGGCCAAGCTCTCCAAATTTGCCGAAGTGCTGCTCAGCGAGCTGGGCCAGGGCACCGTAGAGTGGGCGCCGAACTTCGATGGCACCATGCAAGAGCCTGTAGTACTGCCAGCGCGGTTACCTCACGTGCTGCTCAACGGCGGCACGGGCATTGCCGTGGGCATGGCCACCGATATTCCACCGCATAACGTCTCGGAAGTGGTGGAAGCCACCTGCCACCTGTTGCGTAACCCCGAGGCCACCACGGCGGATTTGATGGCGTTTGTGCCTGCCCCGGATTTCCCGACGGATGCAGAAATCATCACGCCGAAAGCGGATCTGCGTAAGCTCTATGAGACTGGCCGAGGCTCGGTCAAATTACGCGCCCGCTATGTACGTGAAGACGCCAATATCGTCATTACTGCCGTGCCTTATCAGGTCAGCGGTGCCAAAGTATTGGAGCAAATCGCCGCGCAAATGCAGGCGAAAAAGCTGCCTATGGTGGCCGACCTGCGCGATGAATCGACCCATGAAGAGCCAACCCGCTTGGTGATTGAGCCGCGCTCGAGCCGTGTGGATGTCGAAGCGCTGATGGCGCACCTGTTTGCCACCACGGATCTGGAAAAGAACGTGCGGGTGAACATGAACGTGATCGGCCTAGATGGCCGCCCACGGGTGATGCCGCTGACCGATATGCTGGGTGAGTGGCTGCGGTTTCGCCGTGCCACCGTGCGTCGCCGCCTTGAGCACCGTTTAGGCAAAGTGGAAGATCGCCTGCATATTTTAGAAGGCCTACTGACCGCTTACCTGAATATCGATGAGGTGATCCGCATCATCCGTGAGGAGGATGAGCCCAAGCCTGCCCTGATGAGCGCCTTTGGACTGACCGAGCGTCAGGCTGAAGCCATTCTTGAGCTGCGTCTGCGTCATCTTGCCAAACTGGAAGAGATGAAGATTCGCGGCGAGCAGGATGAGCTAGAGAAAGAGCGCAAAACGCTGCAAGGCCTGTTAGGTAGCGAAGCCAAGCTGACGACGCTAATTGAAAAAGAGATCCGCGCGGCGGGTAAAGAGCACGGCGACGACCGCCGCTCGCCGCTGGTGGAGCGCAGCGAGGCTAAAGCGCTCTCTGAGGTGGAGCTACTGGGTGCCGACCCGATTACCGTAGTACTGTCGGATAAAGGCTGGATTCGTGCTGCCAAAGGCCACGATATCGACCCCGAAGGGCTCTCCTACAAAGCGGGGGATAGTTTCCGCCTAGCAGCCCGAGGTAAAACCAATCAGCCGCTGGTGCTGTTGGACGATACCGGCCGAGCCTATACCCTGGCGGCACATAATTTACCCAGCGCCCGTGGCCAGGGCGAGCCGGTGACTGGGCGAGTGAATGTGGCGGCAGGGGCGCAGATGGCGGGTCTGATGCTCGCGCAGCCCACCAAGCGCTATCTGCTGGCCAGCGACGGCGGCTATGGGTTTGTGGCCCAGCTCGAAGCGCTCACCGGCAAAAACAAAGCGGGTAAAGCCGTGCTTAGCGTGCCGAAAGGCTGCTGCGTCATGCCGCCCATTGAGGTGCCGGAGGGCGAAGGGCTGTGGGTGGCTTCGGTGTCTAATGAAGGTCGCCTACTGCTGTTCCCTCTTGATCAGCTGCCGGAAATGTCCAAAGGCAAAGGCAACAAGATGCTGGATATCCCCGGCCCCCGGGCGGCGCGGCGCGAAGAGTTCCTGCGTGATATCGCCATTGTGCCGGAAGGCGGAGAGCTGATCATTCATGCGGGTAAGCGCAAACTGACCCTCAAGGCGGATGATCTCGCGTATTATCGTGGGGAGCGTGGCAGAAGGGGCAGCAAGCTGCCGCGTGGTTTCCAAAAAGTTGATCGTTTAGAAGCAGGGGAGTAACGGATGGCACGCGGAAATATTCTGGTCACTCTGTTAGCGCCGCGCTTGACCGCCACAATAGAGTCGGCGATGGCGGCGTTAATGGTGCAGTTTGGCCTGCAGGAAGAGCGTCGCCAGACGTTGGCAGATACGGCACAAGGCGGCGGCATGGATTGCTTGGAGCTTCATTTGAGCGGCGCGCCCGACGAATTAACCGCCCTGCGCCAGGCAGCGTTGGAACTAGGCGAAACCCACGGTGTGGATCTTGTGGTGCAGCCAGCAAGGCCCGAGGCCACGCCTCGCCTGGTCTGCTTCGATATGGACTCCACGCTGATTAAAGCGGAAGTCATTGATGAGCTGGCGCGGCGTCATGGAGTGGGGCACGAGGTTTCGGAAGTGACCGAACGCGCCATGCGCGGTGAGCTGGATTTTAAAGCTAGCTTTCGCGAGCGCATGAGCAAGCTGGAGGGTTTGGAAGAGACGGTGTTGGCCAGTATTGCCGCTGAGCTGCCGCTGATGGATGGCGTTGAGCGTCTGATGGTGAATTTGAAGCGCTTGGGCTACCGAACGGTGATCTTGTCTGGCGGCTTCACCTACTTTGCTCGCTACCTTCAGGAGCGGCTTGGCTTTGATGAAATTCATGCTAATGAACTCGTCATCCAGCAGGGCAAAGTGACTGGCACGGTGCAGGAGCCCATCGTCGATGCCGAACGTAAAGCGGCTTTGCTTGAGCAAATCGCTGAACGGGAAGGGGTGCCGCTGGCGCAAACCGTTGCTGTGGGCGATGGCGCGAACGATCTGAAAATGCTGGCGACGGCGGGCTTAGGCGTGGCGTTTCGCGCTAAACCGTTGGTACGTGCCGAAGCGCGCCAAGCGATCTCTGTCGCGGGGTTGGATGGCGTGCTTTACCTGCTTGGCTATAGCGACGCTGAGCTAACCTAAGCTAAGCCAGACGACGCGGGTCAACGTAAAACGGCGGTGCTTGTTAGCACCGCCGTTTTTGTTGATCAACTGTTCGTCGTTTAGCTGTCTGCCGCTTGGCTATCCGTAGCTTTGGGGCGTATGCCGCCGTACTCGGTGCGCAGCGACTCTAGCCGGGCTGTCTCGCTTTCGGTCAGCGGAGGCGCGTTCCATAGTGGCTCGCCTTCGGCGTTATTGACGCCCTGCAGCGTGAGCGATAGCTCGGCATTGCGGGGGATTTGATCATTGCCCCAGGGGCCAAAGCGGTTGGGTGCCAAGCTCCATGTGGCGCTTTCGCCGGGGGCTAAACCGCCGGCAATCACGTAGTAGAAGGTTTCATCTACCCAGGCGATTTCCCGCTCTGGGCTTTCCAGTAGTCCACGCAGCATGAGCTCTGAAACGGCTTGATCAGCACCGTTCGTCACCGTTAGCTCGATCACGGGTTCCAGCGCGCCGTAGGGGCTGGTGCTGAGGTAGTAGCGAGCACTATCAATACTGATTTGTGTTAAATGCTCCTGCGCTTGCTGGGCGCTAGTCTGTTTAGCTTCCAGCCGGTTCAGCGTGCGTAGCGCCTGTTCTCGCTCTCTAGCACGCCGCTGACGCAGCATCTCGTCAGCGCGCTCAATAATTTCGTCGCCCGTTAGCCCGTGCATATAGGCATTAGCCGATTCAGCAATTTCAGCAGCGTTCATGCGTTGGGGGTTAAAGAGATCGATACCGTTAAACGATGACATGGCTATGATCTTCAGCGCGGTATCAAACTCGTCGCGCTTATAGGTGGGCAGCGACTCACGCACTTTCTCGATTGAGACCACCGCTGCAGGCATGGAGCTCGTATCGACTTTCGGGTCGGAGCAGCCTACGAGTACCAAGGCGGATAATGAAAGTGCAGATAGCCTGAGTAGGCTCCACATAGATGTACCTCACCACAAAAAATCAATCGGCAAGAGCTTACCGGAAAGTGGCATCCGCCACTACTTTCTCTTGAGAGCAGATCATGCGTGAGGCTGGCACTTTTGGTGCTTGCTCAGCGGTTTAGCATAGCGGGTAATAAAAAGCGCTGGCGGTTACCAGCGCTTGAGAAAATAGGGCAGCGAAGCTTAGCCGTGCCCTTTGTCCGGATGAGGTACCGGCTTTTCGCCGACCTCTTCAGAGCGCAACTCGACCGGTTTGCCCTGGGTTTTTTGGCTGTGCTTTAACTGCATATGCAAACCGGTTTTGGCCAGCAGGTGAGCGCTTACTGGGGCGGTAATAAACAGGAACAGCGTAATCAGCAGCTCTTGGATATCCGGCTTACCATCGACGCTCCAAAAATACCCCATGGAGGCAATCAGCATGCAGCCGATGCCCAACGTAGTGGCTTTAGTAGGGCCGTGTAGGCGCATATAGAAATCGCGCAGGTGTGCCATGCCTAGCGAGCCTATAAACACAAACACGCCTCCGGCTATTAACAGTAGGGAAATCAGCGCTTCAACTAAGAATGGCATAAACGCACCTCATTAATCGGGCTCATTCAATAATATCCCCGCGTAGAATGTACTTGCACACGGCTACCGTACTGATAAAGCCGAGCATGGCGATCAACAGCGCTGACTCAAAGTAAGTCTTGCTGTTGAGCCACAAGCCGAGCAATACAATCAGCGCGATGGAATTCACGTACATGGTGTCCAGCGCCAGTACCCGGTCAGGGAGATCGGGGCCTACGGTAAGCCGATAAAGGTTCATTAGCAGGGCCATCACCACCAGCGCTAAGGTGATATAGAGCGCAATACTCAGCATTCGTAAATCTCCTTGAGCGGCCGTTCGTAGCGTTCGCGTATTTGCTCAATGAGCGCTTCTTCATCATCCACGTTCAGTGCGTGAATCAGCAGGGATTTGCCATCCATTCGCAGGTTGGCCGAAACGGTGCCCGGGGTCAGGCTGATCGTGCTGGCCAGCAGCGTGATGGTAAAACGCTCCTCCAACATCAGCGGATACTCGATGAAGTGAGGCTTTAGCTTGCGCCATGGGTTAGCGATCAGGTACGCGACCTCAAAGTTGGCGGTGACGATATCGCCCAATACCCGCAGGCCAAAACGCAGCAGCATCATAGGATTGCTGATCCGTGGCCGAGCATCCCAAAAGCGGTGGGTTAACAAAGGGATCAGAATAGCCAGCGCACCCCCCAGAACGAGCTGGCCAAAGGCGTAGCTGCGCACCAGCAGCAGCCACACCAACAGCAGCAGTATCGAAAGAACTGGGGTGGGCAGCCATTTGCGAGGGGTAATCATGGCATCTCTCCTGCATCGGGCAGCAGCGTTTCAATTAGCAGCTGTGGGTTGGCGAGCTGCTCGCCGGTGGCTTGGGTATAGCTGCTCACCGGCCCGGCAAACGCTACCAGTAAAGGCGCTGCGCTGAGTAGCCAGAGCATACCGATCCACTGGTAGCGCGAAAGGGTGCTACCGCTGGGGCTGCCCCGGTGGCTGCGCCAAAACAGCGTGGAGCCTGCACGAGAGAGCGCAATCAGTGACGCTAGGCTGGCGAGCAGCAGCAGTGGCCATAACCACACGCGCTGAGTGCCTTCTGCCGCCACCAATACCATCGCTTTACCCAGCGCGCCTGAAAGAGGGGGCATCCCCACCACGGCAATCGCACCGATGAAAAAGGTGATCGCCAGGGCATTACCCTGAACCAGCGGGCGCCCTTTGACGATGCGCGTACCCGGCTTGCCACGCTGCAGGCCAATCATCTCAGCCAGCAGGAACAGGCCACCAGTGACTAGCGTGGTATGGATGAGATAGTAAAGCAGAGCGGAGGTGGCCTCTACGGAGCGCATGCCGACGCCCGCCAGTAGCGTGCCGACCGAAATCAGCACCAAGTAGGCTACCAGCAGGCGCAGGTCGCGAGCGGCCATCACACCAACGCCAGCGGCTGCCAAGGTGGCTAGTGCTAACCACCACACCCAAGGCTGCTCAAGCGCCACAAGTCCGCCAGCCTGCTCGCCAAAAATCAGCGAATAGACCCGCAGAATGGCGTAGATGCCCACCTTGGTCATGATCGCAAACAGCGCTGCCACCGGGGCAGGGGCCGCCGCATAGGCGCGGGGGAGCCAGAAATAGAGCGGCAAAATAGCGGCTTTGAGGCCAAAGACGACCAGCAGCATTAGCGCGCCTGCGGTCACTAAGCCCTCGCGCTCGGCGGGCAGGCTAGCAAGCTTATAGCCCATATCCGCCATATTGAGCGTGCCGGTGGCCCCATACAGAATGCCCACGGCAATCAAAAATAGCGACGAGCCCGCTAGGTTAAGCACTACATAGTGAACGCTGGCCTGAATGCGCGCTTTGCCACCACCGTGTAGCAGCAGCGCGTAGGAGGCCAGCAGCAGCACTTCAAAGAAGACGAATAGGTTGAACAAATCCCCTGTCAAAAACGCGCCGTTGATGCCTAGCAACTGCCACTGAAACAAACCGTGGAAGTTACTGCCTTTCTCGTCGTCTCCACCGCAGGCAAACACCACGGCACCCACGGCAAGAAGGGACGTGAGCAGCACCATCAGCGCGGAGAGGCGGTCAAGTACCAGCACGACGCCAAATGGGGGCTGCCAGTCGCCTAGGGCGTAATAGGTGATCTCACCGCTGGTGGCTTGGCGCACCAGGGCAATCGACACCAGCAGCAGAAGCAGGGTGGCAATAACGCTCACAGCGCGCTTGTAGTGCACCAGCCCCTGGCGCTGGTAGAGCAATAAAATACCCGCGACCAGGGGTAGTACCACGGGCAACACAATTAGATGCTGAATCATTCGCGGTCTTCCTTTTTACCATCCACGTGGTCGTTACCCACTTCGCTGCGCGCCCGCATGGCAAGAATGACGACGAACGCCGTCATGGCAAAGCCGATGACGATAGCGGTGAGAACCAGCGCCTGGGGCAGCGGGTCGGCAAACTGAGAGCCTTCGTTCACCAGCGCAGCACCGTCCGTCGTCAGCCCGCCCATGGAGAACAGGAACAGGTTGACCGCGTAGGAGAGCAGCGTCAGGCCCACAACGACCGGGAACGTTCTTCCACGCAGCGTCAGGTAGAGCCCGCAGGAGGTTAAGATGCCCGTAGTAATGGCGTAGAGCATTTCCATTAGTGGGATTCCTTTTCATTCGGCGTGTCGTGGGTGTCTGACGTTTTCGGGTCGCTCACCGGGCGGTGTGGTGTCGTCACCTTACCCAGGTTGGCCAGAATCATCAGCGTGGCACCTACCACTGCAAGGTACACACCCAGGTCAAACAGCAGGGCCGTGGCAAGCTCGAACGTGCCAATCAGCGGCAGGCTGAAATACCCAAACGACGAGGTCAGGAAGGGATAGCCCAATAGCCAGCTGCCTAGCCCGGTGAGCGTGGCAATGGCCACGCCGACCACGGCGACCGGCTGGAAGGGGAAGTTCAGGCGCTCCTGCGCCCACTCAACGCCCCGCGCCATGTACAGCAGGATCAACGCAACCGCAGTGATCAAACCGGCAATAAAGCCGCCGCCGGGTTGGTTATGGCCGCGTAAGAAGATGAAGGCCGAGACCAGCAGCGCCAGTGGTAGTAGCGTCATTGAGATAGACGTCAAAATGGCCGGGTAGCGATCCGGCGACCAAGCACGGCCTTCACCGTCGCTGTGGGGCATGAACAGACGCAAGCGGTTGAGCAGCTTGAAGATAGCCAGGCCTGCAATGGCCAGTACGGTAATTTCGCCCAGGGTATCGAAGCCCCGGAAGTCGACCAAGATGACGTTGACTACGTTGTAGCCGCCGCCACCGGGTTTGCTGTTCTCCACGAAGAAGTTGGAGATCGATAGCGTTTCTCGGGTCATCACCGCGTAGTTCAAGCTGGCGACCACCAGCCCTAGCGCACCGGCTAGCAGAATATCGCGCACGTTGCGCAACGGGCTCGATTCGGTGGGGGTTTTTTGTGGCAAGAAGAATAGCGCCAGCATCAGCAGAATCATCGTGACGACTTCCACCGATAGCTGGGTCAAGGCGAGATCCGGGGCCGAGAAACGTGCGAAGGTGAGGGCGACAAAGAGCCCTACTACTGACAGCATCAGCAGCGAAATTAAGCGGTAGCGGTGAGTCGCTGCGGTGGCAATACCACCAAAAATGAGCATGCCCGCGCCTAGCAGCACCACGCCATCTATCGACTGGTTACCTTTTGTGCCGGTCAATTCTTGGACGCTGGCAAGGCCGATCAGCCCCATCAGCAGGGCAGCACCCAGCAACCATCCCATATAGCGCTGTAGCGAGTTGCCTTCCAGCTTAGTGATGATCTGCTCGGCGCGATAGCCCACGGTGATGATAAACCGCTCGAACACGCGACGCGCATCCACACTGGCGAAGGGCTGCACAAAGCGGCGCAGATCAGCATGACGCCAGTACATGGCAATGCCCGCTGCAAAGGCCAGCAAGCTCATCATCAGCGGCAAATTCACGCCGTGCCAGATGGCGAGATGGAACGACAACGGTTCGACCAGAACGGATTGAGTGGCTAATTCCAAAATGCCCGTCGCGAAAAAGGCAGGGAATAAACCCACCAGCACACATAGCGCCACCAGCAGCTCTACGGGCAAGCGCATCAGGTGGGGCGGCTCGTGGGGAGCTTTCGGCGTTTGCTCGCGGGCGGGTTTGTAGAACACCGCATGAACCAGCCGCAGTGAGTACGCGACGGAGAGAATGCCGCCCAGCGTCGCCAGGGCGGGCAGCACCCAGCTCAAACCGCCGAGTACTGGAGTGGCGAGGGTTTCGGTAAAGAACATCTCTTTCGAGAGGAAACCGTTAAACAGCGGCACCCCCGCCATAGCGGCAGCTGCCAAGGTGGTCAGCAGTGCGGTGACGGGCATCGCCTTTTTGAGCCCGCCAAGCTGCTTCAGCTCCCGGGTGCCGGTTTCGTGATCGATGATGCCCGCGCTCATGAACAGCGCCGCTTTAAAGGTAGCGTGGTTCAGAATATGAAACAGCGCAGCTAACACAGCCATGGGGCTGCCAATCCCTAGCAGAACGGTGATTAAGCCCAGGTGGCTGACGGTCGAAAACGCCAGAATGCCTTTCAAGTCGGTTTTGAACAGCGCAAACCACGCGCCGTAAAGCAGCGTAATGGTACCCACCAGTGGCACGACCACGCTCCACAGCGCGCTATCCGCAATGGCGGGATGCAACCGGGCCATTAAGAAAATACCCGCTTTTACCATCGTGGCTGAGTGCAGGTAGGCAGAAACGGGCGTGGGAGCCGCCATGGCATGGGGAAGCCAGAACTGGAACGGAAACTGAGCAGATTTGGTGAATGCGCCCAGTAGTACAAGCCCGAGCATGAGCGGATAAAGCGGATCAGCCACGATGGTGGCGCCGCTGGCCAGCACGTCATCCATCCGATAGCTACCGGCCATATCGCCCAGCAGCAGTAAGCCTGCTAGCAGTGCTAGGCCGCCTGCACCGGTTACCGTAAGCGCCATGCGCGCGCCTTTACGGGCATCGCTGCGATAAGACCAAAAGCCAATCAGCAGGAAGGAGGAGAGACTGGTCAACTCCCAAAATAGCCAGAGCAGGATAAGGTTATCGGACATCGAGATGCCGACCATCGAGGCCATAAACAGCATCAAGAAGGCGTAAAAGCGTCCAAAAGGCTCATCGCTTGCCAAGTAAAAATGGGCATACAATAGAATCAATAGCCCAATGCCCAAAATGAGCAGGTTGAAGAGCAGCGACAGGCCATCGAGACGAAACGCAAGCTCCAGGCCGAGTGCGGGCATCCAGGTGGCAGCAAAACGCAGCGCTTCACCCTCCATCAGGGCAGGTATTTGCAGCAGCGTAAGTAGCAGTGCTGTTGCTGGCAGTATGCCCGTTGCGAGCGAGCACCAAGTGCGGCCGCGTTGGGCAGTCAGTGCCGGCACCAGTACGCCCAGTAACGGCAGTAAGGCGATCCACAGCAGTGTCATGAGGTCATCCAGCGCAAAAAATCAAAAAATCGCCAGAGCAACGAGGGTTGCCCTGGAGGCGAAGATACATCAAGTGAAACAACAGGATATCACTTGTATGGAAGGTGTGTGATTTTAGTATAAAGTGTTGACGTTAACCGTTTAGAGACTCCTTGTTCCATGAGTGAACCTTTCAATACCTGGCAAGCCCGCTTTGAAAAGCTGCGTAGTAACAAGCTTTTTGAGGGAGTAGTGATTTCCATTATCGTCATTTCTGCGTTGGTCATTGGCGCGAAAACCTACGAAGAAACCTCTCGAATTGAGCAGTGGTTGCTCTACCTGGATGTCGCAGTCACAGTATTTTTCCTGGTCGAGATTTTGATCAGAATGGCAGCCGAGCGCAACTTAGTCAGCTTTTTTAAGAAGGGCTGGAACGTTTTTGACTTCTTAATCGTCACCGCCAGTCTGATTCCTATGGACGATTCAGAGATGGTGCTGCTGGCGCGGCTACTACGCATTTTCCGCGTGCTGCGCCTGGTGTCGATGATTCCAGAGCTGCAGATGCTGCTGGGCGCGCTAGTGAAATCGGTTCCCCGCATGGGCTACGTGGTGCTGCTCATGTTTATTATTTTCTACATCTATGCGGCGCTGGGTAGTTTTCTCTTCCACAACGTGGATGAGTTTTTGTGGGGCAACATTTCCGTTGCCATGTTAACGCTGTTTCGTATCGCCACATTTGAAGACTGGACGGACGTGATGTACGCCACCCAGGAGGTATATGCCTGGAGCTGGATTTACTACCTGACGTTCATTTTCCTTACTGCGTTTATTTTTCTTAATATGATGATTGGTATTGTGCTGGACGTGATGCAGAAAGAGAGTGCCCAGCTCGATTTTGACAGTGGCGAAGGGGAGCCTGCACAGCTGCAGGCACTGCGTAGCGACGTTCACTCGCTCAAAGCGCAGCTCGATCGTATGGAAGCCGCGTTGGCAGAGCGAAATACAGCTTCGCCTCCCCCCAATAGTCCTACTGATTCCGCTAAAACAGATTAACGACAGGAGCGCCGCTATGATGTTGTCCGACCCTTCTAAAAAGTATCGCCCTTTCGTGGCCGTGGATCTGCCTGACCGCCAGTGGCCAAGCCAACGTATCGAAACACCGCCCATCTGGTGTAGCGTTGACCTGCGCGACGGCAATCAGTCGCTGATTGACCCGATGGATCAAGAGCGCAAACAGCGCCTGTTCGACATGCTGTTGAAGATCGGATTCAAAGAGATCGAAGTGGGCTTTCCCTCTGCATCGCAGACCGATTTTGATTTCGTTCGCTCGCTGATCGAGCAAAACAAGATTCCCGAAGACGTGACCATTCAAGTGCTGACCCAAGCGCGTCCGCACCTGATTGAACGCACCTTCGAAGCGCTGAAAGGCGTCAAGAACGCCATCGTGCACGTTTATAACGCCACCGACCCGATGTTCCGCCGGGTGGTGTTCAACGTGGATAAAACCGAGTGTATCCAAATTGCTGTGGATGCCACCGCGCAGATTCGCGATTTGATGGCGGCCAACCCGGAAACGAACTGGACCTTCCAGTACTCTCCCGAGCTATTCACCACCACGGAGATGGAGTTCGCGGTCGAGATCGTCGAAGCGGTGATGGACACTTTTGGCCCCAGCGTCGACAACAAAATGATCGTCAACCTGCCAGCCACAGTCGAAGTCGCTACGCCCAACAACTACGCTGATCAGATTGAGTGGTTCTGTCGCCATGTCAAAAAGCGCGATACCTTGATCGTTAGCGTTCATCCGCACAACGACCGCGGCACCGGCGTGGCGGCGGCCGAACTCACGTTGATGGCGGGGGCGGATCGCGTCGAGGGCACGCTATTTGGCAACGGCGAGCGTACTGGTAACGTAGATATCGTCACGCTGGCGATGAACATGTATACCCAAGGGGTAAACCCCCAGCTCGATTTTTCCAATATCACGCCGATCATGCGCGAAGTGGAGTACTGCAACCAGCTGCCGGTTCATCCGCGCCATCCTTACGTGGGCGACCTGGTGTTCACGGCGTTTTCCGGTTCGCATCAGGACGCCATCAAGAAGGGCATGGCCGACCGTCGCGCCCATCCAGAAGCGCCGTGGGACGTTCCCTACCTACCCATCGATCCGCTGGACGTAGGTCGCAGCTACGAAGCGGTTATCCGCGTGAACAGCCAGTCAGGCAAAGGCGGCATCTCTTACCTGTTAGAACAGGAGCACGGTATCGAGCTGCCCCGCAGGCTCTCCATCGAGTTCAGCCAAGTGGTGCAGGAAGTGGCGGACCGCACCGGTAAAGAGATCACCTCACAAATGATCTACCAAGCCTTTGCCGATGAGTATCTAGAGCAGCGGTCACCGCTGGCACTGGTGAATCACCGTCTTTCCTCCGAGCCAGATAGCCCTAAAGTCGCGCTAGAGGCCATTGTCGAAAACGGCGGCCAACGCCAGACCCTGACCGGTGAAGGCAACGGCCCGCTGGCCGCGTTCATCAAGGCGCTGGTGGCGAGCGGCCAAGAGGTCGAAATCATTGACTATCATGAACACTCCCGCGGCCAAGGGGCGGATGCCGAAGCGATCGCTTACGTGGAAGTACGCATTGATGGCAAAGCCGTATTTGGCGTAGGTACCGATGAAAGCATCACTAGCGCCTCCATGAAAGGCGTGCTGAGTGCAATCAATCGCCACTATTCGACGCAGCCTGCGGCGGCCAATGTGACGGCGGAAACCCTAGGCTAAGCAAGCGGTATTCGATTAACAAGGCAGAGAGCGAGCGGCCCCTGGCTGCGGCGACCTCACGGGGAATAGCGCAGCTCTAAGCCCCGACAGGGGCTTAGAGGCCGCTATACGCGGATCACAAAGGCGTCTTGCTCATCTTACCCGGCACTTCGCGTACCAGCCTCGGCATGAGAAAGCCGGGCAGGTGTTCCAGTAGCACTTGAATGAGCGCTTGCGCCTCTTTGTCAGGCACGTCAAAGTGCGCGGCGCCCTGAACTGGGTCGAGTACGTGGAGGTAGTAGGGCAGCACGCCTGCTTCAAACAGCCGTTCCGAGAGGGCCGCGAGGGTGGGCACGTTGTCGTTGATGCCCCGTAATAGAACGCTCTGGTTCAGCAGCGTGACGCCTGCCTGTTTTAAGCGCGCGCAGGCATCCACCACGGCTTGGTCGATCTCATTGGCGTGGTTGATATGCAGCACGACGACTTTTTGTAAGCGGGTGCTGCCTAACCAGCTCAGCAGGCCTTCATCCACACGGTCGGGAATGACCACGGGCAAGCGGGTGTGAATGCGCAGCCGTTTTAGGTGAGGAATGCTCTCTAGCTGTTCGACCAGCCACGCCAGCTGCCGGTCGCTGGCGGCAAAGGGGTCGCCTCCTGATAGGATGGCTTCGTGAATCGAAGTGTCGGCACGTAGGTAGTCCAGGGCTTCCTGCCACTGGGCGCGGGAAGGCGAGTTCTCGCTATAAGGAAAATGGCGGCGAAAGCAGTAGCGGCAGTTGATTGCGCAGGCTGGGCTTGCTATCAGAAGTACCCGGTTTGCATATTTATGGATCAGCCCTTTGACGGGGCGGTGGTCGGCTTCCTCTAACGGGTCTGTGACGTAGCCCGGTGAGGCCAGTGTTTCATCGCCTATAGGCAGCACTTGACGCAACAGCGGGTCATTAGGGTCGTTGGGCTTAATGCGGGCAAGGTAAGCGTCGGGCACGCAAATATCGAACAGACGATGTCCGGCCTGCGCTCCGGGCAGCCATTGGGCGTCTAAACCAAGGCGTTGGCAGAGCGTGTCGGGATCACGAATCGCATGAGAAAGCTGCTGCTGCCAGGAGGTCGAAACCTGGGCATGGGCGTGGTGACCAGCGATAATGATGTTCTCCTGCAAAAAGCCCTCCTTCGGGTTATCATGCGCGCACTTAGCGGCGTTGCTATTCGCAATGACGCAACTGACGGTAACGTAAGTGGCTGGCGGATCGCCGCACGTACGACATAGACAATTGAAACAGACCATTGAGAGGCATTATGGCGAACTATTCTACCAACGAATTCAAAGCAGGTTTGAAAGTAATGCTCGACGGCGACCCCTGTTCGATCGTTGAGAACGAGCTGGTGAAGCCGGGTAAAGGCCAGGCGTTCAACCGCGTGAAGCTGCGCAACCTGATGACAGGCCGTGTGGGTGAGAAAACCTTCAAGTCTGGCGAATCTTTAGAAGGCGCTGACGTCATGGATCTGGAAATGGAGTACCTCTATACCGACGGTGATATGTGGTACTTCATGAAGACCGACGGCTCGTTTGAGCAGTATGCGGTAGAGAAAAAAGCGCTGGGTGATACCGTCAAGTGGCTAAAAGAGCAGGTGCCTTACATTCTTACCTTGTGGAACGATAAGGCCATTTCCGTAACGCCGCCTAATTTCATCGAGCTGGAAGTCGTAGAGACTGACCCGGGCCTAAAAGGCGATACGGCGCAGGGTGGTTCTAAGCCTGCTACGCTATCTTCGGGTGCTGTGGTTCGCGTACCGCTGTTCATCAATCAGGGGGAAGTGCTGAAAATCGACACCCGTTCTGGTGAGTACGTATCACGCGCTTAACCGCGCGATGATAAAAGCGGCAGACATAGTCGCTTAAGCGTTTCGTTCATAAAGCCACGCGATACTGTTGCGTGGCTTTATGTTGTTAGGGAGAAGGGAATGACACTGAACTGGCAGCCAACGGCAACGATAGGCACCTTGCGCGAGCGCGCACGTTTGATCGCGACGGTGCGCGCCTTTTTTGCTGCTCGGGGCATATGGGAGGTGGAGACGCCAGTGCTCGGCCAAGGGGGCAGCACCGACGTGCATCTAGTGTCGCTATCGTCGCTTGCCCGCACCGATAAAGGTCAGCGCAAGCTATGGCTGCAAACCTCGCCTGAGTTTCATATGAAGCGACTGCTGGCGGCCGACAGCGGCCCCATTTTTCAGCTGGCAAAAAGCTTTCGTGATGGCGAAGTGGGGGCTCGGCACAATATCGAATTCACCATGCTGGAGTGGTACCGCCCTGGTTTCACGCTGGCGCAGTTGATAGAGGAGACAACGGCGCTGGTGGAGCACGTATTGCCCCAGTCACCTGGCCCGGTGGTGTACTACCGTTATCGCGAACTCTTTCATCGCCACTTGGAGGTAGACCCGTTCACCACGTCGC
>Ga0256829_1000269_pt1 | contig 60118 bp, 62 predicted proteins | sample 131447metaG_FD_185979 | JGI IMG/M metagenome (GOLD analysis project Ga0256829, IMG submission 185979) | Hydrothermal vent microbial communities from Lau Basin, Pacific Ocean - 131-447 | ecosystem: Environmental > Aquatic > Marine > Hydrothermal vents | place: Pacific Ocean: Lau Basin | collected...
CCCATTGTCTCTACGGCAAAAGCATTGCGTATTTTATGTCGTCGTTGGAAAAAGACACATGATAAACTGCCTGATGCCGTCATCGTTGAAGGACCACTTTCAGGTGGACATCAAGGATTTAAATATGATGAATGTTTCATGGAAGAAAATCAACTTGAAAATATCTTAGGACCAGTTGTAGAAGAAGCAAAAAATTGGGGTTCTATGCCTATTATCGCAGCAGGTGGCGTATGGGATCATGATGATATCGTAAAAATGATGGAGATTGGTGCCGATGGCGTACAGATGGGAACCCGTTTCATAGGGACTGTGGAGTGTGATGCTTCTCAAGTGATGAAAGACATCATCATAGGTGCTGAGGCAGATGACATTAAGCTCTTTAAATCACCTGTTGGTTACCCTGCACGTGGTGTGAGTACGCAGTTGCATGAAGACATCAAAAAAGGTACGGCACCCAAAGTAGCCTGTATCTCTAACTGTGTAGCCCCATGTAACCGTGGTGAAGAAGCGAAGATCGTTGGGTATTGTATCGCAGACAGACTCTCAGATGCCTATGATGGTATCGCAGAATCTGGACTTTTCTTTACAGGTGCAAATGGCTATAGACTGCAAGAGATTATCACGGTAAAAGAGCTTATTGATCTACTTATGAATGGAGAAAATAAGTAACATTATGCCAAAGATAAGCAGGGTTTTTGTCGTTGTTATTTTAATGCATACTCTACTTTTCGCGAGTTACAATAGCATGAAACATGCTATTGTCAAAAAAGGGGAACTTACCCTTTCTTTTTCTAAAACATTTAAAACATCTTATGTTAAGCACTTTATTCTTTCTCATCCTCATAGAGAAGTTTATGATTTTAAACATACACGCTTGGCACACAAAAAAGTACCTTTAGGTTTGGGTGAGGCTGTACGTATGGCACAATACAAAAAAGACATTGTTCGTGTGGTAATTACTGCTCCCAAAAGCTTTAAAGCACAAGCCTATCAGCCTTTGTGGTCTGGGAAAGAGTATCATATAGCTTTACCCAAGGGCTATGGTACGCACACTGTAACCAAGATAAAGGTAAAAGTTAAAAAGAAAAAAGTATATAAGCCACATAAACATGAACTCATCGTCATTGATGCTGGGCATGGTGGACACGATACAGGTGCTATAGGCGGAGGAAAACGAGAAAAAGATTTGGTTTTACAAATCGCTAAGCGCGTCGCAAAAGCTTTAAAAAAACGTGGTCATCCCGTCTATATGACCCGAACAAAAGACCATTTTCTTAAGCTTCCACAACGTACAAAAATAGCAGATAAAAAGAAGGCTGTGGTGTTTATCTCTATTCATGCAAATTCTGTACCTAAACGTAAACGTAGCAAGATACATGGTATAGAAACGTTTTTCTTGCAAAATACCCGTGATGCCAAATCACAACGTATTGCCGAAAGAGAAAATAAATCGGTCTTAAAAGGAACGACCAAATTAAGCCGTAAAGTCATTGTTGATTCTGTATTGTCTGGACCTAAGATTGTGCAGTCAAATAAATTGGCTATTGATGTACAACGACGTATTATCACCAATGTTCGTACTAAATACAAAGGTGTGAAAGATGGTGGCGTGAGACATGCACCATTCTGGGTATTGGTTGGTGCGAGCAGACCTTCTATTTTGGTTGAAGTAGGGTATATCTCCCATCCACGTGAACGTAAGCGACTTTTTACTCCTACCTATCAAAAGCTCATAGCCAAAGGTATCGCTGAAGGTGTAGATAGTTATCTGGCAAACAGAAAAAAAGAAATTGATTTTTAGGAAGTAAGATGAAAAATATAGTATGGTGTGTACTTGCATTAGGTATGTTAACTGGATGTATGGGACCAGGTGTTGACCGTTCAGACAGTGTCATCGTCTTAGATGCTGGACATGGAGGACACGATACGGGTGCCTTAGGTGCAGATAAAAGAGAAAAAGACTTAGTACTTCAAATTACAAAGAAACTCTATAAAGAGTTTAAGAGTGAGGGTTACAAAGTCTATTTGACGCGTGCGAATGACACTTTCTTAAAACTCGGACAGCGTACAAGAATTGCCGACAGGAAAGAAGCACAAGTCTTTATCTCTATTCATGCCAATGCCATTGCAAATAAAAATAAATTTAATGAAGTACATGGGATAGAAACTTATTTTCTGCAAAAAACAAGAGATGCAAAGTCTCAACGTATTGCTGCACGTGAAAATGCCTCTGTATTACAAGGTACAGATAGTTTAAGTCGCGATGTGATTATTGATTCTGTGTTGAATGGACCTAAAATCATTGAGTCTCATAAGCTTGCTATTGATGTACAAAATCATATGATGAAGCACTTGAATGATGAATATGATGGCGTGAAAAGTGGAGGTGTAATACCAGCACCTTTTTATGTACTTGTAGGTGCGAGTAGACCGTCTATCTTGGTGGAAGTTGGGTACATTACCAATCCAAAAGAGAGAAAAAGACTGTTTACTTCTGACTATCAAGAAGAGATAGTTGAAGGCATAGTTGAAGGTGTGGGAAGATACTTAGACAACCGACATAAAGAGATTAATCTTTAGGATTGTCTGTTGGTCTAAAATTTTGCTAATACTGCATCTATCTTAGTAATGATATGAGACAGCGTGAAAACACTGCCTATAATGGTTACTTGTAGTTTTTAATAGCTTTGTCTAAGATAGCAGTCGCTGCTGCTTTGTCTTTGAATCCTGAAACTTTCACCCATTTGTTTGGCTCAAGCATTTTGTATGTTTCAAAGAAGTTTTTGATACGGTTTAGAGTATGCTCTGGTACATCACCCAAATCATTTATTTTTGCATAGGTTGGGTCAATTTTTACAGTAGGTACCGCGATAAGTTTTTCATCACCACCTGACTCATCTTCAGTCATAAGTACACCAACAAGTCTACATTTGATGTAAGAACCTGCTTGAAGTGGGTAGTCACAAAGTACAAGGATGTCTGCCGGATCACCATCATCTGATAGTGTATTGGCTACAAATCCGTAGTTTGCTGGGTAGTGCATTGCAGAGTAAAGTACTCTGTCTACTTCTACTGCACCTGAATCTTTGTCTATCTCATATTTAATCATTGAGTTTAGTGGTACTTCTATGATTGCTTTGACTGCATCTGGGTTTTCGCCATATCCGATTTTAGTAATATCCATAAGGGTATCTCCATTGGGTTAAATTTGGCAGATTTTAACATAATATCTATAAATTGTACATCAAATTAGGGTACTATGGTTAATATATTTTTATACAAAGGAAGATTATGAAGAAAATTTTAATAGGATTATCTTTTTTATTGGTAAGTCTTAGCGCCGTTGAGTTAGGAAAGACAGCACCATCTGTGATTATTGAAGGTGAAAATGGTGGGAAGCTTGATGGTACAGCATGGCATTCGAGTATGTTAAAGGGCAAAATATACACTGTTTTCTATGTAGACCCCGATGAAAGAGATTTGAATAATCCTCTAGCAGATGCACTGAAAGCAAGAAAGTTTGACAGAAAAAAAGTCAATTCTGTGGCCATCATAAACCTTGCTGCAACGTGGATACCCAATGTTGTTTTGGAGTCATTGCTTAAAAAGAAACAAAAAAAGTTTCCTGACACGCTCTATGTGAAAGATAAGAAAAAAGTCTTGGTCAACAAATGGAGTTTGGCGGATGATAATTCAGATATTTTGATTTTTGATCAAAAAGGAAAATTGATTTATAAAAAGTTTGGAAAAGTATCTGATAATGAAATACAAAAGGTTATTGGGTTGATAGAGAAACATTTATAAGGTTCTCTAGTGAGCGCATAGCCTCATTTTTTCATACGGAATGTAAATACTAAAGTTAGGGAAGTTTGGGTATCTTCAACGGTAAGTATTTCATGCTCTATCATTGTAGAAATCGATAAGATAGTGAAATCCATCTTCTCTATGTAATGATATTTTACCACCAAGTTGTTGTACTTTTAACTCAATAAGACGTATTCCTAATGATTTCTCCTTGCTATTAGATTCTAAATTTTGGCCACTATCATTATAGGATAGTTGATATTTCTCTGCTTGAATATGAAGAATCTTTATGCATATATGTCCTCCATTGTTAAGAGCATATTTTAGTGAGTTTGTCAAAAGTTCTTGTAAAATGAGTCCCATATTAGCCATTGTATCCAAAGATAAAATGATATGATTTGACTCTATATTCACACCAATACTCTCGTCTGAACATGCATAGATAAGATGATGCACCAATTTTTCTGTATAACTTTTAAAATCTATATGTGGCGGATTCGCATACCAAGGGAATACCCTGTAGGGGCAAATTATGGTTTTTCGAAGTAAGAAGAACTAATGGTTAGAGCATTTTTAGATGGATTTTAAGTTTTATCTGTTTCAAAAAACATTATAGATAAGGCTCTTAAAGACAAAAAAGATAAAAATGGCAGATAATTTTATATTGTCCACTGCACAACTATTTGGACTTGATATCGCAACTAGAAATTACAAAATATTTTTCACCTTTTACCAATAGGTTATTGAATCCATTTGAATAAGATTCCTCGCTCACACTTTATCCACAATTTTATGTCAATATGACATACTTTAAGACATATCAAGTGCTATTTTGGTATATTCCACTTATTAGATTGAAGGATACATGGATGCACCAACTCAGGTTATTTTTACTCGTAAGTTCTTTGGCATTTTCAAGCATTGATTTGCCAGATAATTTTAAAGCAGATTTTACACAAATGATTACCAATACAAAAAATAAAGTTATACACTATAGTGGTGAAGTACGTTTTACAGAGGGAAAACTTTTTAAGTGGTCTTACAAAGTACCTACACAAAAAGAAGTCTGTACAGATGGTATGGAGCTTTTGGTGGTAGACCATGATTTGGAGCAGGTTTCTGCGTACTATATTGCCAAAGGTTTAGATGTTTCTAAAATCCTTAAAGAGGCAAAACATCACAGTGAAAACATCTATGTTGCAAATTTTGATAGTAAAAAGTACACGATACAGCTAGACAAACAACAAAGATTGCAAAGCATCGCTTACTTTGATGACTTGGACAATAAAGTACAGATAGTGTTTAAACATATGAAATATGGCAAGGGGAACTTCTCGAAAGCCAGTATGCAGTGTGACTATCCTGCAAGTTATGACGTAATAAGAGGATAAATGATGGAAGAACTGATACTTAAGATACAAGGAGATTCTACTTTTATGCTTATGGCGATTATCGCGGTAGTTGTGTTGTTGGTGATAGTTCTTGTGATAGTTGTCTCTGCTATGCGCGTAAAAACCTACAAAGACAGATTTTGGGATATACAGGTAGATAAGAAAGAAAAAGCAGAGTATATCACGGCGATAGAACGGGAACTGCAAGCATACAAGATAAAACATGCCAGTGACGAACAAGAGTTATCGCATTTTGCAGAAACAAAAGAGCGGCTTACTAGTACAACAGAGAAGTTTGCACTTTTGCAAAAAAACCATAATGAATTAGAAAAAGTACTGAGTCAGACTGCTGCAAAACTTGAGAGTGCTGAGTCTATGTATGAGAAGTTACTTGCAGAGCATAAAGCACTGAAAATACAGAGCGATACCGTAGCCGAAAACAACAGTAAATACCGCACAAACAATGCAAGACTACTCATGAAACTGGAAAGTGAAGAGCGACATACCTCTTCTCAAAAAGAGATGATGCAGGCACATAAGCAAGAGATAAAAGAAGAGTTTGAAACTTTAGCTAAAAAAGTTTTTGAGGGTAACTCTCAGAAGTTTGCAGAATTTTCAAAAGAAAATATGGACTCGATGATCAAACCTCTTCAGACACAAATATCGGAGTTTAAAAAACAAGTTGCAGACACCTACAATGTAGAAAGTCAAGATAGAGCCGTACTTAAAAATGAGATAAACTCTCTCAAAGAGCTCAATGAAAAGATAAGTAAAGATGCCATCAATCTTACCAACGCACTTAAAGGTGAGAGTAAACAGCAAGGTGTATGGGGTGAGATGGTGTTAGAGCATGTTTTGGAAGCATCAGGACTTAGAAAAGGGCATGAGTTTGAACGTGAAGTAAGTTTGAAAACCGATGAGAATGATACACTTCGTCCAGATGTCATTGTGCATCTTCCTGACAATAGAGACTTGATTATAGATGCAAAAACGTCACTTGTGGCATATGAACGGTATGTGAATGCTGAAAATGATACCTTAAAAGCGCAGTACCTCAAAGCGCACTTAGAGTCCATACGTTCCCATGTATCTGAACTTTCTAAGAAGAATTATGAGCGTTTAAAAGAGGTCAATACTTTAGACTTCATCTTCATGTTTATGCCAATAGAAGGTGCTTTGGCTGCGGCACTTGAGCACGACAGTAGCATTTATGATAATGCGTTTAAAAATAAGATACTCTTAGTAGGACCTACCACGTTACTTGTAGCTATGCGTGCAGTAGAAAATGTATGGAAGTTTGAACGCCAAAACCAAAATGCCCAAGAGATAGCGCGTCGTGCAGGTGCCATGTATGATAAATTTGTCGGTTTCTCAGAAGATTTGATGAAGATATCGAAGCAGATAGATGGCATACAAGGGAGTTTTTCAGCTGCACGGAGTAAACTAAGTGATGGCAAAGGTAACTTGGTAAGACAGGTACAACAGCTTAAAGAACTCGGTGCGCAAACAAGCAAAAAGATACCCAAAGAGATAAGAGGGAGTTAACATGTCCAAGCAACGTGTAGTGTATACTAAAAAACTGGCAGAGTACAAAGGTAAACCCTCGAAAATTTTTAAAAAAAATGGCAAAATAGAACGTGATTTTTATGAAGATGAATCCCTCAAATTACAGTATGAACTTGTAAAATTGCAAAAATGGGTGATAGACAATGACAAACGTCTTTTGGTTATTTTTGAAGGTATGGATACTGCAGGTAAGAGTTCTAGTATAAAAGAGTTTAATGCGTACTTGAACCCTAGAGAAGCACGTTCTGTCGCTCTTCCTAAGCCTAACTCAAAAGAACTTGGACAGTGGTATTTTCAGCGTCATCTCAAACAGATACCTAATGCTGGGGAGATAGTCTTTTTTGACAGGTCATGGTATAACCGTGCAGGGATAGAACAAATCTTTGGTTTTTGTACGCAGGCACAGCATGAACACTTTTATAAGCAGGTCAATGGAGTCGAAGAGATGTTGGCTGATGATGGTATGCTTTTTTTCAAATTTTACCTCAATATTTCCAAAGAGACTCAGGAAAACCGCATAAAAGACCGTGAAAATGACCCACTGAAAAGTTGGAAACTCTCAAAACTTGATTACAAGTCGATGGCAAAGTATGATGAGTATGAGGTACTACGTGATAAAATGTTTAGGCTTTCAGGGACGCTCCATGCTCCATGGTGTGAACTACAAGCAGATGACAAAAAGCGTGCACGTATCAATGCTGTACGCTATTTACTTTCTAACATCGAGTATGAAGGAAAAGATGAAAAACTCATCACAGGGGTAGATAAGAAAATAGTGACCTTGCATGTTACATAAATATTGTACGTAGTCACATCATTTATTTACGGCGATTTTTTCTACGTTCATTGACAGGAGGCATCCCTTTTGGATAGCCTGTTAAATCTCTAAAGTCTATGGCTAAACTGTAGCCTGACATCTCTTCAAACTCTTTAAAATCAGCAGCGTAAATAGTAAAAGATATCTCTGTAACATGTAACATATTCCATTTTTCAGCGAGAACTTCTTTTTGAAATACCACATGGGCATTTGTGATGCTGGGGATATCTGCATTTTTTGGAGTAGTTTCACAAGTGTAACGAACATAAAGTGGTTGAAGAGAAAGTGCTTTGATTTGGTCTAGTTTATGTTGTTTCTCTATTGTGGCACTAGTGGCATCACTATGTGTATCTTCTTTGTATCCAAAGTAATCTCCTGTAAGTACACGTTTAAATGTACGTCCGGGAGGATTGGTATCTGTATCTTGATGTGTAGAAGAAAATAAATTTTTAAAAAATTGAAACATACACTATAAACCTTTTATAACTTGAAGTTGTAGTATACTATAAAATAATTTTAACTTATATAATGGAGATAAGGCAAAGTCATTTTAGGGTAAAATACGGGATATTATTGAACAAGGAATACGCGATGAGCACAGTAAAAATTTGGCATAACCCAAGATGTAGTAAATCTAGAAATGCAGTCACACTTTTGGAAGAAGAGGGTGTGGAGGTAGAAGTTGTAAAATACTTGGACACACCACCAAGTAAAGATGAAATCGTTGAAGTATTAAATATGCTTGGTATCTCAGCAAGAGCATTGATGCGAACGAAAGAAGAGATATATAAAGAACTTGGACTAAAAGATGTGAGTGATGAAGATGCTTTGATAGATGCTATGGTGGCAAACCCTAGACTCATTGAAAGACCTATAGTCATAAAAGATGGAAAAGCAGCGATAGGGCGACCTATTGAAAATATTGTGGAGCTTTTGAAATAAATATGACATCTTTGTAAGGTATTGGCAGACATATTATTCTGCCTCTATATGAGAAATCCCCACTTTCAGCACATTTCGCTAAAATCACGTTAATTATTATAGATAAATATACACAAGGATAACACTTGCTTAGTACAGTAAATTTGACACAACGTTACGGAAAGAGAGTACTTTTCGACAAGATAAATATGACAATGGACATCGGTAAACGCTATGGGCTCATCGGAGCAAATGGTGCAGGAAAATCAACTTTTATGAAGATACTCGCAGGTGAGTTAGAACAAAGTGATGGTGAAGTCCAGTTACAACCTGGACTTAAACTTGGGATGCTTTCTCAAAACCAATATGCTTTTGAAGAGTACACACTGAGTGATGCAGTACTCTATGGAAATAAAAAACTTTTTGATGCACAAAAAGAGAAAGAAAAACTCTATATGGAAGGTGACTTTGAGTCTGATGCGGTTAACAACCGTCTAGGTGAGCTAGAGATGATTTGTGCCGATGAAGACCCAACCTATGAGTCTGATGTAAAGATAGAAAAACTACTTCAATCCCTTGGTTTCCCTGTAGCACAACATGGAGAGCTTATGTCTTCGTTGACAGGTGGTGATAAATTTAAAATCTTATTGGCGCAAGTGCTTTTTTTGAAGCCAGATGTACTATTACTCGATGAGCCTACAAACAACCTTGATATGGAGACTATCTCATGGTTGGAAAATGAGCTTAAACGTCATGAAGGTACGCTTATGGTTATCTCTCACGATAGACACTTTCTTAATGGTGTAGTGACACATATACTTGACCTTGACTTTCAAAACATTCGTGAGTTTACAGGGAACTATGATGAATGGTATATTGCGGCAAACCTCATAGCAAAACAAGCAGAGACAGATAGAGCTAAAGGGCTTAAAGAAAAAGAACAACTAGAAAGCTTTATTAAGCGATTTTCTGCAAATGCTTCTAAGGCAAAACAAGCAACTTCTCGTCAAAAACAACTAGATAAACTTGATGTTCAAGCCATACAACTTTCTTCACGCCGTGACCCGTCTATTATGTTTAAACCTCACCGTGACATAGGAAATGAGGTACTTGATGTTGAAAACCTTTCAAAGTCTTATGATGGTGAAATAGTTTTTGAAAATCTTTCATTTAAAGTAAAAAGTGAAGATAAAATAGCCGTTATCGGTGCCAATGGTGTGGGTAAAACAACCTTACTCAAAATCCTTATGGAAGAAATCGAAGCTGACTCTGGGACGATGAAATGGGGTCAAACGATTACTTACTCTTACTTTCCTCAAAACACAACAGACCTTGTAGTCGGTGACGAAGAGTTACCTCAATGGATACAAGGGTTTGATGTCAAGTGGCACATAGATGATATTAGAAAAACACTTGGGCGTATGCTCTTTTCTGGTGAAGAGCAGAAAAAAAAGATAGATGCCTGTTCTGGTGGAGAAAAACACCGTGTCATGCTAAGTAAAATCATGATGGACAGCTCAAACTACCTTGTGATGGATGAGCCAAACAACCACTTAGACCTCGAAGCGATTGTAGCCCTTGGTGAAGCACTGCATAACTATAAAGGTGGTGTCATCTGTGTGTCTCACGATAGAGAACTCATCGATGCTTTTGCAAATAGAATTATCCAAATCAATGAAGATGGTTCAATGATCGATTTTGAAGGTGATTATGAGAGTTTTGTTGAACAGTATGAGAAGAAATAAGTAGGGGCATCCCTTGTGGGTGCCCATAGTGAAGTTTAGTTGATGTTGGTAAAGACTGTTTGTACGTCTTCATCTTCTTCAAGCTTGTCGATGAGCGTTTCTAGCTCTTCCATGTGTTCGTCACTTAAGTCAATAGGTGTATTGGCGATATATTCTAATTTGGCACTTTTTACTTCAATGTTCATATCTTCTAAGGCTTTACTGAGTTCGCCAAATGAAGTAAACTCACCAAATACTCTGATAATATCAATATCTTCACCATCTTCATGTGGCTCTACATCTTCTTCTATCTCTTCGAGACCAAAGTCGATGAGTTCAAGTTCAAGCTCTTCTACATCCATACCTTCTGTTTTATCGAAAACAAAGACACATTTACGTGTAAACATAAAGTTGAGTGAGCCTGAAGTAAGCATCTCTGCACCGTTACGTACAAGTATAGCCTTGACATTGGCTACGGTTCTTGTGTTGTTGTCTGTGGCACATTCGACTATCATTTGTACACCATGAGATGCTTTTACATCATACGTAAGCTCTTTAATGTCTGCCAAATCTTTTGCAGCGGCTCTTTTAATGGCTGCATCGATGTTGTCTTTAGGCATATTTTGTGCTTTGGCGTTGAGTATGGCAGTACGAAGTTTAGGGTTCATATCGGGATCCATCCCTCCATCTTTGGCTGCCATAGTGATGATCTTCCCTAGTTTAGGGAAGATACGAGACATCGCTCCCCATCTTTTCATTTTAGCCGCTTTCCTATATTCAAACGCTCTACCCATAAGTGATATCCTTAAAATTAATTGTGAGATTATACTCCTACTTGGCTTAATACATTTTATTGTATGATTTACTTATCCGAGCTTATGGGGAAGGGTATGAAATTAGATAATATCTTAAGATGTGGCTATACTTTTACTGAAGATGAGTATGAGTTAGAAACACGGTACAGAGTGACAACTATTTCCATGCTTATTATTACCCCTATACTTTTACTAGCTTCTTTGTTTTATTATGTGATTGCAGATTTTACCAATGCATACGTACATCTATTTGCATTTTTCATGATACTCATAGCGATGTATTTGGCAAGAGTTGTGGGTAAAGACCAATACACTAACTTGGTTTATCTCATCTCCTTTATTTTTACACTAATCATTATGTTTGGGTACTATGCAACACCATAGTATTACCCTGTATCAACGTGGATTACCATACAAATTTTAGCTTCTTTTTTAGTTTTAGATATTTCATTGGGCATTTTAATAAGTATCTCCTTCGTTGTTTTTATAGTTATAATGAATGCTATACTTGGATATAACTCTTTTCAGTATGTTATGATGCAGCTAACGCCTGTGCTTATCGGGCTTATTCTTATTTATATCATAGAGAAAAAATTCTCAAAAACGATTGTCTTACTAGAAGATAGCAATAAAAACTTGGAAGAGAAGATAAATGAAAGAACAAAAGATATCGAAGAGGAAAAGTTAAAACTTGACTATCAAGCACATTATGATTTTTTAACAGATTTACCTAACCGTAATAAGTTTCATAAAGAAATACAAGAATGGATACATCGTCATTCCGAGCAAAAAACACAGTTTTCACTCTTTTTTATAGATTTAGATAGGTTTAAGAGAGTTAATGACTCTTTGGGACATAACGCTGGTGATAAGGTTTTGAAAATTATTGCTAGTCGTATCAAAATACTTATAGATGAAAAAAGTTTTTTTGCGCGTATCAGTGGTGATGAGTTTACCTTACTTTTTGAACATGGAAAAGATGCAGTTGATGCAGTCAAAGCGTTGGCAAATAATATCATACTTGAAATAGAAAAATCTATAGTATTGGGAGAGGCTAAACTTTACATCTCAGCGAGTATCGGCATCAGTTGTTACCCACACAATGCACAATACTATGAAGACCTCATTCAGTATGCAGACACTACGATGTTTGATGCCAAGGTTCAAGGCAGAGGTACCTATAAGTTTTATGATGAAAAGATGACACATAGGGTTAAAGATATGGTGCTGATGGAGACAGAAATTTATGATGGCATTAAACGAGATGAATTCATCCTTTCTTTTCAACCTCAAGTAGATATACGTACAGAAAATATATCTGGTATGGAGATTTTAGTACGTTGGCAGCATCCAAAACTAGGGTTTTGCTCACCAAATGACTTTATCCCTTTGGCAGAAGAAACGGGAGCTATCATCGCGTTAGACCATTATATCTTAGAAAAAGGTATGGAACAAACGGTACTTTGGAAGCGTATGGGGTATGTTATCCCTCGTATCTCTTTTAATTTTTCTACAAAACATTTACATCAAAAAGGTTTTGTAGCTTTTATAGAAGAACTCCTAGCTAAAACAGGCTGTAAAGGTGAATGGATAGAGCTTGAGATTACAGAGAGCCATATCGTTGCAAACATTGAAGAGTCTATAGTGGTTTTAAATGCTTTAAAGTCTTTAGGCATAACCATCTCCATAGATGACTTTGGGACAGGGTATTCTTCGCTTACGTATCTTAAAAGACTACCTGCGGATAAACTGAAAATAGACAAATCATTTATAGAAAAAATATCGGATAATCAAGTAGATATGACTATTACAAAAGCTATCATAGAGATAGGTAATAGTTTGAAACTGACGGTGATTGCTGAGGGTGTAGAGACAGAAGCACAGAAAGAATACTTGCATGCGCATGCGTGTTACCATGTTCAGGGACATTACTATTATAAATCGATGATCGTCTCTGAGATAGAAGAAAAAGGTATCTTTCAGCTTCTCTAGCTACTATGGGTTTCAGAGGTAATAATGAAATTAAACGAACTAAAACTAACCAATCCTTACTTAGACCTACCAGCAGAATGTCACAACAGGGTAACACCTAGTCCGCTTGTTAAGCCTCACCTTATACATACCAACAAAGATGTAGCCAAATTACTCGATATTGATGAAGAAGAACTTCATACAGAAGATTTTGTCAAGCTCATTAATGGTGAGTTTACAGCAGAGGGGTCAGATACCTTTGCTATGTGTTATGCAGGGCATCAGTTTGGGCACTTTGTACCTCGACTGGGAGATGGTAGAGCCATTAACATAGGTACACTCAATCATCTACATCTACAGCTTAAAGGTGCAGGAGAGACCAAATACTCACGTTCTGGTGATGGGCGTGCAGTGTTACGTTCCTCCATACGTGAGTACCTTATGTCTGAAGCCATGCATGGACTGGGCATAGAGACTACCAGAGCTTTGGGACTCATAGGCTCACAGCACAAAGTTTATAGAGAGACTTGGGAGACAGGCGCCATAGTGCTTCGTGTAAGTCCTAGCTGGGTGCGTTTTGGTACTTTTGAGTACTTTGCACATAAAAAGCGTTATGCAGAGTTGGAAGCTTTGGCTGACTATGCCATAGCAGAGAGTTACCCTCATCTTATGGATGAAGCCGACAAATATTTACACTTTTTTACAGAAGTCGTAGGCAAAACAGCCAGACTCATGGCACAGTGGCAAGCTGTAGGCTTTCAGCATGGCGTGATGAACACGGACAACATGTCCATACACGGACTCACCATAGACTACGGACCTTATGCATTTTTAGATGACTATGACTTTGAAAACATCTGTAACCATACTGACCAAGGTGGACGCTACAGTTTTGGTAACCAACCCAACATAGGACACTGGAACCTGCAAGCCCTCATGGTGGCACTTTCCCCACTGGTGAACTCTGAAAAGTTAGAAAAAGTGCTAGAACACTACCCAAGACTCTACACACAACGCTACCTCTACCTCATGGGAGAAAAGCTAGGACTACAAAACGTCACGCAGGAAAAAGACCTAGATTTGTTTAAACATCTGCTAGGTATGTTGCAGGGACTCACTGTGGACTATACGGTATTCTTTAGAACACTGAGTCACTATGACGGAGACAGAACAGCCTTACTCAAACTCGGACTTTACCACACACCTATGAATGACTGGCTAGACAGCTATGACGAAAGACTCCAAGAAGATGCATGGAGTACAGAGGAAAGACAAGCCTCTATGCTAAAGACGAACCCAAAGTATGTACTCAAAAACTATATGCTCCAAGAAGCCATAGATGCCGCCCAAAAGGGTGCGTTTAAGTTAGTAGATGATTTGTTTACCATAGCCCAAGACCCATACTCTGAACATCCAGAGTTTGAGAGGTGGGCTGGGGTGACACCTGATGTGTTTAAGAATGAGAAGTTGAGTTGTAGTTCGTGAGTAGATAATTAATTATGTATGTGTTAAAATCTTAAAAAATAATAAAGATGAAGTAATGAAAATACAATATATGTCAACTTTAGATGATGCAGTAGCTGTACAGATGAAATTGGCTATGTCATTAAAAACAACTCAAAGAAATAAGTTAATTGGTTTGTTAGGTGCACCATTATTTTTTGGCTTTGTTTATTTATCAGAAAGTGATAAAGAAATATGGGTGAGAATTGGTATATCATTATTTATAGCATGTGTATATATTGGGTTATATCTGATATTTTATAAACACTCCTATCGTAATTATATTAAAAAAGTTCTAATTGAAACACGTGGTACAGAAGAGGATATACCTGCTGAATATGAATTAACAGATAACCAATTAATTTATAAGGAAAATGGATATTCTGTAGCTTTTGATTTAAATAGTATTGTAAGTATAGAAAAAAATGATAAAAGTATTATTATTCAGTTCAAAAATAAAGGTATTGCTCTATTTGTGAATAGAATATTTAAAGATGATAATCAAAAACATGAATGGTTAAGGCATATAGAAGAAGGTGCGCAATTCTCACTACGTAAAAAGGAACAAAAATGACCCTAGAACAACTACAACAAACCATAAGAGCAGAGGTAGGGGTGCTGCTTTATTTCTCTGGAGAGAACTGTAATGTGTGTCATGCACTTAGACCTAAGTTTAAAGAGGTGTTTGATAAAGAGTTTCCACAACTCAAACAAATCTACTTAGATGCACATGACAATCCTGAGATATCGGCAAACTACTCAGTATTTTCAGTGCCAACGATGATAGTCTTTATGGATGGGCGTGAGTTTGCACGTGAGGGTAGGGCTGTGAGTTTGCATCAGCTTACGGAGCAGCTAAAGCGTCCGTATGGGATGATGACAGAATAATTATTGTTGCGTACTAATAGAAATATTCTCAAACCCTTTAGACTTTAAAATGTCTATCACCGAAACAAAATACTCAAATGCTGAAGCTTTATCCATATGTAAAGAGACCAAGTCTTTTTTAGGGTCAAGCTTTAGCAGTTTCTCTTTAATGGCATCAAGCGTTAACTCCTCTTTGTCATAGAAGTATTTGCCCCCTTTGTCTATGGTGATGTGTATAGACTTTTTATCTTCAGCCTTTTTAGAGCTGGCTGTGGGGAGATCTACTTTTATCGTTTGGTTCTTGACAAAGGTTGAGGTAGCTAAGATAATAACCAGTAAAACCAAAACAATGTCGATGAATGGTACGACATTCATCTTGTCAAAACGTTCCCTTCTCATTAACAGGTTCCTTTCTGGGCAAAGCCCAGCAAAGGACTCTTCGGCAGAGTGCCCATACAGCTAGCTGTATTTTGCATATAACGTTTGGACATTTTATCTCTCATCCTGCATGATTTCCCATTTTGACATGAGTATATCTACTTTAGTCAGTAGGGCATTGTAAAGTACGGTAGCTGGTATGGCTACGACAAGTCCTGCAGCTGTGGCTTTTAGTGCAAGGGCTAAGTGTTTCATGATCTCACCAGGGTTAATGGTATCTTGTTGGTCACCTATGATGTAAAATGTCAATATAATGGCAAGAACTGTACCAAGTAGTCCGATATATGGAGCATTTGACCCGATACTTGCAAGTGTAGATAGACGCTTTGAGAGGTCTATCTCAAGAGCGAGTTTATGTGTATATTTACTAAGGTCAATAGTACGGTAGTAGAGGACTCTTTCTATGGCATACGCAAAAGTGATGAAACTCAACAATATAAGTAGCCCAATCACTCCATAATCTACGATATCTTTTAGTTGTTCAATAGGCATTTAGGTTCCTAGTATTTAAATTGGATAGATTATATTCTAAGTATGTTAAGAGAACGTTAATGAGGCATACGACTAGAAAATACAAAATAAGCCATTTTTACTATTTTATTATGTTAACCATAAAAGTATAAAATAATAAAAAATCCAAATAAAAGGTTATAGAAGCGATTTTGAGCATCTTTTAAGTGATTTTACACCTTTCATAAGATAAAATCTTCTCACTTTGATTTAAAAGGAAGAGAATTGTCAGATTTATTTGAAAATAACGATAATACGCAAGAGATACTTATAGAAGACAGTATGAAGGCTAGTTACCTTGACTACTCTATGTCCGTCATCGTAGGGCGTGCCTTACCAGATGCACGTGATGGGCTTAAACCTGTACACAGAAGAATCCTTTATGCCATGGAAGATTTACACCTTTCACACAGAAGTCCTTACAAGAAATCGGCGCGTATCGTCGGGGATGTTATCGGTAAGTATCACCCACATGGTGATAACTCAGTGTATGATGCACTTGTACGTATGGCACAAGATTTCTCTATGCAAGCACCGCTTGTAGATGGTCAAGGTAACTTCGGTTCAGTCGATGGCGATAACGCAGCGGCGATGAGATATACCGAAGCACGTATGACCAGAATAGCAGAAGAGCTACTTTCGGACCTCGACAAAGACACGGTAGACTTCGTACCAAACTACGATGACTCTATGAGTGAGCCTGACGTTCTTCCTGCACGTGTACCAAACTTGTTGCTAAACGGTTCAAGTGGTATCGCAGTTGGTATGGCTACAAACATTCCTCCTCATAGACTTGAAGAGCTTGTTGAAGCATTGGTTTTACGTATAGATAACCCAGAGTCAACTATAGAAGAAATGATGACTATCGTAAAAGGTCCTGACTTCCCAACGGGAGGTATTATCTTTGGTAAAAAAGGTATTACTGATGCATACACTACTGGACGTGGGCGCATAAAAGTACGTGCTAAAACACACATAGAAGAGACAAAGACTAAAGAGATTATCATCATAGATGAGCTTCCTTTTCAGGTGAATAAGTCAAGACTCATTGAAAATATCGCGCAACTTGTACGTGATAAACATATAGAAGGTATCTCTGAGATACGTGACGAGTCCGACCGTGACGGTATGAGAGTGGTTATCGAGCTTAAGCGTGATGCGATGAGTGAGATAGTGGTAAACAACCTCTTTAAGCAGACACAGATGCAAGTGACCTTTGGTATTATCATGCTTGCTATTAACAACAAAGAGCCAAAAGTATTTAACTTGATGGAACTTTTTGACATTTTCTTAAAACACAGAAAAACGGTTGTCATTAGAAGAACTATCTTTGAACTTGAAAAAGCTAGAGCCAGAGCACACATATTAGAAGGTCTTAAAATCGCTGTCGATAACATCGACGAAGTGATTAAAATCATTCGTGCATCTTCAGATGACGCAGATGCATCTGAAAACTTGATGTCACGATTTAAACTCTCTGAGATACAAGTAAAAGCTATCTTAGAGATGAGACTACGACGTCTTACGGGACTTGCGATTGAGAAGATTGAGACAGAGTTGGCAGAGCTACTTAAACTCATCGCAGAGCTTGAAGGCATCTTGAAGTCTGAAGATAAAATCAACATCATCATCCGTGAAGAGCTTGTAGAAATGGGAGATAAATTTAGCATCCCAAGACGTACAGAAATTGTAGATGATTATGATGATATTGACATTGAGGATCTCATTCCTAATGAGCCTATGGTTGTGACTATTACGCATAGAGGGTACATTAAACGTGTCCCTGTGAAGCAGTATGAAAAACAACATCGTGGTGGTAAAGGTAAAACAGCCGTAACGACGTATGATGATGACTTCATCGAGAGCTTCTTTACGTCAAATACACATGATACACTTATGTTTGTAACAAATCGTGGACAGCTTTACTGGCTTAAAGTATATAGAATCCCAGAAGGTTCTCGAACAGCCAAAGGTAAAGCGGTTGTGAATCTCATAAATCTTCAAAAAGATGAGAAGATTATGGCCATCATCCCAACCACTGACTTTAATGATGACAAAGGGCTGGTGTTCTTTACCAAAAATGGTATCGTAAAACGTACAAACCTCTCTGAATACTCAAATATCAGAAGTAATGGTGTAAGAGCGATTAACCTTGATGAAGTAGATGAGATAGTCTCTGCAAGTATTGTAAAACCAGATACAAAATGGCTTTTCGTTGCGACGAAAAAAGGTCTTTGTATCAGATTTAAAGTAGAAGATGCAAGAGAGATAGGGCGTGTAGCACGTGGTGTGACGGCTATCAAGTTTAAAATTGATGGGGACTATGTTTGTGGTGCTATTACTATAGAAGATGAAGAAGATGAATTGCTTATGCTTTCAGAAAAAGGTCTTGGCAAACGTACATCAGCAGCAGAATATCGTGAACAAAACCGTGCAGGTAAAGGTGTTATCTCTATGAAACTCACTAGCAAAACGGGTGATGTTGTAGGTGTAGTAGCTGTTGAAGAAGACAAAGACTTGATGTGTTTAACTTCAGTAGGTAAGATGATACGCGTAGATATGGAGACCATTCGTAAAGCAGGGCGTAATACCTCTGGGGTTAAAGTAGTTACTGTAGAGAAAAAAGATATCGTAGTTTCTATGGCAAAATGTCAAAAAGAAGAAAAACCAGAAGATGAAAATGATGAATCTGAGGATGAAACAACACCATCAGATACTGACAATAAATTAGGATTAGAATAGCGTGGAAAGAAAATATAATATAGCAGTAGTCGGTGCCTCAGGTGCCGTAGGTGAAGAACTTTTTAGAGTTCTTGAAGAAGTAAAGTTCCCGATATCGACTATCCTACCTCTTGCATCTGCACGATCTGTAGGTGAAGAAGTAGAGTGTCAAGGTAAAGTCTATAAGATTCAAGAGCTTACAGAAGATGTTTTTGTAGATAAACATATAGATATCGCATTTTTCTCTGCAGGTGGTAGCATCTCAGAAAAGTTTGCTAAGTATGCAGTAGAGTCTGGGGCAGTAGTCATTGACAACACTTCACACTTTCGTATGATGGATGATGTACCTTTAGTCGTACCTGAGGTCAACCCTGAAGATATAGAAGAGTGGGAAGAGACAGGCATCATAGCCAACCCTAATTGTTCAACGATTCAAATGGTACAATTATTGAAACCTTTACATGACCTATACGGCATAAAAAGAGTAGATGTAAGTACCTATCAGGCAGTTTCTGGTGCGGGGAAAGTCGGCATGGAAGAGCTTGTGCTTCAAATGCAGTCATTCTTTGAATTTAAGCTAGACGAAGCAAAAGTAGAAGCTTTCGCGCATCAGATAGCACTCAATGTCATCCCTCATATTGATGTACCACAAGAGAATGGATATACAAAAGAAGAGATGAAAATGGTGAATGAAACTAACAAAATTATGCATAGTGATTTTGCTGTCTCAGCAACGTGTGTACGTGTACCAGTATTGCGTTCTCACTCTGAGTCTATTACTATTACTTTTGAAGATGGTGTAGATGTAGATGTTGTAAAAGCCAGAAAAGTACTCGAAAACTTTGAAAATGTCGTTGTTCTAGATGACATGAGTAAAAATGAATACCCAATGCCTATTATCGCAACGGATACGGATGAAACGTATGTTGGACGTATACGTAAAGACCTCTATGCAGACAATATTTTGCATATTTGGGGCGTAGCCGACCAAGTGAGAGTAGGGGCTGCTACCAATTCTGTACGTATTGCACAAAAGTGGATTAAACTAGAGGAAAATGCTTAATGATTGAAAGAGTCTTTGAGGGTCTTATTTGGAACAGTAGATTTATTGTGCTTTTGGCAGTTGTATTTGGATTGCTTGGTGCAATCATACTTTTCATAGTAGCTTCCATGGGTATCTGGGATGTGGCAGTAAAAGCATATCAGGTGATTGCACATGTCATTGAACACCCTGAACATTTTCATGAAGATATCGTAGCAGGTATCATCGGTGCAGTAGACTTGTATCTTATCGCAGTTGTGATGTTCATTTTTGCATTTGGGTTGTATGAACTGTTTATTTCAGACATCGATCAGGCAGAGGGTAAAAATGGTTCCAAGCTGTTGGCTATTCATGATTTGGATCAACTTAAAGACAAGATTGCAAAAGTCATTGTGATGGTACTGGTCGTAAACTTTTTTCAAAGAGTATTACGTACAAACTTCACCACAGCAGAAGAGATGATGTATTTTGCATTTTCTATCACGGCATTGTCCGCAGGGTTATATTTATTAAGTAAAGTAGGCAAACACTAGTATTCACTAGCTGTTTAACAATAAAATTTTCATTAAGGGGAAACAATTGAGTAAAATATTTGTAGACGCATGTCTAGGAAAAGAGACACCATACACACCCGTATGGATGATGAGACAAGCAGGACGTTACCTGCCAGAATATATGGCAGTACGTGCAGAGGCAGGAAACTTTTTGAATCTTTGTCATGACCCTAAAAAAGCATGTGAAGTATCACTTCAACCTGTAGATATAGTAGGTGTAGATGCAGCTATTATGTTCTCAGATATTCTTGTTATCCCTGATGAAATGGGTATGGACTTGAGTTTTGTTAAAGGAGAAGGACCAAAGTTCTCTGATCCGCTAGAGACACAAGCAGATTTGGACAGACTTATCGGAGGAGATGAGGCAGCGAGTAAACTAACTTATGTGTATGACACCATTAAACTCATCAAAGAGCAACTGGCTGAAGATAAAGCACTTATTGGTTTTACAGGTGCGCCTTGGACATTGGCTACCTATATGATAGAAGGACAGGGTACAAAAACATATAACATTTGTAAAAAAATGATGTATTCTAACCCAGAACTACTCCATAACATTCTTGCTAAAGTAACTGAAGTAGTAAAACTTTACATGGAAAAACAGATAGAAGCAGGTATCGATGTAGTACAGATCTTTGATTCATGGGCATCTGCAATAGAGCCAGGTAAATACGATGAATTTTCATGGAAATACATGGTAGAGATTGCAGACTACTTAAAGTCTAAGTACCCTGATACACCTATCATTATGTTCCCTAAAGGTATCCCTGCATTTATCGAGCGTGGACTAGTGTATGGTAACTTCGATGTCTTTGGTGTTGACTGGGGAACGCCTATGGCAATGGCTAAAGAAAAGCTAGGAGACAAGTATGTCCTCCAAGGAAACATGGAGCCATGCCGTCTTTACGACAAAGAAGCTACAACAGCATGTGTTGAAGCTATCCAAGAGATTATGGGCGGTAAAAGACACATCTTTAACCTTGGACACGGTATCCTCCCCGATGTTCCAGTAGAAAATGCAAAACACTTTGTATCAGAATGTCAGAGAGTTTCTGGTAAAAAATAGATGTCAAACATCATCTTCGGACCCATTCATTCTCGCCGTTTCGGCAAGTCATTAGGGGTTGATCTTAGCCCTGGTAAGAAGCAGTGTAACTTTGACTGCCTATACTGTGAGCTTGACCCTGCAAAGACGATGGATGCTTATGATGATGTAGTGAGTGTAGAGGAGATAACCAATGCTATTAGTACAGCACTTACCGAATACAAAGATATAGACTTCATTACCCTCACTGCCAATGGTGAGCCTACACTTTACCCCTATCTTTCAGAACTTATAGATGAGATAAATACTTTTAAAGGTACTACCAAAACACTCATACTCACCAATGCTGCAACGATTGACGATGAAAAAACACAAGATGCCTTACTCAAACTTGATGAAGTCAAACTTTCGCTTGATTGTGCAACCCAAAAGTGTTTGAAGAAACTTGATCGTTCACATAGGGGTATAGATGTAGAGAATATTAAAGCAGGGATGTTAGAGTTTAAACGTAAGTATGGTGGTCCATTGGTTATAGAGATTCTCATAGTTAAAACACTCAACGATACCAAAGAAGAGGTAGCTAAACTCAACGAATATTTACTCAAACTACAACCAACACGTATAGATATTGGTACGATAGACAGACCTCCAGCCTTTGATGTCAAACCTGTGAACTATGAAGAGCTACTTGAAATCAGCCATTGGTTTGATAGTACTTTACCTGTATATATCGCTTCACGTAAAAAAGCAGAGCTATTACCATCGCATTATACTCTAGATGAAATCTTAGATACACTCTCAAAACGACCACTTACTCAAGAAGATATAGATGCTTTATTTGATAAAGAGAGTCAAAAACACTTTAAAAACCTACTAAAAGAAGAGAAAATAAAGCCTGTTTCAACAAATGGTGTAATTTTTTACAAAAAAGTTTAAAAAACCCTTGACATCAAAGGTCTTTTTGTCTATAATCTCACCCACGAAACAAATAAGGTTTTTGCCTCCGTCGGTGCTAAAGCACAACGACTACGGTTCCGAAACTAAAAAAGTAAAACTCTTTACTTTTTCTTAACGTTTCTCATTGTTCCGGCATAGCTCAGCGGTAGAGTAGATGACTGTTAATCATTTGGTCCGAGGTTCGAATCCTCGTGCCGGAGCCACTTCAAAATCATAGTAACTTCAAAAATTATTTTAATATGTATAACATATAAATCCCATAAATCTACAGCACTAAACTCTTAATATATTTTGCTATAATAATGTCCTAATAAATCTAATATAAAAGTAGGGGAGAATGTGTAGATGAAGGGTATTATTTTAGCAGGGGGGTCGGGGACACGGCTTTATCCTATTACTAAGGGTATAAGTAAACAACTGGCACCTATTTATGACAAACCAATGATTTATTATCCTCTTTCTGTATTGATGCTCTCTGGCATCAAGGAAGTACTTATTATCTCAACTCCTGAAGATTTACCTCGATTCGAAGCATTGTTGGGTGATGGGTCAGATCTTGGTATGGCATTTAGCTATAAAGTGCAACCCTCTCCTGATGGACTTGCACAAGCCTTTATAATCGGTGAAGATTTCATTGGTGATGATGATGTATGTCTTGTCTTGGGAGATAATATCTTTTATGGACATGGATTGACACAGATGCTCGCTACCGCAGTAAAAAATGCAACACAAGAGCAGAAAGCAACAGTCTTTGGGTATTATGTAAAAGATCCTGAACGTTATGGTGTTGCTGATTTTGATGAAAAAGGCAATGTAACCAGTATAGAAGAAAAACCAAAACATCCACAGAGCAATTATGCTGTGATAGGGCTTTATTTTTACCCAAATAATGTCGTACAAATAGCAAAAGAGGTAAAGCCATCAGATCGTGGTGAGCTAGAAATAACAACAGTAAACCAAAGTTATTTAGAAACAAAAGAGCTTAAAGTAGAGTTAATGGGACGTGGCTATGCATGGTTAGATACTGGAACGCATGAAAGTCTATTAGAAGCTTCAAACTTCATTCAGACTATAGAAAATCGTCAAGGGTTAAAGGTGGCATGTATAGAGGAAATTGCTTTTGAGATGGGGTATATTTCAAAAGAAGAACTCATTACATTGGCACAACCCTTGAAAAAAAATCAATATGGTCAATATCTTCTTCAGCGTGCAGAAGAAGGAAACTTTAGCAGATGATATTTACACGTACGCATATACCCGATGTAATCATCATAAAGCCAACAGTACATGGAGATGAAAGAGGATATTTTGTTGAAACTTTCCGTCAAGATAAACTAGAAGAATTTTTAGGCTTTCGTGTACATTTTTGTCAAGACAATGAATCTAAATCGAGTAGAGGAGTCCTACGAGGCTTGCATTATCAGCTTCATCCCTCAGCACAAACAAAATTGGTACGGGTGATTCAAGGTTCTGTGCTGGATGTTGCCGTAGACATACGTAAAGGTAGTCCTACGTTTGGTGAGCATGTTGCTGTGGAACTTAGTGCTACAAATAAACAACAGCTCTTTGTCCCAAAAGGTTTTGCTCATGGTTTCGTAGTCCTTGAAGACGACACTGTTTTTGCCTACAAAGTTGACAATTATTATAGTCCAGATGATGACAGAGGTATTGCCTTTGATGATATGGAACTTGCTATAGATTGGCAGGTAGATACAGCAGAATTAATGCTCTCAGAAAAAGACAAAGTACAATCCAAGCTTTCTGAAACTAAGGATTTATTTAGCTATGCAGTCAACTATTATGACTAATGTTTTAGTCACCGGTGCCAAAGGACAACTTGGCAGTGAGATAGAAGTACTAAGTGCAACGTATGAAAAATACACATTTTTCTTTACCGATAGAAGTCTATTAGATATTTGCACTAAAGAAGCCATAGAAGAGTATTGTAAGCAAAACAGCATAGATGTTATCATCAACTGTGCAGGGTACACCGCTGTAGATAAGGCAGAAGAAGATGAAGCAAATGCCGATAGGGTGAACCATCTAGCGGTGAAGTATTTAGCCCAAGTGGCAAAAAAAGAGTCCATAAAACTTATACATATCTCCACAGATTATGTGTTTGATGGAAAACACTGTCGACCGTATGTTGAGACAGATGATACCCAAGAAAGTGGGGTTTATGCAAACACCAAACGTATGGGTGAAAAAGAAGTACAAAAGGAAAACCCTAAAAATACCATCATCATAAGAACATCATGGGTCTATTCTTCTTTTGGAAATAACTTTGTAAAAACTATGCTACGATTGGGAAGAGAAAGAAAATCATTAGGTGTGATATTTGACCAAGTCGGTACCCCCACCTATGCGAGAGATCTGGCGAAAGTGATTTTAGATATAGTACCTAAAATTGAGAACAACAATGTAGAGATTTATCATTATACCAATGAAGGTGTGACAAGTTGGTATGACTTTTCAAAAGCTATATTTGAACTGTCTGGCATAGGCTGTGATGTTCAAGCCATTGAAACAAAAGCATACCCCACACCAGCAACTAGACCACCCTATAGTGTATTGAACAAAAAAAAGATAAAAGAGCATTTTAATCTCACTATCCCTTACTGGAGAGAGAGTTTGAAAGAATGTTTATCAAATATGGGAGAAAAGAAACGGTGAAAAATATATTATTAACAGGAACAGCAGGGTTCATAGGAAGTAACTTTGTACCATACTTTTTAGAGAAGTATCCAGAGTATACTTTGGTAAATTTAGACCTGCTCACGTATGCAGGGGATTTAAAAAACTTAGAAGAGTGTAAATCAAACCCAAGATATAAATTTATAAAAGGAGACATCTGTAACCGTGAATTGGTAGAATTTATATTTACTGAGTATGACATTCAAGGTGTCATTCACTTCGCGGCTGAAAGTCATGTTGACAACTCCATTAAGAACCCAGGGGTATTTATAGAGACAAATGTCAATGGTACTTTTACACTCATAGATGTAGCACAAAAGTACTGGATGAATAAACCTTTTCAATATAAAGAACCTTATAAAGGATGCCGTTTCCATCATATTTCAACGGATGAAGTCTATGGAACACTCAACGAGACAGACCTCTTTACCGAAGAGACACCTTACGCACCTAACTCTCCATACTCAGCATCTAAAGCAAGTTCTGACATGATTGTACGTGCATACCAAGAGACGTATGGATTGAATACTGTCATCACCAACTGCTCCAACAACTACGGACCAAAGCAGCATGACGAAAAGCTCATCCCAACTATCATTAGAAAAGCCTTGGCAGGTGAAAGCATCCCTATCTATGGTGACGGTAAAAACATCCGAGATTGGCTCTATGTACTAGATCATTGTAAAGGCATTGACCTTGTGTATCATACAGGGAAAGAGGCTAATGTCTATAACATAGGCGGACGTAATGAAAGAACTAACTTACAGATAGTTGATGCTATTTGTAGTATTCTCGACGAGAAAGTACCGACTGCAAAATCATACAAAGAGCTCATCACTTTTGTAGAAGATAGAGCAGGGCATGACAGACGTTATGCTATTGATGCGACAAAGCTTGAAGAGTCCTTGGGTTGGGAAGCAGATGAAAACTTTGATAGTGGCATTATTAAGACTGTAGAGTGGTATCTTAATAAATATCTTAGGTAAGTAACCCCGTACTATACGACAACTCTTACTATATTTTGCTATAATAACACTCTTAATATATATGGGAATAAAAGGGATAACATAAAATGTTAAATGATTACAAAATCGCAGTCATCGGTCTAGGATACGTAGGTTTGCCTTTGGCGCATGCTTTTAGTGAAAAATATAAAGTAGTCGGATTCGATATCGCTCAATGGCGTATAGATGAACTAAATACAGGCATAGACCGTACACTAGAGTTGAATGAAACACAAGTCAAAGAAGCTTTGGCAAACAATATGGTTTTTACCAATGTTTTAGAAGAAATAGCAGATTGTAACGTATATATAGTCACCGTTCCTACCCCTATAGATAAGCATAAAAAACCAGACCTCACCCCACTTATAAAAGCCTCAGAGTCCATCGGTAAAGTACTTAAAAAAGATGATATTGTTATTTATGAGTCTACTGTTTACCCAGGGGCTACGGAAGAAGAGTGTGTCCCTGTCCTTGAGAAGTTTTCAGGTCTTACGTTTAATAAAGATTTTTTCTGTGGCTACTCACCTGAGCGCATTAACCCAGGAGACAAAGAGCATACGGTTACCAAGATACTAAAGGTCACAGCAGGTTCTACACCAGAGATTGGGTTGAAAGTTGATGCGCTATATGCGTCCATTATCACTGCAGGTACACATTTGGCACCTACCATTAAAGTCGCAGAAGCTGCAAAAGTGATAGAAAATTCACAACGTGATGTTAACATTGCTTTCGTGAATGAACTTGCCATTATCTTTAACAAATTAGACATTGACACCGAAGCAGTACTAGAAGCAGCAGGGACCAAGTGGAACTTCCTCCCATTCCGTCCCGGTCTTGTGGGTGGGCATTGCATCGGTGTTGACCCATACTATCTTACGCATAAAGCACAAGAAGTAGGTTACAACCCAGAAATCATACTAGCAGGACGTAGACTCAATGACAACATGGGCATTTATGTAGCCAATCAAGTCATAAAACTTATGATAAAAAAAGGTCAGAAAATAGAAGGTGCAAAAGTACTGGTATTAGGTATCACCTTTAAAGAAAACTGTCCAGACATTAGAAACTCAAGAGTCATAGATGTGATTGAAGAACTTAAAGAGTTTGGCACACATGTAGAAGTGTATGACCCATGGGCAGACAAAGAAGAAGTGAAAAGAGAATACAATGTCACACTTATTGAAAGTATAAATCTTGCAGACTATGAAGCTGTCATTCTTGCTGTTTCTCATGATAAGTTTAAGACACTTGACTTCACAACAAATGAAAATCAAGTACTTTTTGATATAAAATCATTTATAGATAGCAAAGTGGATGGGAGATTGTAGTGACAGTTTTTGGGCAGCTTTTAGAAACATTTAAAACAAACCAGAAGACTTGGCTTATTACAGGTAACGCTGGTTTCATCGGTTCTAACTTGACAGAGTTTTTGTTGAAGCATAACCAAAAGGTGGTAGGGTTAGACAACTTTTCTACGGGGTATCAGCACAATATCGATGATGTACTTTTTCAAGTTGGTGAGAAGAATGCGAAGAACTTTACGTTTATAGAAGGTGACATCGCTGACCTAGATGTTTGTACTCAGGCATGTGAAGGTGTTAACATCGTACTTCATCAGGCAGCGCTTGGTTCTGTACCACGTTCTATTGATGACCCCATAACATCCAATCGCTCAAATATTACAGGCTTTCTCAACATGCTTACCGCAGCAAAAGATGCTGGCATCAAGCGTTTTGTGTATGCCAGTTCCAGTTCTGTGTATGGTGACTCAAAAGAACTTCCAAAAGTAGAAGAACGTACAGGGAATGTTCTTTCTCCTTATGCAGCCATGAAAGCAACAAACGAACTTTACGCAGGTGTTTTCCAAAAAGTCTACGGTATGGAAACACTAGGTATGCGTTACTTTAACGTTTTTGGTAGAAGACAAAATCCAGAGGGTGCCTATGCAGCCGTCATACCCAAATGGGTGGGTTCACTTCTTGAAGGAGAAGATGTCTTCATTAATGGTGATGGAGAAACAAGCCGTGACTTCACTTACATTGACAATGTCATCCAGATGAATCTCCTTGCAGGAACAACAGACAACCCAAAAGCCTTTGGTGAAGCGTACAATGTAGCAGTAGGTGGTAGAAATACACTTAATGAGCTCTATGCACTCATCAACAAAGAGTTAAATACTCATATAAATACTTTTTCTGAAAAAGAAGCTCTCTATCGTGATTTTAGAGCAGGGGACATTCGCCATTCAAACGCTGACATTACTAAAGCCAAAACGACTGTAGGTTATGTACCTACCCATGATATTTATCAGGGGATGGAAGAGGCTATAGAGTGGTATATCAATAATAATAATAAAGGAAGTAGATAGTATGTCAAAGAATTTCGCACTTATGGGAGCATCAGGGTACATAGCACCAAGACACATGAAAGCCATCAAAGAGACAGGTAATGAACTTGTGGCGGCCCTTGACCCTTACGATGGTATAGGCATTATGGATAGTAACTTTCCACAAGCAGATTTTTTTACTGAGTTTGAACGATTTGATAGATTTGTAGACAAATAGCGTAGAGATACAGGTAAAAAAATACATTATATGTCTATATGTTCTCCAAACTATCTTCATGACTCTCACATAAGGTTTGCGCTTAAGAGTGGAGCAGATGCTATTTGTGAAAAGCCACTTGTACTCAACCCTCATAATATTGACCAACTTAAAGTGATAGAACAAGAGACTGGTAAAAAAGTGTATAACATCTTACAGTTAAGATTACATCCTTCTATCATCGCATTGAAAGAAAAGGTAGTCAAAGAACTTACAGCAAATCCAAACAAGGTTTATGACATTGATTTGACCTATCTTACTTCTCGCGGTAAATGGTACTTTGTCTCTTGGAAAGGGGATCAAAGTAAATCAGGAGGAATCGCCTCTAATATAGGTGTACACTTCTACGATATGCTTTGTTGGATATTTGGTGATGTAGAAGAAAACATAGTAACACTTAAAACGCCTGATGCAAATGCGGGTACATTCAAACTCAAAAATGCCAATGTACGTTGGTTTTTATCGGTAAATGCTAATTATCTTCCCGAAGAAGTGAAAGCTAAAGGTCAAATAACCTATCGGTCTATTACTGTAGATGGGGATGAGCTAGAGTTTTCTGGTGGTTTTACAGATTTGCATACATTAAGTTACCAAGAGATATTAAAAGGTAACGGTTTTGGTCTTGATGAAGCATATGGCTCCATTCGTACCGTATCTGCCATTAGAAATCTTGAACCTGTAGGGCTTAAAGGTGAGTATCATCCATTTTGTAAAAAGGTACTTGGGTAAGCATGCATTATTTGGTACATGAAACAGCCATTGTTGATGACAATGTAAGCATCGGAAATGACACAAAGATATGGCATTTTTCTCATATCTTATCTCAGACGAATATAGGACAAAACTGTTCTTTTGGGCAAAACTGTGTAGTCGGTCCGAAAGTGACTATGGGTAATGGTGTCAAAGTACAAAATAATGTTTCAGTGTATGAAGGGGTAGAAGTAGAAGATGATGTCTTTCTAGGTCCGTCTATGGTCTTTACGAATGTCATAAACCCAAGAGCTTTCATACAAAGAAAAGAAGAGTTTAAAAAAACACTGCTTAAAAAAGGTTGTTCCATTGGTGCCAATGCAACCATTATCTGTGGGGTAACTATAGGTGAGTACTCCCTCATAGGCTCGGGTGCAGTCATAAACAAAGATGTAAAAAACCTTATGCCCTTATGGTAGGCATCCCTGCAAAGCAGATAGGATGGGTGTCCAAAGCAGGAAATACTTTGGCATTGAATGAAAGACACGAAGCCGTTGATAATTTCGATAATAGCAAATATGCTATAATAGATAACCAATTAAAGGAGATCGAATGACTGCAATAATGAAAAAAATGGATAATGGTTTTTTTATAGAAAATATAGAAGGCTTTGAAATTATGGATGATGTTGTAGAAGTTAATATTGATATTATAGATGACAAGTCAAATATTTATAAAAAGCAGATGATTGATGCGGTGAGTGAGCATTATGAGTCTAAAAGAGAAAATCAAGTTAAGTGCAATACCGATGCCGAAACGATTGCAAAGTTTCGAAAAATGCATAATATCAATATTACAGAAGAAGCGTTTTGGGATAGCTTGAAGTGAAATATATATTAGATATTAATTTTATTCTTGATGCGATTACGGATAGAAGTGAAGATAAAGATAGTTATTTTACTATTCTTCTGGAATGTGTTAAAGAGAAGAATGCTTACATTTCATCCTCTTCGTTACATAACATTAGGTTTGTTCTAAAGAAGTATCATCATAGTTTTTATGATAAATATATTTTATTAGAGAAAAAAATAAAAATAGCAAAACTTCCAGCCTACGTCGATAAAAGCAGCAATTTATATGAAAATGATATTGAAGATTACTTAATAGAACTTTCTGCTAAAGCTATTGATGCTACAATCATTACAAGTGACAAAAAATTTCTTAAAAATTCATCTCTCACAATTTCTCCTGATGATTTTTTTATAAATGAATATGAAAAAGAAAAGTCAATTGACTTCGCAAACCTAAAAAAACAGTACTTTATGTACCAACCAAAACTTGAACGTACGATGGACAAAGTTTTAAACAATGCTAGCTATATCATGGGAAGTGAAGTAAAAGAGTTAGAAGACAACCTACAAAACTTTACAGGTGCCAAACATGCCATAACCTGTAGTTCTGGTACAGATGCGCTATTACTAGCGATGATGGCACTAGATATTCAAGCAGATGATGAGATTATCACTACGCCATTTACATTCATTGCCACAGCAGAGACCATCGCCTTTTTGAAAGCAAAACCTGTGTTTGTAGATATAGATGAAAAGACATATAACATCGACCCCTCTAAAATAGAAGAAAAAATAACATCTAAAACAAAAGCCATTATGCCAGTGAGCCTTTACGGACAGCCTGCTGATATGGATGCCATCCAAGCCATAGCAGACAAACATAAGCTAAAAGTCATTATAGACGGGGCACAAAGCTTTGGAAGTACCTACAAAGGCAAAATAGACTCTAATTTGGGCGATATTTCAACTACATCTTTTTTTCCTGCTAAACCATTAGGATGCTTTGGTGATGGAGGGGCTGTATTTACGAATGATGATACCCTTGCAACAAAGATGAAATCACTTAGAGTCCATGGACAGTCAAAACGTTACCATCATCAATACATAGGCATGGGTGGACGTATGGATACCTTACAGTGTGCTATTGTAAACGTCAAGCTAAAACATTACAAGAAAGATTTGGCTTTACGTCAAGAAATTGCATCTAAATACACAGAAGCTTTAAAAAACAAAGATTTGGTTTTACCTTTTGTTAATGAATATGCGACTTCGGCTTGGGCTCAGTATTCTATACGGGTAAACAATAGAGATGAAGTACAAACTAAGCTCAAAGAGCAACAAATTCCTACGGCAGTACATTATCCTATGCCACTTCATTTGCAAGAGTGTTTTGAGTATTTGGGGTATAAAGAGGGAGATTTTCCTGTAGCAGATATGATTTCAAAAGAGATTATGTCTTTGCCGATGAATCCTTATGTGGGTGATGATGAGATAGAATATATAAGTCAACAATTAGAAATTCTGTTTTTTCAAAAGGATTTACAAGATGTCTAATATAATATTATGAATAATCTAAATTTTAGAAAACAAGTACCTAGAAATTTACTTATTAATCTCTTTTCTTTTGTTTCCACTCTTCTTATTGGACTATGGCTTACACCATATTTATTAAAAAGCTTAGGGATTATAGCTTATGGGCTTATCCCTCTTGCTATGTTTTTTTCTCAATATGTAGGGGTGATTTTAAATGCTATTAATATGTCTATTAATAGATTTTTATTAATACATCTTCAAAAGAAAGAAGATAAAGAAGCAAATGAGATCTTCAATACTTCACTTATTATTATATGTGTATTTGTATTACTTCAATCTGTTGTAATGGGTATTATTATTTTTGACCTTACATTCTTTTTTACAATCGAGAAAAGTCTATTAGATGATGCCATGTGGTTATTTGGATTAACCTTTATAGGTTTTTCTATCTCTCTTTTTCGATCCATATTTGGAACTCCACTTTTTGCTTATAATCGTTTAGATATTTTACGAATGATAGATATTTTTCAAAATGTTATTCGAGTTATAACCATCATTACTCTATTTTTTTATGATGAACCATCTCTCAAATATATAGGGGTTGCAAATTTATTATCTGCTATAAGTGCCGTTACACCTACTTTATATTATTTTAAAATATATACCCCTCAATTAAAAATAAATTTCTCTTTTTTCAGTAGAAAACGTGTTTCTGAACTATCGAAAATGTCTATTTGGATTCTTGTAAATCAAGTCGGTGTTCTATTGCTTGGGAATATAGACTTATATTTAGTGAATACACTCCTTGGTTCCCGTTCAACAGGCGAATATGCGATTATTGGACAAATTACTAGTTTATTCAAAACTTTGATAACTTTAGTTGCAGGAATTATAAGCCCTGTAATTATGATTTATTATGCTAATAATGAATTGGAGAAGCTTAAAAAGATTGTAATATTAGCATCAAAAGGAATGATAATAATTATGATTATTCCACTAGTAATTACTATTAGTTTATCTGAAGACTTATTAAACTTATGGCTTGGAAGTAGTTATAAATACCTACATACTATAATATCATTTTCACTATTATTTTATATTATCACCATAGCAATTATTCCATTATTTAATGTCACTATTGCATATAATAAAGTTAAGTTACCGGCTATTATAGCTATTGCTCTAGGAGTTGTAAATATTATTGGAGTATACTTGCTTATAAAATACACAGAATTAGGATTATGGAGTATTGTAATTATAAAATTATTATCTGAAATAATATTTTCAATTTTTATGGTTATATATGTCTCAAGAATTTTATCTATGAATGTGATTTCACTATTAAAAATTCCAATTATATCAATAATAATATTCAGTATTAATTATATGTTGATATTCTTATATAAAGAGTACATTAATATGGACTTATTTTCAAATATTATAATACTTGTTATACTATTGGTATTTATATTGTTACCTTTTATTTTTCTCAGTATTTTTTCTAAAGAAGAAAAGCAATTGTTAATGAAAACTAATAAAGTCAAGACTTTTAAGTGGGGATTGAAATGAAAAGGAATACTATAAAGTTAGCAATAGTTATTCCATATTATAAAATTACATATTTTGATGAATTACTTGATGCATTAAGTAAACAAACTATTCCCAAATTCAATATATATATAGGTGATGATGATTCATTCCATACACCTAATGAATTAATGAAAAAATATGAAAATAAATTAAATATACAATATAAAAAATTTCAAACTAATCAAGGGGGAACTAATTTAGTTGCTCAATGGCATAGATGTTTAAATCTGATAAAAGATGAAGAATGGGTATGGATACTTCCTGATGATGATATTCCTTCTCTTAATGTTGTTGAAGAGTTTTATAAAGGGTTGGATTTTCAAAAAAAATATAACATTAAAATAATGAAATTCCCTGTGAGTATTATTGATGAAAATAGTAAAATTATAAAAGATTTAAATTTTCATGACCCACTTATTGAAAATAATTTAGATTTTTATGAACGAGTTGTGAGAGGAGAAGCTGGAGCATCATTAGGAGACAATATATTTCATAGAGAAAGTTTAGAATCACAAGGAGGTTTTGTTTATTTCCCAAAAGCTTGGGGTAGTGATCATGCTACCTTACTGCAAGTTTCAACAGGGGGAAATATTTACTGTTTAAAAAAAGCAAAACTCTATTTCCGTATGAGTGGAGAGAATATTTCCTCAGATACGACAGATGGATTAATAAAATTAGATGCACGAATAATGTTCGCTAAATGGCTTAAAAAAAATGAATATATTTTTCCTGACAGACCAAGTCATGATTTTTATAAATTCTTTTATTGGAAAGCAGAATATTATATTTTAAATGAATGGAAATTTAGTATATATTTATTTATGAAACTATATAATTTAAGAAAAATTTGTATGCAATCAAATAACTTTCTCCCTATATTTAAAGTTATTTTGCAAAAGATTATAAAATGATTAAAAAAATAATTTATAATTTATTTAATAAATTACAAGATCAAGCTATAGAGTATAGAATTAAAGAAAATGCTAAAAAATTAAATTTACATTCTTCAGTTAAAATCTATAATAGTGAAATAAATGGAAATGTTTCAATCGGGAAGTTTACATATATAGCACCTTGGTCCATAATCTCAACAGGAAAAGAAAGTACAGTAACTATTGGTAAATATTGTGCCATTGGTAGATATGTTTCAATTACATCAAGAGGGCACTCTTTAAGAGTACCAACTTCTGATGAAAACTATACTATTCATAAAGATATAGAAGAAAATACAATAATTGGAAATTATGTTTGGATTGGAGATCATGTTTTTATTAAACATGGAATAGTTATTGGAGATTATGCAATTGTAGGGGCTGGTTCTGTAGTCACTAAAGATGTAAAACCTTTTGAAATAGTAGGCGGTGTTCCTGCAAAACATATTCGCTTTAATACGGAACACTATAAATCTATGGAAGTAAATTCAATATGAAAAAAATTTCATACCTAACAAACTGCTATTTAAATAAATGGGATGATTTAGAAAGTATTCATATTAATAATTTTAACAATAAAGTTTTATGGATATTATTTCAAATATTTCAAGGATTTGATACTATTTCGTTTGGATATGGTAGAAGTAAAACAATTAATTTTGAAGATGAATATTTTTATTTTCAAGATGGAGATAAAAATGAATTAGAAATTTTTATAGATAAACATACAAAGAAACAATACTATGAATAGAATATTGTACCTAGATTGGATAAGAGTTTTTGCTATATTCGCAGTTATGGTATTGCATGCATCTTCTACATTTTTATATCAATTCCAAAAAATAGATATGAATGCGTGGTGGATAGCGAATATTTATGATTCTATGGTAAGAATGGCTGTTCCTCTCTTTTTTATGATTACAGGTGTGATTTTTTTGAAAATGAAAAGTGAACCTTTAAAATTATTTTTTAAAAAAAGATTTATAAAAATTATTATTCCTTTGATAGCTTGGTCTTTTGTATATATACTTTTTAGAAAATATATATTAAATCAGGATATAATTTTACTCAAAGATATAATATTATCCTTTTTTCGCAAAGAGTATTACCATCTTTGGTTTTTATATTCACTCATAGGTATATACTTGTTTATCCCTATATTAAAAATTTTTATTGAATATTCTTCAACAACATTACAATACTATTTTATTATACTTTTTATAATTTCTTCTGCTATTGTTCCTATTGTAACAGATATATTGCATATAGATATACCGAATTATTTAACTATGATGCAAGGGTTTGGAGGTTATTTAGTTTTAGGATATTTATTGTCAAATATTAAAATTACAACTAAGATTTTTTACATGGCAGTTATTTTTATAATGATTAGTACTTCTGTTACAATTATAGGAACTTATTATCTATCATTCAATGAAGGGGTGTTTAATGGATTTTTCTATGACAATTTTAGTATCACAACCATCATTCAAACTAGTAGCTACTTTATAGTTTTAAAATACTTTGGTGAAAAAATTAATACATTTAAAAATATATCTATCAATAACTCTATAATTGTTGTCGGTATAACAAGTTTTGGAATATATTTAATACATCCTTTAGTTATGTGGGTGTTGGAAAACAAAATAAATATAACACTACCAATTCTGTATTACGTTCCTGTACTATCTATAGCAACTTTTTTATTATCGTTTATTATTGTTTATTATCGTTTATTTGATGCAAAAAATCCCTTTAGTAAAATATATGGTGCCATAAAATTATGAAAAAAATATTACATATAGCCAATTGGTATCCAAATAAATGGGATGATTTAGAAGGTATATTTATCAAAGAACAATACAACGTTTTCTCAAAAGTAACAGATAGTCACTTGATACATGTACAAGTTCGTGATGCTGAAACATTCATGGAATATAAGTATATAAAGTATTCAGATAGAGAAGAAGGGTATTACTTTTTAACGAGTATAAAATTCAACAAACTTATTGAATTTTTAACTACCTTTTTACTTTTATGGGCTTTAGTAAAGTCAAATTATAAAAAATATGATTTACTTCATTTTCATATAGCTTATCCTCTTTTAATACACTACTATTTATGGAAGAGAATCATGAAAATGCCTATTATTATCTCCGAACATTGGTCTGCTTATCATTTTAATTTTTATATGCCAAAATCTACAAAAAAATTAGGGGGGATTAAAAGAATTTTTAGACAAAAGATAGCACTTATTACTGTATCCAAAGCATTAAGAACTGACATTCAAAACTTTGGAGAGATAGTTGACTTCCCATCAATAGTTATTCCTAATATAATTAATAAGAGTTATAAAAGTAAAGATGATTTATTAGGTAATATACCTAGTTTTTTTATTGTAAATATTTGGAGAGAAATCAAAAATCCTTTTTCTATGCTAGAAGCATTTGCACACTTGTCAGATGGAGGAATCCAATATAGACTACAAATCGGTGGATATGGTGAACTATTAGAAAAAATGAAACAATTTGTAAAAAATAGACAACTTGAATCTAATATCACATTTTTAGGAAAAATGGATAATAAACAAATTGAAAAAGAATTAAATAATTGTGATGCCTATTTATTCTCCTCTAAATATGAAACTTTTTCTGTGGCATGTGCAGATGCACTTAATTGTGGTTGTCCACTAATCGGACCAGCTATCCCTTCTGTTTTAGAGTATACAAATAGTAAAGAATTAATTTGTGTTGATCATGATACATCTACAGAATGGCAAGAAAAACTCTATTATTTTATACATAATAGAGCTAAATATAATAAACAACAAATTGCATCAAGAGCAAGTGATTATTTTTCAAATAAAAAGATACAAAAATCATATATAGGTTTTATAAATGAATATTGTTAACTGGATAAAAGATAAGATTTTTTCGATTGTGACACAGTATAACCATATAGATAAAAAAGCACACATCCATCCATCAGCTTATATCTCTGGTTCATCCATTTATGGTGATGTTCAAATAGATGACGGATGTAAGATTTTTCAAGCAGAAATATTAGGTAAAATTAAAATAGCTAGATATACTTCACTATGGGGTTCAAATATAACTATTATTGGTAGAGAAGAAGGAATCACTATAGGTTCATTTTGTTCTATCGCACGAAATGTATCTATACAAGAAGATAGCCATAATCCAAACAGAATAACTACTTATTTTGTTGAACAAAATGTATTAGGTTTAGCATTAAGTGAAAATGCTAATGTTTCAAAAGGAGCCATCAAGATTGGTAATGATGTATGGATAGGTTCAGGTGCACAGATTCTATCAGGCGTAACAATTTCTGATGGTGCTATCATAGGTGCTGGAGCCATCATAACGAAAGATGTCCCAGCTTATGCTATAGTCGTTGGTAATCCTGCTAAAGTTGTTAAATATAGATTTGATAAAGATAAAATTTCCTATTTGTTAAATCTTAAATGGTGGGAATGGTCTGTTGAAGAAATTGAGAAAAATAAATTTTTTTTAATATCAATAAATAAAAAGAAACTTGATGATAAATAATAAACAAGTCCTTATTATCTCACCCGAGCCTTGGGATGGTCACTTTGTAAGTAAACACCATTATGCGATAACATTAGCAAAGCTAGGATATAAAGTATATTTTTTAAGTCCTCCAGATAATAGTTTGTCTAAAGTTAAAATTAATACAACAAAATATCAAAATCTATACAGTGTAGTAGCCTCACAAGTGGCAAAAGGATTGAGATTTTATCCAAAGTTATTACGTAATATTATAGAACGAAGATGGTTAAAAAAATTTGAAGCAACAATAGGTCAAAAGTTTACAACTATATGGCTTTTTGAAAACTCAAGATTTTATAATTTGAATTTTGCAAAAGATAAGTTAAAAATTTATCACCAAGTTGATTCAAATCAAAATTTTCATACAAAAGAAGCCTCTATCACAGCAGATATATGTTTCTGTACGACAGGTTTTATAAAAAGAAATTTAACGCCTTTTAATAACCATGTTTATAAGATTCATCATGGTGTTTCTCGGCTAGACACTTTATTCTTACCAAAAGAAGAACATAAAAATTTAAACAACAACAATATAAATGTTGTTGTTGTTGGAAATCTTGACATATCATTTTTAGATATAAATACTTTGGTATTATTGATAAAAAAATTTCCTAATATTACTTTTCATCTTGTTGGTAGCTATAATAAACAAAAAAAGTTGTTTAAAAGCTGTATAGGTTTAGAAAATATCGTATGGTGGGGAAGGGTAGAAAGTAATCTTATACCTAAAATTTTATCTAAATGTGACATTCAACTACTATTATATAACGCTAATAATCAAGTAGAAAAAGAACAATTAGCAAGTCCTCATAAAATGATGGAGTATTTTTCTAGTGGAAAAGTTACAGTTGCTACTTATACAGATGAATATAAAGATAAACGACATCTACTAGAAATGGTCGATAACTCAAATGATTATTTACAAAAATTTGAAGAAGTAGTAAATAATTTAGACTTTTATAATTCTGAAGAAAAAAAACAGGAACGAATAAAGTTTGCAAAAAATAATAGTTATGAAAAACAGCTTGACAAAATAATGACGTTGTGTAAAAAGCATAACTTAAAAGGACTCTAGTATGAAACAAACCAAACCAAAAATAATAATCTTTCTCTATAACAGATTTTTTGACCCACTTATCCAGTCAAATTTTTGGCTATACATCAAAGACTATTTGGAACATGAAGACAACCCTTATAACTTTCATCTTATCACGTATGAAAATACAGAGTTTCCATTGACCAAAGAACAAGAAGCATTGGTTGAACAGTGGAAAGCACAGGGGCTTGAGTGGTCTACGCTTCAGTGGCATCAGGGGTCAGGACTGAAGCAGAAATTTATAGACCTTTTTAATGGTTTTAAAATGGTAATGAAACTTCGTTTTAAAGGTTTTCGCCACATCATGACACTAGGTTCTGTGGCAGGAACGTATGCATATACCTATGCATTGCCTTTACGTATGAAACTTTTTCTGTACCAGTTTGAACCCCATAGCGAGTATGCTTTGGACAACGGTATGTGGTCTGCGGAGAGTAAGCAGTATAAGATATCTCATTTTTTAGAGAAAAAAGCAGCATTGTTTGCAACAACTATCGCTTCGGGGACAGTATTTATGCAGGAGCGAGTCAAGGAAGTATGGAAGTCTAAAGCGGACTTCATCAAGATTCCTACTGTTGCAAATGATAAAAAATTCATCTTTCATAAAAAAGATAGAAAAGAGACAAGAGACAAACTGGGTATAGCTGAAGACAAATGGGTACTCTACTACCCTGGTAAGTTTGGTGACCTTTATTACAGAGAAGCTTTTGCATGGATGTACAAATGGCTCAAAGAAGAAGAACCTCGTTTGCATTTACTCATCGTCACACCGCATACGGATGAAGAGGTCAAAGCATTGTTTGACACAGCAGCTGTTGCGACAGAAGACTACACCATAGCACATAGTGCCTATGAAGACATACACAAGTATGCGTCAGCTTCAGATTTCGCCATTATCTCTGTACCTCCTGGTCCTTCAAAGAAGTTCATTTCAAACATTAAGGTAGGTGAATACCTTTGTGCTGGTATGCCCTTTCTCATCACCCGCGGGGTATCTGAAGATTACATCTATGCGGAAGAAAAAGATGTAGGTGTGGTGGTCGATGATTTTGTCGAGGAAGATGTAAAAAAAGCATGGTCGGAGATAAAGGCGTACCTCATGAGAGATCCAGAAGAGCTTAAAAAGCACTGTAGAGAAGTAGGCTTAGGCTATAGAGGCTTTGAAGTTTTAAATAAAAAGTTTAAAGAGGCTTTGGTTTCTTTAACTAGTTGACAATACCAACTATTATATGTATAATAAGCAATATATGAGGAGCATTTATGCATTCAGTTAAAACAACATTTACGTTACCAGATTATATAGCTAGGGAACTTTCTGAATTTGCAGATGAGTTGGGTGAAAAAAAGAGTCATATGGTTACAGAAGTATTGAGTCAGTACTTTGATACACTTGATCTTCAACTCGCATTAAAACGTTCAGAGGAAGTGAGTGAAGGAAAAGTTTCAACTGTGAGTTTGGAGAGCATCAAAGAAGAACTTGGTCTGTAATGGCTGAGTATACGTTTTATAAAATCATATAATCTAGAATATGAATTGGCATTGATGCAACAGTCAAAGATCAAAAAACTCAAAGGTAAATGGCAAGGCTTTTACAGACTGAGATTGCGAAACTATAGGGTTATCTATGAAAAGATTAATGATCAGTTGGTGATACATATAGTGAGAATTGCGCATAGAAAAGAAGTATATTGATACAAATAAGGATAAATAAGAATGCTAACTAACAAAACAATTTTGATCACAGGTGGAACAGGCTCTTTTGGAAAAGCCTTTGTTCGCTATATTTTTAAAAACTATCCTAAAATTAAAAAAATAGTTATCTTCTCGCGTGATGAACAAAAACAACATACTATGTCAAGCGAGTTTTCACCAAAAGAATACCCTATCAAATACCTACTCGGAGATGTTCGAGACACAAATAGAATAAAAGAAATTACAAGAGGAATAGATATTATTATACACTCAGCTGCTATGAAACATGTACCTGCTTCTGAACAAAATCCTATGGAGTGTATTAAGACCAACATACTTGGTTCGCAAAATATTATTGATGCTGCTTTAGAAAACAATGTTAAGCAAGTTGTAGCACTCTCTACAGATAAAGCAGCCTCGCCTATCAACGTGTATGGCGCGAGTAAGCTACTTTTGGAAAAGCTGTTTGTGTTTGCCGATGCACAAAAGATGGAACAGGATATCAAGTTTTCCACCGTTCGATATGGCAATATCTTCGGGAGTAAAGGCTCGGTGATTCCTTTCTTTTTGAACAAGAGAGAAGAGGGTTTTTTGCCGCTCACCTCTGAAAAGATGACACGTTTTAGCATTACTTTACAAGAGAGCATCGACTTAGTGATGTATGCACTCACCAAAGGATGGGGCGGAGAGATCATCGTACCTATAGCACCATCATATAGACTTCCCGATGTTGCTACGGCAGTAGCACCGGAGACAGAACATCGCATCGTCGGCATACGCAAAGGTGAAAAATTGCATGAAGTCATGGTAACATCAGAAGAGTCCTTTGATACTGTAAAACGAGACAAGTTTTACATCATCTGTCCCTCAGAAGGAAATTGGGACCGGGAAGCGTATGGCCAAAAAACAGGTGCAACGGTAGTGGAAGATGGCTTTGAGTATGATTCTGGATCTAATGATGTGTGGTTGTCTGTTGAGGATATAGAGAAACTTATAGCAGATGAAGAGATGATGTAGCATGTCAATACATTTTTACCATACCATCAATAAACATCCACTTATTTCTATTTTTATCACTGCACTTCTCTTAAGATTGGCATTCAGTTTTTATTTTCAGCAGTTTTATTTTGGTGAATTTATTTTCAAATATAGAGATACATCCAGTTATCTGGATCCTATTTTAAATCTTATAAACCATGGTAGTTACATCGGAGACTTTTATCTTGAAGATTCAAAATTTTTTCGTGTACCTGTGTATCCTGCCTTTTTAGGTTTTGTGCATCTTACTTTCGGTGCAGAATATTTTGATTATGCTGTTGCGCTTATTCAGTCTTTATTGGATTCCATCTCGGCAGTACTTGTGTATCTGATTTTATATAGAGTAACAAGTTCACATGCTATGGCCTTACTATCGGGACTTCTTTATGCCTCGTACCCTTTTGTCATCTTATGGTCACCGATCAGCTATACGGAAGTTTTACAGATATTTTTCATCTTTTTACTTATGTATTTGGTTTTGGTTAATCACTGTGAAAAAAGATATACATTTTTGCAGGGTATTTTGGTAGGTATGTTGATCTTGACGAAGCAGTATCTGGGGTTATTTCTCCTTGTGCCTGTAGTGGTGGTCTTTTTTTCAGACGCCATGAAAAAAGAGATGCGTAAAAAAATGATGTTGATCTTTATGGTTTTTGTAGGGATGGGAATCGTACTAACCCCATGGATAGTGAGAAACTACATGGAGTCCGGAAAGGTGATCGTACTGAAGGCCGAATCTACAGGCTTACGGGCACGCGGTCTTGACTTTGAAGCGTTTGAAAAATTTGCAACCCTGTTCAATGAAAACATCACCCCTATGATGAATGACATTGCCTACAGAGGTACTGTAACTTTTGATAAACATTTAGCATTTGTGTCTGCCCATCAAGATGAGATAGATGCCGCGACAAAAAAAGCACATATTTGTGGTTCCAGTTTTATGGAGATAAGAGAGTCTACAGGTCAGGGTATCCCACATAGTGGTTGCGATGATAAAGTTGTTAAGGATTTTGATACATTAACAGATATGTTTTGGAGTGAAGTGCCATTATCTGAAGCGATGGAAACAAGGGTTGATGCCGTCCAGAAGATATTTATGAAGTCAAATATTTTATATAAAAAAATAGCATTTTCGAAGACTGAGTTTTTAAAAACAGCATTGTTCAAGTATCGGGTATTGCTCATACTGTTAGGTATGGTTGGTATGATACTTATACTGATGAACTATGTGAAGAGTATGCATAAAATCTTTGTTATGGCGGTAGCAATGACCTCAATGTCATTTTATGCATTTTTTGCGTTGCTGATCGTTCATGTTGAGATGCGTTACATCCTTGTACCAGATCTGTTAATGACTATATTTGCCTCGGTGCCCATTCTGCTATTGATTGAAAAAATAAAATTTAAATCTGTTCAGATAAAATGATGAAGAAATTTTTATATGTAGGTATTTTCGCAACACTGGTTGATTTCTCTCTCTACAGTGTATTGATCTATCTTGATATATGTACTTATACTGTGGCTACAGTATTGGGATACTCGACAGGATTTGTGGCTAGTTTCTTTTTGACAAGAAAGTATGCTTTTTCTGAAATAAAGGTTGCTAAATTCCATCATGAATTTTTAGCTGTATTGGGTATAACATTTATGGGTTTGTTATTGAATCTATTTATAGTGTATCTTATGGTAGAATTAGCGTTAAATGATTATATCGCGAGAGCTGTTGCTATCGGGTTGGTTTTTTTCTTTAATTACTTTGCCCGAAAACGCTTTGTTTACGCATGAATAATAGGAACATTATGATAAAAGGTATGAGATGCAATATGTAAATGTGAAACCTGTAATTTCTTTGATTTGCCCCTGCTATAATGAAGAAAATGTAGTTGAAATATTTTTGAGAGAAATAACCCTTATATTAGATGAAATTGGGAAGTTATATGAAATAGTTTTTATTAATGATGGTAGCCTAGACAACACTTTATCTACATTATGGAAGCTGAAAGAAGATAAACCATATATACGTATTATAAATTTATCGAGAAATTTTGGTAAAGAAGCAGCTTTAACCGCAGGGTTAGATATGGCAAGGGGAGATGTAATCATCCCAATAGATGCTGATCTTCAGGATCCACCAGTATTAATAAAAGAATTTGTGGAACATTGGGAAAATGGAAGTGATGTGGTTTTAGCAAAAAGGATTGACAGATCAAGTGACAGTTTTCTTAAAAGAATGAGTGCAAAATTATTCTATAAAATTAATAACAAGATTTCAAAAGTTGAGATTCCTGAAAATGTAGGTGATTACAGATTGATTACTAGAAAAGTTTTAGAAGCGTTACAGCAGTTACCCGAAAGTGAACGTTTTATGAAAGGACTTTTTGCATGGGTTGGGTTTAAAACTTCAGTAGTAGAGTATAAACGTGATGCTAGAATGGCAGGTGAGACAAGCTTTAGTGGTTGGAAACTCTGGAATCTAGCGCTAGAGGGGATAACGAGTTTTAGTACTGCTCCACTGAAAGTTTGGCTCTACATGGGAATCTTTATTTCTTTTCTCTCTTTCTTGTATGGTTCTATTATTATGTTTAAAACAATTATATTGGGGATAGATTTACCTGGTTATGCATCAACTATGACTGTCATACTTTTTTTAGGAGGCATACAACTCATAGGTATAGGTGTGCTTGGTGAATATATAGGTCGCATCTATATGGAGTCAAAACGTAGACCCACTTATATAATAGATGAAGAGTATTAGAAATCAATGTATTGTTTTTTAGTATTTTATCGTAGTGTAAAATAAATGATAAAAATAGACACACCCTTAGTTTCCATTATCATGCCAGCATACAATGCAGAATCTTTCATAGCAGAAGCTATCCAGTCAGTGATAGAGCAAACTTTTTACGACTGGGAACTTTTGATTATAGATGATGGAAGTACCGATGGTACAGCAAATATAGTCAATACTTTCTCTGATGAAAGAGTTATGCTTATACAACAGGAAAATGCAGGAGTAAGTGCAGCTAGAAATGTAGGACTTGATAGAGCAAAGGGTAAATACATTACTTTTTTGGATGCAGATGATATTTTGCCTCATAGAAGTTTGGAAGTAAGGATTGAATATCTTAAATCTCATATTGATATTGATCTTGTAGATGGGAATGTTGTTATAAAAGACAGTGGGATGGTTGAAGATATACGAAAGTATGTCCCATATTACAATGGATTGCATCTGGAGCGATTAATAGCTTTAGACTCTAATGTTTTTTTTAATGTTTGTTACATGTTTAAAAGAAGTGTACTTGGAGATGTTCGTTTTAAAGTAAATATGACCCATGCAGAGGATCTTTTGTTTTATATGGAACTGTCGAGTAAAGAACAAATAATGTATGGTTATGTAAGTGATGAAGTATACTGGTATAGAAGTGGGCACACCTCTGCGATGACAAACTTAGTAGGATTGGAAGATGGGTATTTTCAACTAATCCGAGAAGTTAAAAAACTTAAAAATATTTCAACAATATCTTTTTTTATGTTTAAAATTAAAATAGCAAAGATTATGTTTTTAAGTTGGTTGAGTCAAAAAAAACTCTTTAAATCTTTTTTGTGTGTAGTTCGCTTGTTGTGGGGAGGAAAGAAATAATGATTGAAAAACAGAGACTTCATAATCTTCATGCCATTAGAGGATGGGCGGCACTGTTTGTTGTAGTAGCACATGCGAAAAATCACTTTTGGGTAGGGGGGAGTGAGTATATAAATAAGTATCCTTTAGATACATGGGATTGGTATCAGTATATTCTAATGCCAATAGATATGTTAACTTCATTTGCTAAGATATATGTAATTACTTTTTTTGTTTTGAGTGGGTTTTTTATCACAAGAAGTATTAGTATGAAACAGTACTCCATTCCTTTTTTCTATGGGGATAGATTCATCCGTATTTATATTCCTTATATGGGAGCATTACTCATTGCTTTCTTAGCATTTTACAGTTCTTCTGTTGTCTACCCTGAGCTTTTTAAAATGTCCGAGTTAGACCACTCGTACAATAAAATGATCATACGGGCTTTTAACGATTTTGGTATCGACTCATTTTTATCAGCACTATTTTTTCTTCCAGGAGAAAGTGGTACATTTTTTGGAAATAACTATCCCTCCTGGTCACTCTATTTTGAAGCACTCTTTTATATTACTATTCCATTTATCCTTTTATACATAAAAAGATATCTTTTTTTTGGCGTAGCACTAGTTTTGTTTATCGTCTCTTTCTTTTATGGTAGTGGTTGGTTAACGGTAAATTCTTTTGTATTTTCTTATACTATATTTTTTGCGATGGGTGTATTGTTGTTTGAACTGACCAATGATGAAAAAGTAAGATATCTCATCATTAAAATAATCCGAAGATATACTAATTCTGTTTTCTTAATCAGTATAGTAATTATGATGATGGCAATTCCTTTAGGACATTTAGGCTATAGTAAATATGGTTTTTTATTGGGGATGATTGCTTCAGCTTTATTGATATTACTTGTGCTATATGGTAGAAATACAAAATTATTTTTATTTTTCAAAAAATTATTTATAAATAAAATATCTGAGTTTTTAGGAACGATTAGTTTTTCACTCTACTTAGTTCATGTCCCTGTTATGACTTTATATTATGCTATGTGGACAAAATATACAGGAGAGTTTGTTTTTTATGACAGGATCTACTGGATAGCTGTTTTATGCGTCATCCCCGTTGGCTATCTGAGTTACCTAATCTTCGAAAAGAATTCACTCATACTACTTCAAAAATATAAAAAAAAATACAGTAATACAAAAAAATGATGAAAATTTTAGCCTTAACAAAATACGCCTATGAGGGACCCAGTAGCAGGTACCGTTTTTATAACTATAGGGATTGTTTCAAAAAAAATGATATTACTTTGGAGATAAAACCATTTTTTGCTAAGTCATACTTTATGGGATTTTCCAAAATACAAAAAATAGGTATCGTCCTTTTATCGTACATGCGTAGAGTTGTATTTTTTCTGGAGATGATGCTTTTTAAAAACAGATATGATTTGTTCTTGATAGAATATGAGCTTTTTCCGTATTTTCCTGCATGGTTTGAGTACCTTTTAAAATTAAGAGGCATAAAATATATGGTAGACTATGATGATGCCATTTTTCACAAGTATGATATGAGTAAAAACAAACTAATCAGAATGCTTTTAACAAACAAAATAGCCAAGGTTATGGCATATGCAGATGAAGTCATCGTATGTAATGCCTACTTAGAGAGTTATGCTAAAAAACATAACAAACATACCTTTAAGATACCCACCGTGGTACTACTCGATACCTATAAAGAAAAAATGGATACATTTCAAAAACCAAAAGAAGATGTTTTTGTGATAGGGTGGATAGGGTCTCGTACGACCTGTGTGTATATAAGGGAAATACTTCCTGCGATTGAAAAATTTGTTGAGACATATAGCAAGACACGCATAGATTTGGTGGGTTTTGACAGGGCATTGCTTACTGAAGATGAAATAGTAAAATGCCATCTCAATATTATTGATTGGTCAGAAGAGAAAGAGATTGAGAATATCTTGACTTTTGATGTAGGTATCATGCCACTTCATGATGATGCATGGAGTCAAGGAAAGTGTGGGTTTAAACTGGTGCAATATATGTCTTGTAAAAAACCTGTAATTGCTTCACCTGTGGGGGTGAACTGTACTTTGGTAAGAGATGATGAAAATGGATTTTTGGTAGATACAGTAGAAGAATGGTTTTTGGCTTTTGAAAAACTCTATTTAGATGTCGATTTAAGAAAAAAAATGGCCGAGAATAACTTCTGTAAAATAGAAACAGAGTATAATCATGCATTAACTTGTAAAATGTATATGTATCGTATAAATAAAATAATAAATGTAAAAAAGAGAAGTAAATGTTAACCTACTGGATGATGTATTTTGTGGCAGCAACAGGTGCTTTAATGTATGCGGGGAAAAACAAGATTCGTTCCAATGGTGTTGCTTGGATGCTTGTAGGTAGTTTATATATATTTCTTATAGGGTTCCGTAAGTCTGGAGGAGATTGGAATAACTATCTACATCGGTTTGTAGAGTTACAATACATGACATTCGATACTGCACTTGTCGGGCGAGATAGAGGCTACCAAACTATCGCGTACTATTGTTCTGACTGGGGACTTGGGTTCTTCACCTTGACGATGATTTGTGCAGTGTTGTCTATGGTGGGGTTGATAAAGTTCTTACGTCAACAGCCTAATGCATGGTTAGGTATGACTGTGGCTGTTCCTTATCTTATATTGGTAGTATATATGGGGTATATGAGACAGGGGGTGGCTTTGGGTCTTGTGATGTGGGCTATAGTGGCTCTGCAACGTGGTAAGTTTTTGAAGTTTTTGGTGCTGATTGTAATCGCGACTACCTTTCATAAATCTGCCATTATGATGATCGCTTTTGGTATTTTCTCTGGAGATAAAGGAAAACTTTTTAAACTTTTGGGTGTTATAGCTGCTGTAGCAGGAGTTTGGTCACTTTTTGTCAGTAGCGAAGCCACTGTACTATGGAAAAACTATGTAGACGCCCAAATGCAGTCACAAGGAGCAATGATACGGGTATTGCTCAACGCTATACCAGCTGTATTGCTCCTGTACTTTAGAAAAGAATGGAAAAAATATTTTGACGATTATCGTTTTTGGGTCATGGTCTCCTTTGCTTCGTTGGCATCTATCGTCATGGTGAAATTTGCTTCTACCGCAGTAGATAGAATGGCACTTTATTTTATCCCCTTGCAGATTATCGTGTATGCACGACTTCCTTTACTTGCACAAAAAAGATTATCGCCTAAGACAACAACATATCTTATCGTGTTGTTTTACTTTGTCATTTTATTTGTTTGGTTAAATTTCGCTGCCAATGTACGCTATTGGCTCCCTTATCGTAACATGATATGGCAAGAGTTGTTTTAAATGCGTGTACAAATACCATTGAAAGAGAAGTGTCGTAGATGTGTGGGATAGTTGGAAGTATAGGAAGACATAAACAAGAAGAAACCATAGAAAAGATGCTTGAAGTACAAGCATATAGAGGTCCTGATGACAGGGGTGTTTTTGTAGAACAGATAGGAGAACAGTATGTTCATCTAGGGCACAACAGACTTGCCATACAAGATTTGTCTGTGCATGGGCATCAACCTTTTGTGTCAACGTGTGGAGCGTATGTTATAGTCTTCAACGGGGAGGTCTATAACTTTAATGATATTCGTAAAGATTTGGAGGCACTTGACTATCGTTTCGTCTCAGGAAGTGATACAGAAGTGATACTGTATGCCTATATAGAGTGGGGCATAGCATGTTTAGAGAAATTTATAGGGATGTTTGCTTTTACTCTCTTAGATAAAAAACGGGGTAAAATTTTTTTAGTACGAGACAGAGCAGGTGTGAAACCTCTGTACTACTATCATAACGATGATACATTTATGTTTGCTTCTGAACTCAAATCGTTTCATGCACATCCAGACTTTCAAAAAAGTTTGAATAAAGAGGTGTTACCTTACTACTTCCAGTTTGGCTACATCCCTGCACCACATACTATCTTTAAAAACACACACAAACTAGAACCTGGACATTACATAGAATGTGATATGGAACAGTTAGTACTTGAGATTCATCAGTATTGGTCTATAGACGTCTGTTACAAGAAAAAGAAGTTTGAAAAAAGTGAAAAAGAGATAGTGGAAGAGTTTGAAGAACTTTTAACAGATGCCACCGAGCTTAGAATGGTGTCTGATGTACCTGTAGGTGTGTTTCTAAGTGGTGGTTATGATTCATCTTTAGTGACTGCATTACTTTCAAAGGGCAAAGTGCGAAAACTGTATACCTTTACCATAGGGTTTGATAACAAAAAGTACAATGAGGCAGAACATGCAAAGTCTTTAGCCGAGCATTTTGGTACAGAACATACTGAGTATTATGTCTCTGCTGACGAGATGCTTAGCAAAGTAGAACAACTTCCTTTTTACTATGATGAACCTTTTGGTGACAGTTCGGCGATACCTACGATGATAGTCTCTGAACTTGCAAAACAACATGTCACAGTTGCGCTTTCAGCAGACGGTGGAGATGAAGCTTTCTGTGGATATAGCAAATACTTCTTTTTAGAGAAATTTGCGCCGATATTTTCAAGTCCTGTAAAAAGAAGAGTACTTCAGACGATATTGAACCTTTTTGATGGAAAACAAATTGAACGACTCAACAGTCTCTTACCTAAAAAAGTACAGCAGACAAATATAGCAGATAAATACAATAAATTTAAACGTGCTATGCATGCTGACTCTCTTGAAGATATGTTTTTGCATGCCTCTTCCTATGTAGATAGGAAGGAAGTAAGTAGCTTCCTCAAGATAAGTACAGATAAAAGTCTATATAAACAGTTTTCTATGGCTAAAGATATGCCGTTGCTCGATGCTATGATGCTTGCTGACTATAAAAGCTTTATGGTAGATGATGTGTTGACCAAAGTAGACCGTGCAACCATGTCTGTGAGTCTGGAAGGTAGAGAACCTTTCCTTGACCACCGCATTATAGAGTTTATGGCACGTGTGCCTGTTGATTTGAAATATAAAAATAGACAAGGGAAGTATTTGGCACGTCAAATACTCTATAAGCATGTCCCACAAGAGATGATAGACAAACCAAAAGCAGGATTTCAAATACCTTTGGTAGAATGGTTACAGACTGATTTGAAACCTTTGGTTGAAAAATATTTGGATCCTTCACGCTTGGATGGAGAAATATTTGATGTGAAAAAAGTAGCACAGATGAAACAGACACTTTTTAACGGCGATGCAACAAATGTTAATGCTGTTTGGTTCATACTGATGTTTGAGATGTGGAGAGAAAAATGGCTTTGACTGAGTATTATAAAGGCTTTGATTGAAAAAGATACTGCTACTTGTTCTCCTCATAGGAGTATATATTTTTTTGAATGTAGGAAAATGGATAGATGTGAGCCACCCTCCTGTAAAATCAGAGATTGTTGCTTGTTTAGGTGGAGGTACGGTTGAGAGAGTTGAGACATCTATCAAACTTTTCAAAGAGGGGTATGTAGAAAATATACTGATGCTAGGAGAATCTTGGTATCATCATCCTTATCTTAAAAAATGTGGGGTTGAAGGTGTATGCATCATAGAGGACAGCCCTAAAAGTACAGAAGAAGAGATAGCTTTTCTGATAGCATATATGAAAAAGCATGATATACATACGGCACTTATAGTAACTGACCCACCACATACAAAACGCGTGGAAGTGCTAATCTCTCAGTTATTAACACACGGTACCACTAAATTTACTTTGCACTTAAGAATTGTAGGTTCAGAAGTTGCATGGTGGAATAAAAAAAGATACTACCAAAATAAAAAGGCTCTCTCTTTTGTCTGGCATGAGATACCCAAGATTGTGTATAGAGTAGTCATGGGTCAAGGGCAACTTTAGTGGTTTCCTAAAGTAAATATAAAAGGTTAGTACATTGAATAAAACCATAGCAATAGTCATCAACACTTCATGGAATATCTATAACTTTCGTATGGGTTTAGTGCAGGCATTACAAAAAGAAGGCTATAGTGTAGTAGCCATAGCCCCTAGAGATGTGTACTCTGAAAAACTTGAAGCATTGGGGTGTGAATACCACAATATTGATATCAATAACAAGGGAACAAACCCTATAGAAGATGCGAAGTTGGTACGGGCATTTTATACCTTATATAAAAGCGTAAAGCCAGATGTGATACTTCAATACACCATAAAACCAAATATCTATGGTTCTATGGCAGCAGGACTACTCAAAATACCTGTTATCTCCAACATCTCAGGACTTGGAACCGTGTTTTTAAATGACTCTTTTTCTTCAAAAATAGCACGCTTCTTATATAAGGTAGCACTGCAAGTCCCCCAAAAAGTTTTTTATCAAAATACGCATGATAGAGAGTTGTTTGTTACATCTAAGTTGGTAACGAAGAGTAAAACAGACCTTTTGCCAGGTTCAGGGATAGATACTGAGAAATTTAAACCTAAGCCAAGTAGCAATAAGACACAACAAAGCGTACGTTTTTTGTTTATAGCTCGACTACTAAAAGATAAAGGGCTCTTAGAATATGTGAATGCCGCAAAAGAGATACAAGGGACATCTGTTGAATGTGGCATCTTGGGAGCCTACTACCCTGGAAACCCTACTGCCATAACGGAACGTGAGATGAAACAATGGGAAGATGCAGGTATCGTCAGTTACATAGGTGTAAGTGATGATGTACAGTCGGTGATAGCGAAGTATGACTGTATCGTTTTACCCTCATACAGAGAAGGGCTTTCTCGTGTTTTGCTAGAGGCGGCGAGTATGGCAAAACCCATCATCACTACAAATGTTCCTGGCTGTAAAGAAGTGGTAGATGATGGCATCAATGGCTACCTCTGTGAACTTAAAAGTGCAACATCTTTAGCAAAACAAATGCGTAAGATGCTGGCATTGAGTGATGAAGAACGAAAAACTATGGGGCAGTATGGACGAGACAAAGTCATACAAGAATTTGATGAAACGATAGTCATCCAAAAATATTTGGAAGCCATCGCTTTACTTTTGGGTTAAATAATATTTTTTGATGAGTCTATAGGGACGAATGAACAGATATAAAAAAGAGAACTTCTTTGGAAGTTGGATGAAGACAAAATCATCATACTTGGGGCTAAATAGCGCTCTGTATGTAAAGCGTAGTTTGTCTGAAAGATTTTCACGCATGGCTAACAGTAAGAAAAAAGAGTGATGTGATTTTTCTTTTGAACCTACATTGCAGAACTGCATTCGGATGATTTTTTCTGTGAGTTTAGAGACTATAGTATCGTGTGTATATAACTTTTCTACGGCATGAGGCAGTTTAAGTGGAAACAGTGCTTGTGTGAGCGAAAGGCCAATAAACAGTATACGTGTAATACCCATTTTTTCAGCTTCTAATATGAGATACTCCCAGTTTAGAGTACTATATGTTCTGATGCTTCTCTCTATGTCACATATCCACTCCAAACGCTCGAAGAGGTGTTTTGCACTGTGAGTACAAAGGTAGAGGAGTAGTGCTTCAGGTGTGAGTGTAGGCAAGGTATGCTGCCCGATAGTACACTGTGAAGTTTGTGCCCAAAGTGTAGCTTCATCCCATCTGATAGCATAATTTTTAGAAAGTAATGCCCAGTGTATCTCTACATGTACCATGGCACGTGGATGATGAAAACCTAAGACATTTACACAGTGAAAAAATGTTTCCTCTGTTTCTTTTTTGAGCGCTATCTCTGGTATATAACCATGTGTTTTCATACGTGCTACCATGCGTGAACGGTCTTTGGCTTGGATGAGTATATCGATATCTCCATACTGTCTCAGGGTGATGTCGCCATAAGCATTTTGTGAGAGTGTCGGACCCTTGAAAGAGAGAGCTTGAATGTTATTTTCTTGGAGGAGATGTATGATTTTTATAAGTTCAGATGTCATCAACATATTTCTATGGGCAATCTGTTGGTAAGCTGATTGCCAATGTTGGATATTCTTAGTAGGGCATTGCTGTTTGATACATTTGTAGACTAGTGGGAGTATGCCATGTTGGGATGCAACAGCAATTTGAGATGGATCATTTGTCATAAGAGATTGAATGAATGCTATCTCTACTTTTGATAGATTATGTTGGCAGCAGGCTATGAGAAACTGTAGTTCATCTGATAAAGAGGAAAAGGTATCTTTTTTGTTCTTCATAAGGTATTATAGCATGGAATTTTAATAGATAAAGTATTTCTAATATTAAATAGGATAGAATGATAAAAATTGCGAGATAAAAGGGAAGATTATGAAAAAAACTATATTAGCGTTATCTACATTGAGTGTATTTGCCTGTGCAGGTGGAGATCTTACTCCTGCTGTGGAACCAGAAGTAGTCGTACCTGTGGTACTTGACGAAGAAAATACTGGTGGGTTGTATGCCTCTTTGGGGATTGTATATTCCCGTGTTTATGCTACTAACTCAGCATGGTTAAGAAGAGTGGATACGCAAGATCAGGTTCTAGCTGTATCTGGCTCTTTAGGATATGAGTTTAACAAGTACTTAGCTGCTGAAGGAAGAATCACTAAAAGTTTTTATCAGCAAGACTATGCAGATCTTACGGCTTATAGCTTGTTCTTAAAACCGCAGTACCCTATTTCTGAAAAGATGGATATTTATGCACTCTTAGGGTATGGTTTGGTTCAAGTAAAGGGTACCACTAGAGGCACTGTCGCAGCGACGCCAGGGGCAAGTATATTGAATCAAAGTGGATTCCAATGGGGACTTGGATTAAGTTATGTTTTAAATGATAAACTTGATATATTTATGGACTATACTAGGTTAAGAAGAAGTGGTCGTATCAATAGTAGATTGACAGTACCTGATGCCAATGTTTATACTGAATTAAATGTTGATGCCTTAACTACAGGTATGATTTACCACTTTTAAGATACCTCACCACTGGGTTTTGCACACTTTTTCATATTTCTTTTGAAAAAGTGTTGAAATCCGTACTTCATACTAAAAATTTGATATACTTCAATATAAATAACTGATAGGGACACGTATGTATGCATAGAGAAGAAGATGAAATAGACATTAAAGCACTAGTTGCTGCGGTGTATAAACATAAAATTTTACTTTTTTTAGTTACTCTTACGTTTGCTCTAGGGAGTGGCGTTTATGCCTATTTTCAACCCAACATCTATCAAGCCACAGCATCGGTAAAAGTAGGTCTAGATAAGGGTGCCATGGCGAAAGATGTACTTTCTATGGCGATGGGTAAGGGTGCAGTGACAGAAGGGACGGAAAAAGACCTCATACAATCTCGTTATTTACGAGAAAGAGCTAAGCAGTTTGTTGATTTTAGTCACCATTACTATACCACACAAAACTATAAAGAAGTAGAACTTTACACATATGCTCCTTTTGAGGTTGTCATGTCAAAGGGGTTTGGACTCTCATTTTTGTTGACATTTATAGATGATAGGCATTATAAACTAGAAGTTGAAGAGAGTAAACGTGCAGATGGATCTATACTAAAATATAGTCAGGTGCATCAATTTGATGAAAATGTCATTACGGATGATTTTGAGTTAAACATCATGAAAGTACGTCCTTTTCATGCAAAAGAGTACCGCTTTGTTATAGACAGTACCTCCCATGTAACAGGTTCTGTCTCTTCAGCACAAAGTTCTGAACACTCGACTATTTTTCAAATATCTTATTCTGATACTGTTCCTTTACGGGCACAAGAATTTGCGAATGCACTTGCAGATGCCTATGTCAATCAAAATGTTGAAAATACGAATAGAGAGGCAACACAAAAACTCATCTTTATAAAAGAACAACAGGCCAAAGTACAAAAAGAGATTCAAGCGTCTATTTCAAAATTAGAATCTTTTAGACGTACTTCCAAGACAGTCAATATAGACAATAAAATGGAAGTAGTGACTACGCGTGTAGATGCTTATGAAGCCCAACTTATGGAAATGAATATCAAAGAGGAAATGCTTAAATCTTTTTATGCTCAAGTCAAAAAAGGAGATAAACTCGAAACACTTTCTTTGGTCGGTATAGGAGAGAAGGACTCTGCATTGGTAAAGACTATGCAGTCTTTACAGGAAGCTGTTATAGAGAAGAAAATATTGCGTGAAGACTATACTTCAAAACATCCTAAAATCATTAAAATTAACGGTAAGATTAGACAACTCAAAACTATCATCATTCATACGGTAGAAAATCTTATGGCGACTATCGAAAAGCGACAAAACCTTTTAATGCAATCGATAAATAAGCAAAAATCTATTTTAAATGATTTACCAGAGAGTGAGCGTCAATATAACGCATTAAAACGTACATTTAAGATGAATGAAAATATGAATAACTATTTACTGAAAATGAAAGCAGAAGCAGAGATGATAAAGGCATCAACTGTGAGTAAAAACAGAGTTTTAGATCATGCACTTTTACCTCGAACACCCATTAGCCCTAAGCGCCAATCTATTATCATTGCTGGAACATTATTTGGGTTTGTTTTAGGCTTAGTATGGGTTCTTCTTTTAGGCTTTTTAGATGACAAGATAAAGAGTGAAGATGAAATCAAAAAGATGCTTGATTTACCTATTGTCGGGACTATCCCTCACGTGGAAGAAAAGAAAAATATTTGGGATGAATCTGTCAAAATTTTTGATGCACCTAAATCTGTGTTTTCTGAAGCTTTTAGAAATCTGAGGTCTAACTTAAAGGTCCTCGATCAGAGTAAGGGCTCTAAAATTATACTTCTTACTTCTACTGTAGGAGAAGAGGGAAAGACAACCTTATCGGTAAACTTGGCAGGTATCATGAGTACAACAGGTAAACGTACGATTATCATCAACATGGATATGCGAAAACCTACGTTACACGAGAAATTTAATTTACCAAATAATGAAGGACTTAGTGAATTGCTCTCTGGAAGTATCCGTTTGCAAGATGCTATAAAAGAGACCAAATATCCATATTTAGATATTCTTCCCTCTGGTACGGCGCCTGTTAATCCTGCAGAGGCTATTTTAAGTGACCGTATGTATAAAACTTTAGAAGACTTAAAAAAAGGATATGAGATTATCATTTTGGATACGCCACCTATTGGACTCGTATCCGATGCTAAGGGGTTAATGCAAAGTGCAGATATCAATCTGTATGTATTGCGTGCGAATTATTCCAAAAAAGTTTATTTGAAAACATTAAAAGAGATAGTTGAGTTAAATAAATTATCCAATATAGGTATTGTTTTAAATGATGTCAATTTTAAACAAGGGCATTATGGTTATTATCATAATTATGGCTATTATGAAGAATAGATTGCAATATATTGCTAGTCTATTGTATAATGTGTGATTAAGGGAAAGAGAATGTATAATTTAGAAGAACATGAGAATGAAATAGATATAAAAGATATTTTTTATACGATACTACACTATAAAAAAATGATTATTTTTGTTGTATTGTTATTTACGGTAGGAAGTGTGTATTATGCATACTTTAAGCCCAATATTTATCAGGCAACAGCCATCGTAGAAATGGGTTCAGATAAAGGCAGTAGCAGTGGAGGTGACATCCTCAATATGGCGATGAAGACAGGAAATGTGGATGTGGCAACTGAAATACGCATTCTTAAGTCACGTTATTTGGTGCAAGAAGCATTGGAGCATGTCGATATGGTACAGCAGTTTTTTGTGAAGTATCAGTACAAAACTATTGCTATTTACTATAAAGATGTACCGTTTGAAGTGGGACTTTTAAAGGGAACCAATATTTTGTTTACCCTGTATCCTGTGAATGATTTGAAGTATAGACTTGTGGTAGAAGATGCTAAACAAGTAAATGGTAAGTCTTGGCAGTACGATAAAGTGCATCGCTATAACGAAGAGGTACGTAACCCCTATTTTCAGATAAATGTTAGAAGAAAAAAGAGAGAGAAGATTGACCAATCTTATCAATTTTATTTTAAAGACAAAGATAAAATAGCTAAAGATGCTTTATCTCAATTATCCGTAGCACAAGAAATGAATTCAAATATACTTTCACTCTCTTTTACCGATACGGTACCGCAAAGAGCGCAAGATTTTGTGAATGCATTGTCACAAGCGTATATCAGTCAAAGTGTAGAGCGTAAAACCCGTGAAGCACTACAGAAACTTCAATTTATAGATGGGCAAATGAAGCAGATTACGGAAAATTTGCGTAATTCTGCTATAAAGCTAGAAGACTTTAAAAAAAGTTCAAATACAGTGAGCTTAAGTGCTAAAGCAAAAAATTTATTGACACAGATAGGTAACTATGAAACACAGTTGAACCAAGTGTCGATGCAAGAAGAGATGTTAAATATATTATATACTGTCGTAAAAAAAGGTAAAAGCCTTGAAACACTTTCTTTGGCTGGTTTGGAAGGTAAACAAGCTACCTTGTCAAAATTGATATCTGAACTGCAAGAAAGTATATTGAAACGTAAACTTTTACGTGAAGATTACACCAATATGCATCCTACCGTACGAAAACTGAGTAAGAAAATCACACAAATAAAAAAACTTTTGACCTCTTTAATCACTAACTTACGTACAAATATAAAAGATAAAAAACGTCTTTTAGAAGAGTCCTTAGCAAAAAAGCAAATCTTACTTAATAAATTACCTGCGGATGAACGTATGTATGGGCAGTTACAACGTAAATTTGTGGTGAACGAAAAGATATATTCATATCTTCTTGAAAAGCGTTCTGAAACAGCGATGATCAAAGCAGCCACTGTCAGTAAAAACCGTATTATAGATAAGGCCTTGTTACCTGAATACCCTATTAAACCTAAGCGAAAGGCCATCGTACTTGTGGGGAGTCTTATTGGATTGATTTTGGGATTACTCTTAGCATTTTTACGCGCTTTTTTGGATGATACTATTAAGTCTGAGGAAGATATACAGAAAAAAACAAAAGTACCATTACTGGGTATGATACCGCATGTTAATGCTTTAAGTGATGACATTAAAGTTTTTGATTCTCCAAAGTCTGCCATCTCTGAAGCCTTTAGAAACTTGCGTACGAACTTACAGTTTATGGCAAATGGTAAACGTAACAATGTTATAGCAGTTACGTCTACAGTGGGTTCTGAAGGTAAAACAACTTTATCAGTAAATTTGGGTGCCATCTTGAGTCTATCGGGCAAAAAAACGGTGATTTTGAATCTCGATATGCGTAAACCTACTTTACATAAAAAGTTCAATCTTCCTGTAGGACAGGGACTTAGTTCTCTACTCGCTGAAAGAACAACACTGTCTGAAGTGATACAACAAACCAAATATGAGAACCTCGATGTCATCACCTCTGGACCAGTACCACCTAACCCTAGTGAACTGATACAAGGTGTACTGATGCAAAAAATACTTGAGAAATTACGTGAAGTGTATGATATTATCATCTTGGACACCCCACCTGTAGGGCTTGTAACAGATGCGAGAGTACTGATGGATTATGCAGATATAAGTATCTATCTGTTTAGAGCCAATATTTCGAAAAAAGAGTATCTGCAGAATTTAAAAAGAATCACGCAGCATAAAGAATTGCAAAACCTTGGTATCGTACTCAATGATGTACAGTCTTCTAAGAGTGGTTATGGTGGATATGGATATGGATATGGATATTACGAAGAAGATAAAAAATAATGTTCTCTTTTTTTGTGAAAAAGAATAACAAGATACCTGTTTTAACAACAGATTTACATTCTCACCTTATCCCTGGTATCGATGATGGGGCGAAAGATATGCAAGAGAGTATACGTTTACTTAAAGGTTTGGTGGATGTTGGGTATGAGAAGATCATAACGACACCACACATTATGTCTGATAGTTACCGTAACAATAGAGAAAACATTATGCAAGGTTTAGGTCAGTTAAAATATGAAGCAGAAGCTAATGGCTTAGATGTCGTGCTGGAAGCTGCTGCTGAGTATTACTTAGATGATGGTTTTGAAAGACATGTAGAAGCAGGAGATATGCTTACTTTAGGGGATGGATACATTCTTTTTGAAACGTCATATGTGGCAAAGCCCCTACAGTTTGAAGAGATGGTCTTTGCCATTGCTAGCGCAGGGTATAAACCGATGTTGGCACACCCTGAGCGATATCGGTATATAAATGACTCTGAAAAAGAGTATACACGTATGAAAGAGCTTGGTATATTTTTCCAGGTGAACATTAACTCTTTTGGGGGGCATTATGGGAAAGATGCGCAAAAAAAAGCAGCCTTTTTAAGTAAAAAAGGGTTCATAAGTTTTTTGGGTTCAGATATCCATCATACGAAGCAAGTTGAGACCTTGTCTGTAGTGAAAACTACTAAAGAATATAGCAATATATTTAAACACAATACAATTTTGAACGATATACTTTAAAGTGTGCATGCAATGTATATGCCCAAATCACGAAATAGAGATTCCTCCCTCTAAATAATCAACCAAAAACCAAACACTTGATAAAAATGGAGATATTGTTTTGGACATATATATGTAAATCTTGAAAAATATTATTGAAGTAGGTA
>Ga0256829_1000271_pt1 | contig 60003 bp, 59 predicted proteins | sample 131447metaG_FD_185979 | JGI IMG/M metagenome (GOLD analysis project Ga0256829, IMG submission 185979) | Hydrothermal vent microbial communities from Lau Basin, Pacific Ocean - 131-447 | ecosystem: Environmental > Aquatic > Marine > Hydrothermal vents | place: Pacific Ocean: Lau Basin | collected...
AGCAGTCACGCCACCCTTTTGAGCAATCTGAATAGCAGTTGATTGTGCTGTACTCATCTCTTTATAGAAAGCATTTCTACTGTACATTTGAGGGTCAAGGGCATTGTTTTTCAATATACCTGCACCTACACCTAGTGTTTCGTCATACCCTTTGGCAATCATTGCTGTCTTTGCCTCTAACCAACTTACACTACTGTCAGAGATATTTGACGGCTCGTGGGTTTCTTCTTTGGTTTTAGGGGTGGGTTGCGATGCAGCTTTGGTCGAAACAGGAGTCGCAACTTTTTCTTCTTCAACTACACTTTCCTCTGGAATTGGCTGAAATCCAACCTTATTTGATTTAGGGATGTGTGCCGTTGTTCTTTGCCACATACGATGTCCATCTGCACTTTCAGTAGTGAAACTAGCGCCCATGTCTTCCATCTCAGAAGAAGAGAATCCAGCTCTTTCAAACATCGCAGGCGTAAGTCGCCCACCGTCGCTGCCTAGTGCATTGTTTTTAATTGTGTCAAGAGCTTTACTTCTCTTATTGTATTCTTTTTCGTCTATTTCACCTTTTTCAAGCTGCTCTTTATTTTGAACTTCTTTTTGTGTGGCATATGAAATCGCCTTTTGACCAGTGTCTACTTGCTCAAGACCTGTGCTACTCATAGTTTTTTTAGGATCTACATCACTATCCTCATCAAACTTTAATCCATATTGTCCTTTTGCCGTACTTACAACGCTTGAACCAAATCCCATTTTTCTAAAGTTATCCATAGGGTCATCCCACTCGCCATTTGCACCTTTATCTACGGCTCTATCCATTGCACCTGCTAGTTCATCATCCGTATATACACCTGTCCCATTTCTCATCTGGGTAGATATTTTTTTTGCTTCTTTTGTGGCACGTGTCTTTTCTTCATCGGTGAGGTCACTTTTAGCAATTGCAGTAGTGGCTGCAGCTTCAAATTTTTGCGCAGCAAGTTCTTCTGGAGCAATACTTTTTTCAGGAACCAAAACAGATGGAGCCTTAGTTAGATTATTTCTAAGGACTGTCGCATCAGTTGGACTTTCTGTTTGAGGATCATAGGATACCGCAAAACTATCTTTTCTAAAAGATTCTCCTCCATCTTCATTTTGAGCTGGAATATCTTTATTGGATGATTTTTTAGCATTGTATTTCTTTGCATACTCTTTATCTTCAGGAGTGTTATAATCAGAGGCAAGCACTTTTTCTAAACCCAAATCATCCACATTTTGTTCAATATGCACCCTTTGCATTTTACTTAAAGGTGTAGATTCTGTTGTAGATTTTGGCTCCGTTGTTGTTTTTGAGTCTTCTGGGCTTTCAAAAGTATTTTTTAAAGCATTATGAAATGTTTTACCATTTACTCTTGATCTATTGTAGTCGTAGTGACTCCCCCCTTTATCTGGGTCTTCTATACTTGCCCATTCTTTAGAAAAGTTTTTTTGCAACTGTCGTTCAGAGATATCTCCAGCCTTATATTGTTTCAGTCCTCTTCTATTCATTAATGCCAATCCCATGGCATCTTGCGTCTTTGCATCAAATAGAGTATCATCAGAGAGCCCCAATTCTTTTTGAACACTTTTTAAGGTACCTTCTATTATTTGATATTTTCCCATCGCAGAACTTATTTTCTTTGGGTTTATTCCTAAGGCTCTTTGTTTTTGCTTCATTACATGTTGCAACTCTCTCACTTCCCCTATTGTACTGCCTTCTAGATTAGTGCCCTCAGGGAGATATTTATTCCATGCAAAACTAGTGTTATACCCTGATTTTATGCCTTTTTTTTGTGCCATTTCGTCAGAGGTTCCCTCTCCGTAAGCAATAGTTTCGAGTATATCCATATCTTTTGCAGTCGGATCAACAACTTCATTGCCATAATTTTTCATATAGTCACTATTGTTATCACCTTTTTTTATTCCCTTTTTTTGTTTTAAATCACCAAATTTAGCCTCCGCTTCTTCTCCGGCAACTTGTCCCTCTACCTCTTTCATGAGCGCAGATTTTGCAACATTGTCAATGTACTGTTCTGTGCTGACTCCATTAGGGTGACTCAAAGTAAATACTTCTGCTTTTGCAAGGGTTGAGGCTGCCTGTGCTCCTGCACCTCTCTCGGTACCCTCACCATACATATTTTTACCTTTTTCCCAAGCACTCTTGTCCCCCTCAAGAGTACTTCCTTTTCGTTCCACTGTAGATACAGTTCCTATTTCACTTCTTGCAGAACCTGTTCCTTGTAATTCTCCGGACTTTTGAGCAATCGCCATCGCCCCAGTTGCTCCACGACCATCAGACTCTAAAACTTCCGCATAAGCAATCTCTGCCTTGATTCCTGACTCAGCTTTGTACCCTGCAGCAGAGGCTATTTGACCTGCATGCCCTTGGTCAACAGCATTGTGCATTGCAGCACCTTTACTTGCTCCTGCCATTTCAGATTGCATTTGTGCATACATTTTATCTGTCTCAAAAGTACTTCCTCCTGTATCATATCCGTTTGCAGTGAGGGCATCCATTTTATCTTTGCGCATTCTGTTTTGTGCTTCTTCATGCTCTCGTGCAGCCATATCTTCAGTAAACCCTTGCCCACCATTAGCAAGTACATTACCTTGAAACATTCCTTTAAGATTTCCAGACAAGGCAGTAATATTTCCAACTTGCCCCTTCGTAACGATAGTCCCGATAAGTCCCATTGCCATAAGACCAAAAGTTCCACTTATGGCACTCATGGTAGCCATATAATCGACCGTAGAAGCTATATTAGAAACCCCAAAATATTGCCCTTGATTGGAGGCGGTATAGATACTTAGCGCTTCTTTCCCTCCCCAAAGGTTTGTAAGATACTGAATAACCTCAAGAATAACATCAATCATTTGAAAGCTAAACAGTCCTCCCGCGTATGAAATTATAGTGATAAACGCAGCAGTAGCAGGCTTAAAAAGTGTTACGAGCATCATAGGAAAATAGAGTAAAATGATTAATACAAACATCCAATGCTGTAACAATGGCATCATTTCTTGCATCCAAGTCATGCTAGAAATACCATCTTGTAGCATTGCTTGTTTTGACTTTTCTGCTGTTAACTGAGTTGCCGCTGTGAAGCCCGCAGAAGCCGAATTATCGTATGCTGTCTTTCTGATTGTGGCAGAAATAGCTGCCTCCCTCATTGCTTTTTGCATTCCGCCAATATTGGAAATAGCTGTTGAATCAAAAAGTTTAATTGCACCATTATTGTTCGTTAAAACAGTGGCGGCAGACGACGGAAGAAAAATAGAGGCATTGGATTCCGAATCATAGAGGCCTGCCCATAAATTATCCGCATGATCCTGAAACCCAACATCATAAGGTAAAACCTGATTATTCCAAAAATCCAAACAGGTTGTTCCGTCTGTTAGTTTGTCACCTGCCCCAGAGAGTCCTATTGCACTAGGCGCGAGTTCCTCCATATAAGATTTTTGAGGATTGAGCACCTTGACCCGATTCGCTGGATTTACATAAATGGAAGGGAATACACACTCACTTATATATGTACTCATATTTGTAGTGAACAAGGTAGCATTTGCATCTCTCGTATTGGAGGTGTCTTCTCCTCCTTCAATTAATCTTTTAATATCATCGTATGATTTCCCAAACCCTCTATTTTTAACTGTACTGTAATCATATGTTGTACCTAAAATAGTATTTGTCAAATCCATTGCATACCCCTTCATAACAGAGGTTAAAGAGGACATGAAAGCCAACGCAAAGGGTACATTTCCCACAGGAGAAATGTATGCGTCTGTAGTGGACGCGTTCATAAAAGGACCCTCGAAACGTTTATCTACAATATTAACCGTTGCAATGGGTGCCAAGAATATCATAAGGAGGGCTATCATCCATATAAACTCTTTAACCGCTGACTTTAAATCAGTATCTGACACTTTTAAGGCAACACGTATCATAAGTAAAATAAGACTGATGGTCATCACGTACCAGTAAAATCCACCCTCTTCTCCTGACTGAAACAGCATTGCACTAATTTGATAAGAAGCTGCAACACTTTGACTGTCCCCATAAACAAATACGGGGTACACACTATTTATAAGATCGGGGTAGTCAACTCCTGATATTTCAGCAAAAGCAAACAGCGATAAACTTAAAAAAATCAGGAGTATGCGGAACATTTATTTTACCTTTCTTATAACAAATAGTCTGGTTGTCTCTTTTGGTTTAAGCACGTCATTTTCAAGAGACACAGAATAGATACCGTCATTGTAAAATATTTCTTCATAGAGTTTTTTGGTTGTCTTATACGTATTCTTAACCAACCACTCATCACCCCTGTATTCTTTACCTATAATACTTCTAACTAATTTCATTCTTATCTTTCCGTTTCTATATGTACGACCAGACGATGTGGAGCTGTAGCCCTTTGGAGTTTTTCTTTTATAGAGATACTTTGTCAATGTAACAATTATTTTTTCATGAGAGGTTTTTTCTAAAACAGCTGCTTCTTCTTGGGCTTCTTCATAGTCTAAAAATTTTATATACGCGGAGCCTTTTTTACTAGGAACTACTTTTATCTTGAGCATGACAGGATAGCTTTTGTGCCCCCAAATAAGAATATTTGTTTCCCCAAATTTTTTAGGATAAATAGAAATTGTATGTGAGCTTCTTTTGATAAAAATTGCTTTCGTTTTTTTCGTTTTTGTGCCTTTTGTGGCGCCTTTGGGCACAGCAGGTGCGGCCTTAGACACAGGTGGGAGGCTTTCATCTAAATAATCTGTCCCTCCGGATATCTTTTCGGCATCTTCTGTAATTTCTTCAATATCATAACGACTTTTAAAACTTGTTGGGGACGCATCTGTTATCTTAAAAGGCAAATCAAAGACTGTCCACTCTCCTAAAGCCACCTCGGTAGTAATAATTTTTTGCAATGGGACATCCACGGCAAAAAGCAATCCACTTAATACAAAAATGGGTATAAAATATTTTTTCAACATACTAATTCTCCTATTTTACGCAGTGCACGTAAAGTCTATCTATTTTCATTCTAAAATTCAGAACGGACATTTCTATTTGGTATTCGCAGGCTTCATCAAATTCTTCAATTTCGCCTATACTTTTGTGTCCTCTACCCTTTGAAATATAAGTAAAATTATACTCGTCACCTGAAGTTAATACTTTCCCTTCGGTATAGGTGTGGGAAATTAGCTGTGTTAAGGTTTTTTTAACTTTGTCTTTAATGGATGGGCCATACGTACCTATCTTATCCGGAGACAAAGCCTCAAGCACAATCGTATAATTTTTCTTGACTGTTCTGTGATTATAATTTCCGATTACATCTTTTATAAGGTATGCCGCCCACAATTTATAAAACAATGGATTTGCCTTGTCTTTTCCTATTTGGACATTTCCGGTGTAGTAAATTTTTTCGGGAATATCAACAGACAAAATCATATTTTGCTTTATTTTTAATAATCCCGTTCCCAAATACACCACCAAAACCACCAAAAAAAACATAGTTAGTGATATTTTTCTATTTTCATCGGCTATCGCAAAAAGTCTCTCAACGTGTCCTCTTCCGCTCTTAATCGAATCTAGCTCTTTTTTCATCTCTAATCCTCAAATACTCTATCAAAGCCGTAAGGCAATCCGCCACGCACACTCTCTTTTTTCTTACTTAGTCCCAATGCATAAATATAATGTTTTAGATAGCCAGGAGAAGAAGTTTTCATAAGTCTATGATATGCCCTTATCGGCACTGCCGTTCCAAGCAAAATTACAAATATGGCCATAACTATAGGAATACCAATCATAAACGCTATAGTTACACTCACAAGAAACGCAGAAGCAGCAACATACATATAGTCCACATCGATATCAATAAAAAGCTTTGACCCTTTTAAGTAACGCGGAAAATCAGTAACATTCATCTTTCACCCTTTTAATTGTCTGGGCCGAAACGACCCAGATTGAAACAAATGCCTAGAAAGAGGCGTTTGCTCCCCATGAAATCATTCCGACGATAAAAGGTTTAGCAATTACCATAAGAATAACACCAATTATTGCATACACAAATGGAGACCAAGACTTGTTTGTAAAGCCTAAAATCCCACCAACAATAATAATACCTACACCAGCAATCAGAATACCCTTCTCAACGACAATAGCCATGATAGTATCCATAAACGTAACAACAGGTGTTGGTAAAGTAGCTGCACTTGCAGCAGTAGCTACAAGCATCATAAGTCCGATTAGTACAAAAATCTTTTTCATAAAAGACCCCTTTTTAAATTAGTTTAGGCAATCTGCCTTGCTCAAAAAACACTGTGTATTCTTTCAGCAAGACAGACTGCCCACTATGCTTGCCCCCTAAGGATAGCCTTCCTCTGTGCAAGTATCGAATTGGTTCGATTCGTAATGTTCCTTTTTTTATACTCAACTCTTTTTTCTTTTGCCTTTTCAGTCAGATAAGACGCAAACAAAAAATATCCCAATATCGACACACCATTAATACTGGTAATAACTATTGCAGAATTTTGCATTCTTTCGCGACTTACGCTCTCTAGGTTGATAGGGTAATGTATAAAATTAAATCCTATTTGTACGTATTCTATGACATAGTTGTACACCTCATTAAAGTATGAAACACCCGCCACAAACATAGACCCAAGAAGAAACCCCATAATAGATACAGTCTGGTAAAACTTAAATTGCACCCTCCAAAATTTATATAAATCAATCGAATTCTTGTGAATAGCATACGCACCTGCCGTATATGTTTGGTGTCCTGGGCAATAAAGTACCCATCCATTGTAAAGTACCAAAAGCAACGCGATGAGAAAACTCAGAAGTTCTCCAGCATTTATAAACAGTACATATCCCAACACTACAATAAAAGGAACAAAAAACATATTGGAAAACGATCTAGAGGTAAGTTTAAAAATGAGCCACAATTTAAAAGGGTCAGTGTCCATTGTCACCACTCTTTTTTCTGCTTGCATACCAATATCGGAAGACATAAGTTCTTGAAGCTTTACTTTCATTTCAAACCAGAAAGAACAAACGCCTAGTCCGCCTCCGCCACCTTCTTCATCGTAAGGGCTCTTTTTTCCATATGCATTATCATCTCTATAGGCACCACTATTTTTATACTGATCGGAAACACGATTCTTATATCCATCTTGTTGGTTGTTGTCCATGGTGCCTCCTCTGCTTATTTATCATTATTGAATATAATGGAAATTTTTTTGTACAGTGCTTCAATATCTTCATTAAGTGCACCAAGGTCTTGTGCAATCAAAAAAGATAACTCTACATCTCCCTTAACTGTTGTCTTGTTTACGCCTTGATGAACCTTTGTTGCGAGCAACTGCAAATCTTTAGATATCTGGTTGTTGAATTTTTTATTTTTCATAAGAAATTCCTAGCGTTTTTAATTCTTGCTCTCTAGCCAAAGCATCAGCCTCGTGAAGTGCCTTGCCATAGAAGCCAAATTCCTTATAGGGGATATCTCCATGTTTGACCTCATCCAACATAAGAAGTTCTTTGGAAAAGTTTTTTCCTAAAGTTTCATACTCACTGTTACTAAAAAGTATTTCAATTAATTCCGAACTTGCCAACTCGTGGCTTCGAGAATGAACTCCATAAAAATCACACATCTTTGAAGATTTTCCTATGTCGTGAACTAAGCCAAACAAAGAAACATAACTTCTTTGGTCAATATCGATTTCCTTATTGAAGAGCGCATTTTCTGCTACCCGAACAGAATGACTGTCTAGTGTTATTTTCTTAAGTGCATCATATACACTTGTTTTGGGATTTTTGTTATACCATTCTATCCCTTCCCCCACAGAAGGAGTATTGGAAAATTCAAACCGCTCAAAGGCATCATATATTTTACTCAAGATATTTTCGTGTATTCCTTTTTTTGCCAACATGCCAAAAATACTGCCGGCTGGATAACTTTGAGAATGCGTCTTTTGCATAGGGGCAATACGGACATTTTTCTCTCTTTCAAGAGCAATAAAATTATCAACAATAGATAGTGTTTTTGCCCTTACGAAAAACTGTCCACTCATCCCTACTCCCTCAGTATTATTAAAATATATCGATTTTATAAAAAATAATACACAAAAAAGGCTTAATATTCACCTTTCTTATCGTGCACAATTTATTATTCTCGAAAAAGTACTCCTTTTTTTGCCAAAAAGAGTGAACTCTACTCTTTTTTGTAGAAACCCAAGTTCCAAAAATTATTTTTTGCCACTAGCGACACTTTCCCTACAAACGTTTTCCCATCAGAATTTACCATGTTGTTTACCTCAGAAAATGGTTTCGACAAAGTAGTTTGCACAATAGAATCAAGATAGCTTTCACTTACAGACTCAATGCCAAATCTTTCCAAAAACTTCAGACTAAACTCAATATTTAACCCAAATCCACATCCACTTTTTTTGAATGCATCGCATGAATAGAACTTTTCTTTTCTTACAATGGCTCCACTTTTGCACAAAGGGCATTTCCCAAGTTTTTCCACAGGTTTAATCAGTTGAGGCTCTCCTTTGTATTCTCCATGGTTTCTCAAAAAAACATCCAGCTTTTCTTTGTCCTCATACAATCCTTCACCAATCACCACACCTTTTTTCTTGGCAATCATTCTCGCTTTTTGTATATCGAAGCTGCTAGGTTTTTCAAGACTTCTATCTGGGTCATACTCCAAAGAGGCTTCTGTCTGCTGAATGAGGTACAATATGTCCCTAATTAAATTATCCGGGTCTGGGTGCTCCCCATTTTCTATCTGTTTTAATTCATGGCTCACTTTTACAACTTCTTCTATGTCATTTAAAAAGCTTGCATACTTCTCAACCCAATGGCTAAGTCTTACTCCAAGAGCCTTTACATGAATAACAATGCCTTTAAATTCTATCAGTCCAAGGTTTGACATTTTTTGTGTCAACAAAGACAATGACCCAGGCTGTGAAATTCTAAGCCTCTCAAGTGTTTTAATAAATCTTGATTCTCCATAGCGCTTAGGTGGTTGTGTCCCTGTATGATTTTGAGTAACATCAACACGGACCATTTCTTCACCTATCTCATGCTCAGGGATTAAGACATCTTCCATATCATCCCTATAGCCATCCTCACTAAGTGTAATACTTTTTCTCAATAGTACTTTATTTAAACTCAACCATCCGAGGCGTTCCACCTCTTCTCCCTCTTCATTGATTTCCACCAAAGGTTTATTTGCCACCATCTTCATTTTGTGATCAAGCACCTGTATGTGAATTTCAGTGGCATCAAAAAAAGCGCTTTCCATTTGAGTGGACAAAGTTCTATGCCAAATCAATTCATAGATTTCGTGATGCACTTTTGTTAATGTCCTTTCTCCTCTCTTCTTCCAGAGATTTTTTATCTCTCCTGGAGACACTTCGTAAGAAAAAGAGGTAGGAACAATAGCATACTCATCAAACTGAGCACCTTCTCTCTCTTTCCATCTTCTTTGTATATCTACCACTTCATCTTCAGCAATCGTGTCATACAAATAAGCAATAAGTGCCTCAAAACTCTCCTCTGAAATTTTATTACTGTTGGTTCTAAAATTACTAATATAGCCAAGGAGATAAAGATCTTCTGCAAGCTTTGCAACATTCTGGCTGTTATATCTATACGCATTAAAAGCTGCAATCTCAAGCAAAGAAAGATAAAGTGGTTCGGGTGGGGATTCTTCTCTTTGTTTTTTATAGTAATTGGTTACTACATGAGGATTACTCAATAATTTATTGTGGAGATCTTTTAGTTGTTGAGTGTGATCATAGGCATCTGTAAAAAATCTTGTCTTGTCTACGATTTCAAATCGCGCGTCTCCTTTTCTGTACCAACACTTTAGTCTGGCGTAAGGTTCACTGATATGGGTATCGATATCTCGTTTATTGTCACAAAGTATTTTTAAAGAGGGGGCCATAATTCTTCCAATACTGAGTTTATCTGGTATACGATACCCTTGTGCTTTAAGATGCCACCTCATTACCCTACTAAGTCTAATTCCTATAAGTGCATCAATCACACTTCTCACTGAAGCAGCTCGTGCTCTATTGTTGTCAATAGGTCTAGATGATTTCATGCTTGAAACGATTGCATCACTCTTTAGACTACTTAGGACAGATATTTCAATTTTTTCTCCAAGTAAAAGTTCAGACAAATCAAACGCTATCTTTTCGGATTCAATACTCCCATCTGCAGCCAACACAAAAGAATTGTCTCTACCATAAAACCTTTCAAGGTATTCCAGTAGAGAACTTTTTTTATCACGAAGACTCCAGTGCTCTATTAGTTCCCCATTTTCTTTAATCTCTATAGGGTTACGTTCATCTAGTTCTGTAATTTGACCCCCGCAATTAATGACAGTGATATCAAGTGACGCTTTTTTAAATTCTTTTTCACATGCCTCTAACTGTACTCTACTGGTTACTAATAATATTTTAGGCATTTGTTTCCTTTTTGCATTCAATCATTTTTTCCGCATGTATATTGTCTGACAGAAATTGTATTTCATCGGCAAGCTTCTGATCTCCAATTTTCTGCGCATCTTCTAAGGCGTTTTTCAATTCGGATAGTCTGTACCCACCAGCATATCCAACATCAAGTTTTATTCCTTCTGCTTTATCTACTGGGATATTAAGCATGACGACTCTCGCTTTAACAGCGATACTGTCCAACTGTGTATAAAAATATCTTACACCTGACTCTCCTTTTTTATCATGCTTTAAAAATCGATTCAAGCTATTTGTTGAGCCTGTGTACTCTACTTCTTCTTTTTCTAAAAATGGTTTTATTAGTGACTTAAAGTGCTTCTCGGAAAAATACATTTCAATCTCATCGGCACTGTCTTCTTTTAGCCTAAACCCAAAGTACTCTTGCAGGCAATCGTTCTCTTTTACGTCAAGAATGCTTTCAGAAAAAAGTGCTGTATCCACACAAAACTTTTCAAGAAATACTTTTTTTGACATGTTTGTCTTTAATTTCTTTTCTTCTTCCGAAGAAGGAAGTATGGGTTCATGGTTTTTTTCATATTTCTTTGACAGAGAAAGTACGGCATGTTTTTCTGGTGGCAACTCGTTCTTCTTTATTGGCACCTCTTTGGGTTTTTCTTTTTTTTCAAATACAAGAGTAGGTTTCTCTGCAAAAGCTATTCTTTCAGCGAGTATATTTTTTCCTAAATTGATTTTCCGAACTATCTCCTTTGGAACAAACAGTACATTTTGTGCACGTGGTTGACTCTCCTCTGAAATCAAAATTTCTGTAGAAGTATGGTGTTCTTTCTTGAAATGAAGCAGCTCTACCTTTTCACACATTTTATAAAGTTTAGACAAAATTTCTTTCTTTGGTTTGCCAGCATTCAAAAAAAGTGTACTTTTAAAATCTGTTTTCCCAAGAGGGGTAAATAGCTCTTCTAGTGTTGTTAAAAAAAATGTTTCCTCAATACACACTTCTTTTTCAAATACAAATATCTTTTCTTCCATAGCCCCTTCTACCAACATAGAGAGAATTTTACTATTGAGCGACTTTCTCCCAAGTGATTTCAAAAATTCACCATAAGCACTAAAAGGCATAAAAATATTTTCTTGTGTTTTTTTCTTTTCTTCTTGATTTTCAGGAGAGGACAAAAGTGTTGGCACTTTTGATATAGCCTCAATTTTATCCACCTTCATAGTTTTCACAACTTCGTCTTCTATCTTTTTTGCAAAACTTTCTTTTGTGATTGTATTTGATTGATGGCGCCTACCTTCTTCTTTCTCCTCAAGCTTGTTTCCATTGAGATCTTCTTTCCATGAAACCCCTGCAGAGCTAGTGACAATAACAATGTCTTTATCTTTTAGTTTCATTCGTCTTGTATTGTCTGAAAATAAAATCATTTTACCTTCGACCAAAGTGTTTGTTTTTGTAGGTTCTGTCTCTGTGGACATTTTTTGTGTTTCTATGATATTTTTTCGTTCTTGCATTTTCAAGAAATCCAAATGGCTTACCACAGCCAAAGAATAATGTGGGTCTATAAAATCTTGTCTAAGATTTAAAACTGCATCATTCAAAGAGCTCTTTAAATGAAATGTTCTATTCCCCTCTGATTCATTTGGACGCTTAAGCATTCCATTTCTCACCCAATAAAAAACTTCATCCGCATTCAATACAATTTGTTCACCCTCTTTTGGTAAAAACTGAAGTGCATATTCTCTCATTTTTTTTGCATAATACATCGTGTCATTTTTTTGAGTTTCCATGAGTGATTTTATATTTGCTTGACTGACAATATAAACCCCTCTATCTGTTTTTAAAATCTGTGTTTCTATTTGATCGATTAAAAAAATAAACTCTAAAGCATTGATATGGATAAACTCTTCCTTTTTGTCTGCAAGGCTTTTTTGAATTGCTTCTATTCTTTCTTGTACATACTCAGCTGTTTCTAAAAAACCAAATTCTTTTTTAAAAATTTCTCTCATATCCACTACTTTTTCTTTGTGCTCTTCTGCCAGCTTAAGTAGTCTTCTCTTCTCTAACCACATTTTAACATCATGGCTATGTTTAAAAAAATTTACACCTATCCACCAAAACATAACAAAAAGAACCATAACCTTTAAAAAAAATGTAAAAAACTCACTCATCTGTGACCCCTAGTAATAATATTTTATTCTAAACGCTCGTAATTAAATTACATACACGTTATTTAATAACGCAAATTATTAAATTACATATATGAAATTAAATAACGCGTACACGCATTACATTATATATGCTTTTTAAACTCTGTTAACCATTTGACACTTTTGCCTTCTTCTTTCAAAACCGTCATGTGTTCATTTGCTTTTTTATTATAAGCAATTTGCTTAATATTTGACTTTGAAACAACATCCAAAAAACGCATCCATAAAACAGAATTTAATCTACTTTTTTCATACTTTTTATCTTTGTTTATAGCTCTTTTTTCAAGTTGAATTTTAGAAAATTCTATCTGTCTAACATATATTTTTTCACCATTTTCATTCTCATAAATCGCAGGAACATAATATTTTATATACTCTTTTTTAGTACCAAAACCATCACCATTCCCAAGATATGCCAAAGAAGAAACATACATACTCATCAAAGAATATTCCAATTTAAAAACACCGATTATAAGAAAAAAGGCATTGTTGTGATTAAAAAATTCTCGCACAATATAGCGTCTTACAAACGCTCTTTCACCGTGATAAATATCCACAATAAAATTTTCTAACACTTGCAAAAACCAAAAATAATCCATACACAATGAGTTTCTTTCAGGAAACATACTCACTAAATCACTACATCTTTTTTCACAAACATGCTCCAACATATACGCAATAAAGTTATTCATTTTCACATCAGTATCAAACAACCTTACAATAGACATCGTATCTTTTAATATAAATTCTTCAGTCAAATCATCAGCACCAAAACGATGCATAAGTGTATCAATCACTTTTGAAAAAATAGCATACGCAAGTTTTTCATCTTCTTTTTTTACACCCATAGTATCAAAAATAAGAGACTCTTTGGTGATTTTATTTTTCATCAAATCATCAATCATTGTATATGAAAAATGTTCATTTTCCGTAAATTGCTTGAAGAAAAATTCCTCTCTTGGATTTGGATTACTTTCAGAAGGAAGCAGTATTGTTGCTCCCAAAAAAGGCTTTTTTGCCATCTTTATTCATCTCCTGAAGCATCAGAGGATGTCTTAATTTCTTTGAGAGATTTTGGAATATTCAATTTTGAAAATGCTACATTCAAAATTTCATCCATACTAAACCCATCTGCCAGCAATCCATTTAATGCCTCTGTATCTTTTTGACTCAATTCTATTTTTTGATTGATGGTGGACTGATATTTTTTATTCTTTTTCAATGTGGCTTTTAAAGATTTAGGTTCTAATAATGCTACAGTAAGCAACTCTTTAATCCCGACTATTTTAGACAACTCATTAAAATCTTCTGTAGACTTTTCATCCAAATACACACTTCCCTTTACCAAGAAAGACACTTTTTTTAAATCTTTTACTTTATCTAATAAACTCATATTACATTTCCTTTTTATTTTTTAATCCCAATGATTTGAAAATCTCATCGGCTTTTTTCCTATCATTGTCGCAATGTGCCTGCCACAAGGAGTAGACAATATCTCTACAAAATACAAGTTCTTTTTTTGTATCAACATGTACCTCCCCAAGCTTTTCCACAGCTTCTTCACAAGAGATATCTATTCCCTTATGTTCCAATACCTCATCACATACCTTTTCGTTTTCCACAACCAAGGTACCAACATTCATCTTCTTGTCATAGCTTGCATCTAGTGCAAGTTTTCGTTCTCTGTCTTTAGAACGTAGGACACAAAACTCTGAAGCCTTGTATAAATTGTTCCCCATATATACAAAAAATTTATAGAGACCATAGCAAACCAACCACTCTTTTGCTTTTGTTTTTTTAATAATATCATGACGTTCCATACATTTTTAATCTCCTTTTATTTATTTGACAGAAGTATACCATGTGTATTATTTATTTAATGAAAATTCAAAATAATCATATGGTAATTAAAATATAGATATACTCCACTGAATAAAAAACGTAAGGACGATAGATGTCGGCAATGGATATATTTTTAGGTAAAGGGCTCATCCAAAAGAGTAAAACTTTCACGTGGTCTCCCGACCATAGACTTTCATTAAATCCACATTTACTTATTACTGGTAAATCGGGTGCAGGAAAAACACGGAAGATACTAAACATTATAAAAGCCCTTCAAGAGGCTGGAAAGACTGTAATGGTTTTAGATTTACATGGAGACTTACATGTTCCAGGTGAAAAGCATATAGAGTACACAGTTAGAAATTCAGCGTATGGGATTAATCCTTTTGAGTTTGAGACCGATGAAAAAAACGGGGGTCCTGCAATCAATGTACTGAATATTGTTCAAATGTTTAAGAAAAACTTTTGGTCACAGATGGGTGCATTGCAAGAAGGTGTTTTAAAAAATTTGCTTTTAGATACCTATAGATATAAAGGTATTTATGATGAGAACCCTGCATCATGGCCATCAGAAAACACCCATGATGACCTTCCAACAATGAAAGATTTGTATAAAGTTTTTACTATGATAAAAAATTTACAGTCCTCTGAAGGTGACATATCTAAACATTTTACTACTATATGTAGTGAGGTCTACAGCTATAAACAAAAATCATTAAGTACTACCGTTGACAAAACCAAAGAGAGACACATCAATAGTATTAATGAAAGAAAAGATGATTTTGATAAAGCATATGAAACATTTAAGTCTTACGTTTTTGGTGAGGGTACCTCTCCGGTTGAGGTGGATGATTTAAGCAAGTACAATATTGATTTGACACTTTATGAGAATAAAAAAACACGTTCTGTTCTTGAGGCACTAGAGCCATACATTAGAGATTTTTCAGATACGGCTATTTTCAACGAGTCTATTCCGAAGCTTATCAAAGGGGTAAATCGCTTTGATATATCAGGGTTTACAAACATGGCAAAGCCTGATATGGCACTTTTTTTCGCGGACAATTGGGTGCAGCGTATTTTTAGGAAAGCCAAACTTCAAGGCGAAGTCAGTCTTGAGACGCATGGATATAAAACCAAAGTATTCATTGTAATGGACGAATCACGTATTGTACTTCCTACGGGTAGAGACAAAACTAACCCCTATCATATTCTTAACAAAGTTGCCCTGGAAGCTAGAAAATATGGTCTAGGACTTGTTATGGGTTCACAAAGAGCCACACACTTTTCAGCAGAACTTCTTACCTCTTTTTATACAAAGCTTATTTTACGAACGGATTCGGCAGATGTTAAATCCACTGCAGATGCTTTGGGAATTCCAAAAAAAGATATTGGATATTTTGATACTATAGACAAAAAACAAGGCGCAGGCATTTTACTTCAAGAAGGAAAAGTAATCCCTGTAACAGTCTGGGAACCAAGTACGGAAGCAGCATAGATGGAAGAAAAACTGTTAAATATTTTTAGAGTTAAAACCTTGAGCGAGCTTCTGTTTGCTATTTTTGTGATTGTTTTTTCTGCTGTTGTCATTGTGACAGGCAAGATGGCTTTTCATAATAGGTACCACTATTTTCCAATTGACTATGATAATGATGGGGTATATATCGAGGAGATTGGAAATAAAAAATTATTTATCTATAAGTCTACTGACCCTGTATCAACCTACCCAAGGATTCACTATAAAATAACTGAGCGTAACGAAACCATAGAAGAGTCTACTGTTTTTATGGGTATTTTTGAAATATTCCCGAGCTTTATTATTTTTGAAAATGATGAAAACAATACCGTTAGCTATGTGGATCAATATATTAATGAGAACCTACTACCTAAGAATCTTTCGGTTGATTTGAATGACAGTAGAAATAAATGAGGTAGGGCGTCGACAATTTTATACACTTTATACACGTGAACACATCGTTAATTAATTTGAATACGTGTATACTTATTGGGTTTTAACTTAGAGCTTGGGGGCTATCTTAACCCCCCAAATACAACACAATAAAAAGGTGAGTCAAACATGGAATATTTTAAATACATCAGCTATTCGCTTAATATCTTAATCGTGACATATCTAGTAGTAATATATAAGAAGAATTTTATCAGTGATTATCTTGAGAAAAATTTATCTTTTCTATCTCAATTTAATGACATGGTAAAAAATAACGCTTTCGTTTTTCACATGACAACAGGAGCACTATTTCTTTTTTCGCTTATGATTTACTCTTATCAATCCTCCGATATACCAAAAGCAGACTTAAGTATTTTTAAGAGCGTGTGTTTTGAGTTATCAAAAATAGGATTATCCTCAATATTTGTAACAATATTGCTATCCATAAAAAGATTTGTACCGTTTGTAGAAAAAGCTTTAGGAAAAATCTTTACCGAAAAGGAATATCTTTCCACGCTTAAAGATGAGGAACTTCACAACTTGGTGGAGACGATAAACTCATCTACAGGTAGTGTTTATGAAATTACCAATAATGCCAGAAAAAAAGCTTCTATAGAAAAAGCTAGAGAACAGGCTATCAAATTAGGGTTGCCTTATTTTTTGACAGAATCAAAAACCACAAAGGCTATGTACGATGGAGGTTTAGAAATGACTGTTTCTAGCAATAAAATTGAAATGCTAAAAGATGGTTATTTTGAAAGCACATATACTATAGAAACAAACAAGAAGACAGGAGACTTTCCTGATATTGTAAATTTTCTCACAAATACTGATAGGTTTTCTCAGCACGTTTTGCGTTCTAAAATTATAGATTATTCTAAAAACGGAAGTGGCGTTGATCCCACGGGATTTGAATTGTTTGAATTAGATTTAGAAAACATTGGAGAGTATGAAGAAAAGATTATCAAAGAATTTGTCCCAGACAATAGAGAAGGCTATAAAAGAATTATATTTAAAACCAATGGTCCCCTTAAGGCCGGAGATACTTTTACACATGAAATCGTAGCTTCCGTTCCCAATGAAAGAGTAAAAGGAAGCAAAAAGCCTGAGCTTAGGTTTGGAAAGCCTGCTGGTGTAAGAGTGCTCGTCATACAAGGTCAGCACTTTGTCTCTGATGGAGTAGAGGGAACAAAAGGGGGAACCCTTACAATAGGAGGTGCGGACTCTAAGGCTACATGTGTGCCAACAGAAGATATATTTTACAAGAAATACACATGGACACTATACTACGATGAGGTGTCAGAGTATGCAAATCAGAATGTAGTTCTTACCTTGCTATAGATAAAATAAAAAATGATACTTTTTTTCTTTAAGGATTACTTGTTACAATTATAAAAAGAATACGACGGAGGACACATTTTGACTTTACACACTACAGAAACTCTAGATTAGAGACTCGCACTTTTTGCACCGGGCATAAAGCAGCAAGACTCCTTGGTTTACTTTTGTAAATTTTCTAATATCTAAACCTGCTTGTTGCGCTCAAATGAGCAATTTATCTGCGGAATGCAATAGATTCATCCATATTAAATTCCGTTGTACACTCCTCCTTCTCGAAAGAAATATTATCCTGCTCTAGCTCTAGTGAAGATTTTATCTCGGCAGACTCACTTTTTTTGTGCGCTTCAGCCTTGCGCACAAGTTTTTGAATCGCGTTAACTATACACTTCTCGTCACCCTTACACAAATTTTCAATTGCGTCTACTTGAGAGCTACTGAGATTTATTCCTTTTTCTTTCGCAAAACGTATGATACTGCATCGGGTCACATCTTCACTCATTTTTTTCACAACCACTCCTTAATCGGCAATTCTTTTGCCATTGTATTTTAAACTTACCACACGGGCATAAACACCTCTTCTTGCCACATTAAATGGCACACACTCCCGTTCTTCAAGACAAGCCAAGCCAACCTATACCTTGTGCCCAAAAATGATTTTTTGGTGCATTTGAGGATTATAGCATTTTTTGGATGCAAGTTTTGGGGCTACTGCTTCTACATTTTTTTAATGTATCGCTTCATAAATGGATCTATGATATGATAGGTACCTGTTCGTTTTTCTATCATTCCGTCATCAAGCAGCTCTTGCAGTATCTTGTTAATGTTTTGTTTTAATACTCCTCTACCTTCAAGCGCCTTGTATGGATCTTGATTTACGCTCAATGCCCTAAGAAGCTGGTAATAGTATTTCTTTCCTTTTACCCTGCTCATTTCACTCAAGAAATATGTTTCCTCTTTGGTATATCGCGCAAGTGCTGCCTTGCAAATATCTATAGGGTAAGTATTCATCTTTTTATTTATGGCTGCGGCAACAAATACTTCTTGGGCTATCTTGATAATGTAATAAGGAATGCCTCCGGATACTTGCACCAGGTCTTTGGTAAAATTCTCATAAAGAGAGATCTCTTTTGTTTTAAATACTTTTTCAAAATACCCCTCAAACTCTTCTTCTTTCATTGTGGGGACATTAAGTATCTCTGCAAATCTAAAAAAAGGAGAGTTTCTGTCTGTAAAAATCTCGTTCATTAAAGAATATTGAGAGCCTGCGAAGATGAAGTTTGTATGTTCAAAAGTTTGAAATACTGACCTCATCACCTCTAGTATTTTTTTGTATTCTTTAAGATTTTTTATTTCACCCAGTTCGTCTATGGCAAAAATGATTTGTATACTTAGTTTTTCGGCTATCTTCTCGGGAAGAGAAAGCGCATGGAGCAAGAACACATCATCATCTTTCTTTGATGCCAAATCAAGCGTAATTCCTATTTCTGCCTCGTCAAAAGTGACATGGACACTGTTAAGAATAGTGTTAATAACTTGTAAAGACTGTATCCCTGTCTTCTTTGCGTATTCCCATACATTATTGATACCAACAAGCTTATAGGTCTCCTCAATGATTTTTTCTGCAAGGTCACGCTTGTTATAGATCTTCATCAAATCAATTTCTATATGTCTGCAGTTGGGGGTATTGTCTAGCACATTTCTTATGATTGAACTTTTTCCGTATCTTCTGGGAGCTACGAGTACGATACTTTGGTGCATCTCCATATACATTTTTACTTTTTCCAAAAGCTCTTTTCTTCCTGTGAAATTCTCATCCTTTACGATTCTTCCTGTTTGCAAAGTCACGATTTCTCCTTAGTAATACTATTTTGTATTACTATTGTAGCGTATTACTTATTTGTAATGCATAAATGTATTACAGATAAGCATTTTTACTTTTTTGCAAGATGCCTCACTGGGAAAGAGCTAGAAATAAATGCGCCAATACCCATCATACTGATATGTGTCCTTATTTTTCTCCACATAGAACTTCAACTCGCTCACCTCATCTTTGAAAATCTTTAACGACTTCCTCTCAAACCCCAATCGCTCCAATGTAAATCCCAACAATTGATAATATGGATAAATAGGATCGAATGATTTCGCAACATTAAAAACACATTGCACGTCCAAGTCGTTCTGGAGTGGTTCAAATATTTCAAGGACGGATTGAAAGCCCTTAAAATACTGTACATTAAACAACATCTCTACCAAGACTCTATGTATAGAAGATACCCAGTATTGCTCATGCTTGATAACCTCAACACGTTTTGTATACTTAGGAGTTAGATAGACTATATGCTTTTCTTCATAAGCAACAATACTTTTTGAAAGGCGGTATTCTTTTTGGTATGCCTGATCAACCGCAGCTTGTGTAAGAGATTTTTCTACTGTTGCATTTTTAACAGAAAGCTCTTTGGAAAAAAATACCAGTTGACTTTTGGCATTACTAAGCCCTTGCAGGTTAAGTGCTGTTGTCATTGAAAAGAAACCATCTGCTCCAAACGTACTTACAAAATCATAGATATTTGCATCACTATACAGAGTATAGCGGACCTTATTTATTTTCTCCGAAGAGACAGAGTAGGTTCTGAGCCCTACTCTTGTTTGTAGCAGAGTAAAAAATTGGGTTGAGCTGATGCTTTGGGAAACAAGTTGTTTTGCTTTGAGTGACGCTAATAGTTCATGAAGGTCATTTAGTGTGTGAAATTTTTTATCCGAAAGCAATTTCCTGATTACTTCAATGTTTCTACTAAAGTAATCACGTTTTTCTGTTTTCATCTATAACCCTTAATTAAGTATATATACTTAATTATACCTAAGATGTTTAATTTTGTCAAGGCAAAATAATACTTGGGTTGACAAAAACTTGGTATCTCATTATAATTAAGTATATATACTTAATTAATATAAGGGACGTGCTTGAAAATATATGTACTCAAACAGAATAAAGCTTTAGGCTTTCTTGAAGAACCTGCCGTGGACAATATACACTTCACCTATTTTGATGAGGTCAAGCCAGAAAATTATCTGGAGGGTATTGAAGACAAAAAGAATGTTAGTGACAATGGACTATTTTTAATCTTCCAAAATATGTTTCCAGAAAACGGACAAATTGAGGCTATCAAATCAAAACACGGGCTAAGTACCACCATAGAGCTTTTGCTTTATTTAGAAGACGTGCATGGAAGCTATGCATTCTTAACGCAAGAAGCCTACGATAGCCATAGAGACGTGAAACACGCAAACTATGCATACAGTGAGATAAAAGATGAGGTATTAGATAACGGCTATACTTTCCCAAATATTCTCAATCATGCCTTGAACATACCTGAGAACAAACGCTTTCCTGGTACGACAATCAATAGTAAAGTAATTGGGCTTAGTGGCTTTCAATACAAATTTAGTATCACCAAAGAGGACAGAGGTAATGAACTGTGCATCAATAAGGACGGGACAAGTCATTACTTCATGAAACCCTACAGTAAATACAATACAACATTTGCCTCTCATGACAAAGAGAGACTCTATATCCCCTACCTCCTAATCAATGAGCATCTCTTTATGACATTGGCTAGAGATTCAGGGTTTGCTGTTCCTTATAATGCAATCATAAAGGATGGTGAGGATTATCATTATGTAATCAAGCGCTATGATCGCTATAAAAATGAAAAGTTTGACCATGAAGAATTTGCGACACTGATGGGATATAATTCAGCTACTAAATACGATGCCTCTGTGCAGGAAGTACTTGAAAAAGCCAATGAATACATTAGCAAGAATGCTCTGGAAGAGTTGCTGCTTTTCTTCTACTTCTCTGCTGTTATTGGTCATGGGGACTTGCATGCTAAAAATATTTCGCTTATACATACTTCAAACGCAATTGGAGAGAAATGCAAAGAGTTATCACCCTACTATGATATATCTACCACGCATATATACAAAGGCTTAAAGGATAGGGATATAGGTCTAAAGATGCTTGGCAGAAAATCAAAAATCAAAAAAGAACATTTTCTTCAGCTTGCCGCACGTTATAATATTGACCCTGTGGGTTTTGAAAAGAAAATGAAAGATATTACAGATATCTTTGTGAGCGTGTTTCCAAAATATATCCAAGCTCTACCTGATGAAATACTCGATCTTCCTTATCGGAGAAAATATGGAGCTCATTCGCCCCTTAAAAGTATTTTGGAAAAATATTATATGGAAAGGAAGGACTATATCAAGAGATGCATAGATACTGATTGGATAGAAGATACGCATGATATTTTCAGTTAGTTAAAAGTTATATCTTAGAAGACATCAAATTAGGGCTACACTTGGGACTGCAATAAATTCTGTGGCAAAAAACCTGTAGAGCAGATGAAATATTTTTAAGTGTGACGTAGGCATCAGAATACACGAACCATATAAGAACTCAGTTAGTTGTCTTAATCATGAGAGAATAGATGAACTCTTATATGGACCGCAAACAAGGCTTTTAACGCTTTTTTATCTAATCAACAAGGGAATGTTCACCGCGATAACAAATCCCCCTACAAATAGGTCTTCTAAGGGATTTCTTAATTCACTTCACTCTTTGTTGATAGTCTATAGCCATTATTTTCGTTTTTTACAGTCAATCATTATTTTCAGTGAGCCGTTAGGGCTTTCGCGGGAGATTCCTAAAACATTAAACTGCTTACACCCTGAGACGCTACTTATGACCTCCTCGTAGGAGATAGTGATAGGAGAAATTTTTGCTTTCTCTAACGCTTTCATCCATGAGGTTCCTTCTATTTTTGTTACTCCATTTGTCTTTAAAACGTATTCTGTATTGTCTAGTTTAATATATTTTATCTCCGCATTCACTAACACAGAAAGAATACCCGTTATTAATATTTTTTTATCATTCCAAACCTTTTTTAAATTATTTTAACTTAACGTATCAAGTTATTTCTATAGTTGATTTAAACACAACAACCTTAAATTAAGTAGCAATATTACTACTTAATGAAGATAAACTGCTATTTTTTATATTTTTTGATACAAGCTCTAAAGTAATCAATAATTTAATATCTTTTACTAAAGTTGTGTTATGCTCTTTGGACATACTTCGTATCTCCGAGTTTATTCTATCTTTAATCTCTCTATATGGTTTTTTATGGGTTTTCTGTGCATAGAGGATAATGCCCTGAAAAATCCGGACAATTTTTTGTGAAAATTTATTTCCTAAAATAGCTATAATATAGAAGAATTTTAGGAGAAAAAGATGGCAAGAAAAAAAGGTCAAACCTATACCCCGGAACAAAAAGCAAAAGTAGTTTTGGAACTACTCAAAGAAGAGCAAACTTTAGGTGAGTTGGCAACACAATATAAAGTGACACCTAAAACCATACAGAATTGGAAAAAAGAGTTTTTAGCCAATGCCTCTAAAGCATTTGAGTCAGACAATAATGCAAAAGAAAACAAAGATAAGATGGAGAAATTGACTCAAGAGAATGATGCTTTGGCAAAAGCATTGGGACGAACCACAGTAGAGAGAGACTGGGCAGTGGGAAAGCTAAAGAGCTTGGACTTATCTGATAAAAAAGATCTTGTCGACTCCAAGCTCACAACACTCTCAATGACAAGACAGACAAAGCTTCTAGAGATCAACAGAACCACACTCTATTATAAACCTGTACCGTTTAGTGACAGTAATCTGAAGATACTCAACCAAATAGATGAGATCTATGTGGATAATCCAGACTATGGCTACAGAATGATCCATCAGCAACTCAAAGAAGATGGATGTAGCATAGGGAATAACAGAGTACTCAAATATATGGGAATACTCGGCATACAAGCTCTGTACCCACACAAGAAGAAGATTACAAGTATCAAAAATAGCGAACACCCTGTCTATCCATACCTATTAAAACCATACTGGTACAAAACAGGACAAAAAACAAAAGCGGTCAAAGTAGAGACACCTAACGAAGTTTGGAGTGGAGATATTACGTATATCAGAATGAATGGTGGCTTCATGTATTTGTCTGCTGTGATCGATTGGAACAGTAGAGCTATACTGGCTTATAAGATCTCCAACTCTATGGATGCAACCTTGGCAACAGATGTACTGAAAATGGCTCTAGCCAAGTATCCTGCACCAAAGATATTTAACTCAGATCAAGGTAGTCAATACACAAGTCATGAACATACAAAAATACTCAAAGATTACGATATAAAAATCTCAATGAATGGTAAAGGTCGAAGCATTGATAATATCATTATTGAAAGATTTTTCAGAACACTCAAACAAAGTAATATTTACATTTCAGACTATCAAACAATCAAGGAGTTAAAAGAAGGAATCAAAGCATTTATCCATAAATATAATTTTAAGAGGTTCCATTCATCATTAAACTATCAAAAACCGATGAATATTTATCTTGATTTTATACAAAAAACGGCATGATTTAAGCAACACATGAGGCGGAAATAAATTTGGCCAAAAAATTGTCCGGATTTTTCAGGGCATTATCGAGTTCAATTAAATAATAGGGTAGTCTTATTGGGATGTTGTTATGTAGCTTGATGTTTATTTGTTTGTGTAGCTGTTTTATGATGTTCCCTTTTTAATATTGTTATTTCTTCCTTGCTCAAAATTCCAAGCAATATAAAGCCCAATGACAGCAGGTATAACATTTTTATATTCACTCCCAAACAGAAAAACAACTATACTACTAACAGTAATAATAATGACTACCCACAAGAATACCCTTTTCATTATGTTTTCTTTAGAGGTTTTTCAACTCTATGATTTTGTTCTTTCTCTCTTGTTTGTTTTATCTGTATTGTCTTTCCGTTTTTATCTACTATGTGTTCCCTCTTAAATACATACCCTTTTTTTAACATATCAACAATAAGTTTATGATTTACAACACCATTATTATCAGCTAATCCTACTCTCTTGTAATACTTCCAGTTTGCCTCTGCAAGCATTATCGGAGCACTAACTATAAGTGAAAAAAATATAAGCAAACCAGCAAGAAAAATACCACTCCCTCTAATAAAGCCCATATACATAATAAGAAACGACACGGGGAACAAAGCATAATATATAATATCATTGCTTGTAAAAGCTGTTTCACTTATTAATACAACAAAATTCATCATTTAACCCTTTTAAATTATTTTAATTCAAGCTCACCAATTAAGTCTAAGCCCATTTCTTTGTATCTATAGTATAAAACATTGAAGCTTTGTACTAACTCAGCATCACTATATACGGAGTCCTCTAGTAATCTTCGTATAGGAGTGTCAAGAATTTCAACCCCATCCCCACAATCAAATTTATAGGTAGATAAAGATTTGTCCTTTTCTGCCTTAAAAGAGGAAGAGTGGACATAATCCAAACGCACTTTTTTCATCTTTTCTTTTAGTTTTACCCACTCTTCATTTGCCATCTTCAATCCCTTTAAAAATTATTTTACCCTAATAGGTTAGCATCAGAAGATGATACCTTCTTTTTTACAGATTGCACAATAATAATGGTCTGATGATGCAGTAGTTCTACTGTATTCCAATTTTTCAATATCCTCTACATCTGTAAATTCTGCACCACATTCACAACATGAGGGATAACCCTCTTTTTTGATAAGTTCTTCTATATCTTCTCTGAAAAAACTAGCTCCCATTTTATACCTTTTTACAAAATTATTTTTAGTTAGTTAATCATCAGCAAGACGATGATTTAAACATTCATTTTTTACAACTTTTCACGTTTGACCAAGACTACTACTATTTTATTGTTCTTCTCTTGAACGCAAGTATCGTCGCTGCGTTGAGTGCATGCTATTCAAAAGTCTCAAATGCCAAGAAGAGCACAAGAAAGCTAATCATCGACGTACTATTGGGAAAAGAAAAGGCAGCCTAATAGTTTAGCAATTCTTTGCTGAGGTAGACATACAAATACCTCAGCAACCAAACATTGAGTACAGGCAACAGGCAAAGCGTGTTTTTCTATTGGGTTTTTTCCTTAAGGTACTCCACAAGAAAATTATCCGCAATACAATAGTCATCTCTATCCCTGTGCACAACCAAGCCCATATCCACCAAACCTCTTCTGGCTTTATAAAGGGTTTGGGAATCAATATCTGCTTCCGTACCATTTGCCATATGGTAAAGTACATCTTGGTAGTGTTTTTTAGTTTTTGCACGCATTATCATCTGTATAACCGCATCTTTCCTCTCGTAGAACGCGTCCTCGTAAGCGTGACTCATGTCATCCTGCTTCACAAGCGCAACCGTACCCTTTTCAATCATGCGATAATAGAGAATTTGCACAGCAAGCATTGTATTGGCAGGGTGGCCACCTAGTTTATCCAGAAACTTCTCAAAGTCATCTATACTATCAAAGACAATTCCCTTTGATAAAAGGATTTCTACCAGTTGCTGTGATAACTCTTTCATGTCAAAAGGCTTTAACTCCATTTTTCGACAATAGTTATAAAAGGGCGAGTTTCTATTACTGAAAATATGATTCATTACGGACTCTATGCTTCCCAAAAATACACTATGAATATGCTCGGCATCCTGCAATTGGCTTCTTAACATTTTAAGAATATCACCTTTGCACTCCAGGTTGACAATTTCCTGAAACTCATCAAACACTATAGTGATACACTTTTGCTTCTTCTTGGCTAAACGCTCTGCAATTTCAAGCGCTTCCAAAAATACTGTGCAATCATCTTTTTCAGAGGACTTAACAAGCTCTATCCCCAAAGAGATATCTCCGATAGATAAACTGCCCTTGATATCATGAGATGCAAACAACTCAGTAACGTGATATTTTGCTTTGTCCACAAAAGCGACAAGTCCTTCCATCGCATACGCCCCGTTGAGTAAATCTTCTGCCATGAGTCTAAAGTTTGCACGCTTCATAAAATCAAGATAAATATACTCTGAATCTCCCAATATTTCTTTCACTAAAGAAGTTTTACCATAGCGACGCGGGGCGCTTATCATTACGTTTGTCTTGTTTCTCATAAATGTCTGCAAATTTTTCTTCTGCTGTGTGCGATCAAAAAAATTTGCGCCTGTAACTGGTTTTCCTACTTCAAACATATTGAGCCTTTATATCTTCTATATGGTTATTATACCATATCCTTTATTTAGATATACATTTAAAGGATATATTCTTATATACTAAAATGATATATCCTAATAATATTTATAATTTCAAAATAAAACACCTAAATAGTTTATTTTAAATGAATTATAAACCTTTTAGGTGTATAATAGCAAATATGGGACGAAAAAGGTTTTACCTTTGGCGTAAAAATACATTAAGGGGCACAGATGACTTTGGCAGTTGAGGTACTTATTACAAAATACGACTACAGAGTGAGTCCAAATCCAAACTTGGGTACTCCCATATGGGGCAGGGTCATACCGAAAGAAGATTTGGTCAACAAAAAAAGAGCCATATTCAGACTAGAACGAATATTAAAAAGTAACGATGTGAAACGACACGACTATATTCTTGATGACACACTCTATATAACCAAAGAGAGAAAGAATGGTCCCTTTAATCAAAAAAGTGAAACCGTCTACAAAAAAGATATCTCTGGAGACGAAGCACACAAAAAGCAACAACAAAAAGCAGCGCAACGTTTGGCTAGATACCTCTCGAAGAAGAGTGACACCTACGATTACTATTGCAAAATTGCACTGCTAGATATAGGTCAATACGGATACTGCACAAGCCAAAGGTCTGTAAGCATTCTAGACAACAAAGATAAGCAAACACACATAGTGCGCAAAATTTCTGGCAGAAAAGCAGCCTTGCGAAGAAACATAAACAAAGCTAAAAAAATAAGAAATGTCTACAAAAGCACCCTATTCCCTGAGGCATATGCACAGGATAAAAAGTTTATGCAGATCATGCGGTTTATTCCAGATCAAAGAAAAAGGTTAAGCCAGGCAAAAAAATGACACCTTCTGACATACCAACCATAGAGGGAAGCATAAAAGATATTTCCATACCTTCTTTTTCTGCATTAATGGCACGCGATAAAGGAGAGGCATAATGAACTTCACATTTAACGATGGGGGCAGAAGCAAGTACTTTAAGGGTAAAAATGCCGATGATTGCGTTGTACGTGCGATAGCTATTGCTGCGAAAAAGGACTACAAAGAGGTATATGACGCACTAAAAACACGCATGGGCAAAGGAAAAAGTCCACGAAATGGTATTCACAAAAAGATATATCATGAGTATATCATTTCGTTAGGGTTTAAATGGGAGCCGTATATGGGAATTGGTACGGGATGCACTATTATCATGAATAAACAGGATTTACCTGTGGGCACATACATCTGTCGCCTATCTAAGCATCTTTCATGCATTAGCAACTATACCATTTTTGACACATTTGATCCATCGAGAGAAGGGATGCGATGTGTGTATGGGATATACAAACGAGTTCCACAGAGGAAAAGAGGCAATAAAGATGTCTAAGTCCAATCAGCTACTACTTGGTGACAGCCTTGTGCTCATGAAAGAAATACCTTCAAAAAGTATTGATATGATATTTGCGGACTTACCCTATGGCACGACAAAAAACAGTTGGGACACAATGCTTCCATTTGATAGGATGTGGGAGCAATACGAAAGAATAATCAAGGACAATGGCGCCATTTTATTGTTTGCTCAGGCTCCTTTTGACAAGATGCTTGCTTGCTCAAACCTAAAGCTATTTAGATATGAATGGATTTGGGAAAAGACCTCAGCGACAGGGTTTTTGAATGCACAAAAATGTCCATGAAGGCACATGAAAATATTTTAGTGTTCTATAAGAAACTACCTACTTACAACCCAATCAAAGAAAAAGGTGTAAAAAAACAAGCCGTGCCTCTCATCAAATGAAATGTAACAAGTCTTCAAACTACGGGAAACAATCAAGAACGAAAGATTATTGCAGTGAAGAAAGATACCCCCGTTCTGTACTTAGATTCAAAACAGACAAGCAAAAAAACACCTCACATCCCACGCAAAAACCATTAGCACTTATCAAATATATGATTGAGACATACACAAATGTAGGAGATATTGTACTCGACAACTGTATGGGAAGTGGAACAACAGTTGTAGGGTGTATTCAAACAGATAGACAGTATATAGGAATAGAGATAGAGAAAAAATACTATGATGCCGCCAAAAGAAAAGAGCAAGAAGCGTTGGGTAACGTCGGCCTATTCAATCTCGCAACACCTCCCCCCAAAGGATAAAAGAAGAATCGGCAACTAAAAGCCATAGAAAATAGTATAATATCACTTATGAACATAAAGGGACAAATTAGAATGGCTAAGGATTCCATTATGGTTCTCGACAAAGGAAGATATCTTTTCTCAGACAACGCAATACTTAAGAGGCTCATGGGGATCCCGTGTCACTTTAGGATTATATATATAATAAAAAAATATTTACCAAAAATTAGCGCAAAGCCCCCTGCTTAAGCTATGGGGAGTGTGTCAATCATCACATGGAATATAATAAAGGAACCAAAAATATGAAAATGAAAGAAGAAAACATTCAAGACCTTCTGAAAAAGTGTTTACAGACCTATGGCATGTCGCTTCCTGAGTTCTCAGAACATTCTGGAATCTCCAAGAGTACTCTGCAGAACTACAAGGAAGGCAAAGGTTCTGGAGTGGCGAAGATTTGCTTGGAGGGTTTACTTGAGATATATCACCTTAGAAAACAGGTGCATGTGCTTGACGACCTGAGAGACATTTTGCTGGAAAGATTATCATAAATTAAAAATACGTTACAATAAGACTTGAATTGCCCAAAAATACGAAACCAAGGAAAACTACGATGAGGTACTTATTAAATATATTTTTGTTCTCAGTACTCATTTTATGCGCAGCAGTAGCGGTATCAGTAATCTTTGGTTTTGAATTTGTATCTGTCGCTGCAGCCACAACCGGTCTGTATTTAGCATGGGCGCTAGATTCACACTACAGGAGCAAAACTAATGGCCAACAATGAGAATACAAGATTCGCCGAAAACGCGTTAGGGGTTATTGTTGAGGCAGAAAAAGGGATGGATAAATCACAGAGCTTCACCTGCTTAGGATGTGGCGAAAAAGTGGGAGCTTATGCTATAAACACAAAAATACAAGCTGCCCACTTCAGACATACGGACAATCTTTCTGGTTCTGGTACCGGATGCCGAAGCTACGAGAGCTACTTGCACAATTTATCAAAACGAAAATTTGCTGAAAACTTTCAGTATATTTCTGTTTTTGAACTAAAAAGAGATATGCATAGACTTCAGTGCAAAAGTGCAAAACATGATAATTGCTTCTCTCTTCACAATGATGTTATCAATCTAAAAGAAAGATACCCCCACGTCAAAATAGAAAAACGAGACGGAAATTTTGTACCAGATTGCCTTATCTATAATGACGATGGTGACAAAATTTATATTGAAATAAAATACAAAAGTCCAATAAGCGTAAAAAAGCGTAACAGCGGAATACCAATCATTGAAATTTCTGTATCATCAGAAAAAGAGATAGGGGACATTGTAGCCAATGGGGAAATCAATGCTTCAAAAAAAGAAATCTCACTCATTAACTTTGAGAACATAGCTCCAAATGAAGCATATGACTGTGGAGGGGAGTGTCCTGTAGAGATGGTGGCCAAAGCAAAAGAAGCTGCGCTAGAGAAAAAAGTGGCAACACTCAAAGAGGTGGAGGAAAAAAGATTATCCTCAATGAAAGATGTGACACCTGTAAAACCCTGTCAACGACCTGAAATCATCGGTGTAAAAACCGTACAATTGTTCAGACCGAAAATATGTTTTGCATGTGAGGGTCAGCCTCTTCACTACATGAATGTAGGAAGAATTTTTATTGACAATAAATACAATGTTGCTGCCATAGATGATGATCTCTTTAAGGATGAGATAACCCAAAGTGAAAAAATTTCTATAGCAAAACGCGTTGAAACAGGAGAAACAAATGCCTATTATTGTCCAGACTGCGGAACATGGATAGCAAACAACAGAATACTGGGTCGCAATTCTTATGTCTATACAGATGAAGAAGTGATTGAGTGCTAGATAGATGAAAGAAATCATTGCTGCGAAGGCAATTTTTTCTCCCATCACAAACAAGAAACCCATAGCAGTCAAATACCACTAAAAAGATGGGGAAACTCTCAACCAAGACTAAAAAAACTCACGATCTTCTAACCATCGTCTTTAAGAAAAATATAAATAAAAAGTCTGATTTTTAAATAAAAACCATAATTTAAGATAGAAAATGACCCCATATTCAAGAAATTCAGTAAAAAATATGTGATACTATGCTAACTTATCATTCATATGGTATGGCAACACTTTGTGCTACTTCATATGAGAACGCCAATAGACAAAAGATGATATGAAAAAAACAATTATTGAAGAATACGAAGCGCACCTAAAAAAACTTAGGGACGAGAACAGTATTTTAAAAATTAAAAACGATTCATTTGCACATGCACAAACATTGGTCTCCAACCTTTTTGAGCACGCACAAAAAGAAGTTTTGATTTATACTTCTAGTCTTTGCCACCAATTTTATACCTCAGATAAAATAATTGCTTCTTTTGAACAACTTAAAGAAAAAAATATTGTTCCAAAAATCATTATACAGTATGATTTTTCCAGAGATGAACAATTCAAAGATGTGATCAAACAACAAGAATCCATCGAAGGGATGAAAAAAATATTTGGAGATGATTTTTCACCTGTTTTTCTTTCTTCGGAGCCGTATACAATTTCTTACCAGATGGAAGACGGCACCTCTCTGGCTATACATAATTTCACAGTGGTTGATGAAAAAACATTCAGATATGAAAAATTTGAAACTAAAAAAGGTGACTGCGTAAATCCAGACGGAAAATACACGAATGCCGTAGGATGCTTTAACGACCAGGAGACCACAGCCCTTCTTGCTGAAACATTCAGAAAACATTACAAAACACAGGCCTAGAAGCAATGAAGACCCATAAAGAGGAGGATACTCCTCCTGGTATTTTAAGACGTTTTTTTTACGGAGTAAAATACAAACTAAGACTTGGGTACAAACAAGTTAGGTACGGTGAATCACTGGTCTACTATAAGTATTGGCGACTAAGGGGTTTTAGGGGACTAGTACGACTGTTTAGAAAAATCCCTGCGCACTTCTTAACTAAAAATATTCTCAATATCTTTTTTGCCATCATTTTTTCTTCTTTTGTGCTGAAAGCGTATCCATCTAGTGCCAATAATCTTGAAGCATTGAGAGATTTAATTTCAAGCGGCTTACTCATTGCTCCTTTGGTGGGAATGCTTAACGGAGGATTCTCAAATATCATCTCTTTATATCTCAATGTTTTTGATAAAAATTCTTCTGGGAATATTATACTTGAGCCAAGGTTCATGAAGATTAAAAAAAATATTGCATTTCTAGAAAACATAGAATCGGGATTTGAAACGATGCATTATTATATAGCTGAAGTCAATGATGCTATCTCAACGAGTGTCTCCCACAGAAGTGACGCTCAATTCAAAAATGCATTGTCCACGATAGGCTTGGGAATACTCATTATGTTTGGCTTTTTGACTCTCTTGCTGAACTGTATTCCAATTGCCCTTTTTATCTTGTCTATGATTTACATCAAATTAATATTCAAGCAAGTCAATGTATATAGGACAAGCATCAAACAAGGACTAATAGAAGATCTTCTTTTTGGCATAAAAAAAGCACATGCAGCACACACCAAACAGGGGTCCAGTTTTATTAAACACTTTGGATGACATGATTCCGAAGTTCACAACAACTAAAACTTCCAATCACAATACTCACCTAAATCTATCTCTCCTCTCTTCATCCCTGTAATCAAGATGGAGCCATACTCATTTGTGCGCGCGCCCACAAGGACATCATTCTCGCTCAAAATTTTAATACGTTGCCCAAGTTTACCCATTGGGGCACGTATAATAAACTCTACCACAAGACCTAAATCAAAATTTCGACTCCTGTATCTTTCAATAAAGTGACGTTTCTTGTCTAATCCTAATTTCACTTTTCTATGGGGCACAAAAATAAAACCATTCTTTTCAGCCCATGTTTGGGAATATACACGTTCGAGTGTTCTTCCCGAAGAGAGGAGCGCTGTTCTCTCATTGAGTCTATACCCACTAACAACACTTTTGCCATCTGTTATATTCAGCACTTCATCTTTTTTTAGCTGGGGAGCTTCTTTGTAAAATGCACTCATCAAATTAAGATCAAACTTTTCCTCTTCCCAAGCTGACCAAAAGCTATCCAATGCAAACATTTTTACTTTATTTAATTCCCGTGTATCAACGACCATGGTTTTTGGTTTGACAAATTTCTTTTTAATTTTCGGCTGTATGGTAATACCCATATGCTTCCTTTTTGGTGTCATGCACATAAATAATCCTCCAAAGTTAAAGGGGAGTCTTCAATATATTTTTTCATTATACCCAAACCTTTTTTAAGATAATTTCTCATCGTTTGTGCACTCAACTTCTCTCCATATTTCAAAAGGTAAAGTTCGGATATCTTCTCTGAAGAAAGCACTCCACTTTCATCAGAAACATCCAAGGACAATAGATGTTTCATTTTATTTCGCAATCGCTCCAATTCAGCTTTTGAAGAATGTAACATCTCTTCTTCTTTCAGCCTATAAAGCTCATACCAAACATCTTCCCAAAACACAGAATCATCCAAGGATAGCAGTAGTTTATTTTTTATTGGATGACTTTTATCGAGAAGGTTTTTGTATTTCATGCATACACCAGAATAAGAGATTTTCAGAATAGGACTTTGTGATGTGCTGCTATATGTACTTAAAAAGCCATCTTTTTCAATGCCACAACATTCCTCTTTGGCAAAAGAAATCCCAGGACAAAGCGCAAATATTTTCTCTCTAAAGGAGTCCGCATTTTTACACGAGAAAGCAATATCTCTGAAATCCAAATCAGACGTTCCCATTGAAGCCTTCAAAAATGCTTCACCGGACATGGCAATAAAAGCGTCAAGGTCTAACGCATCCACTTTGTCTATCTTAAACTGCTTGCGCATACCATTTATAATTTTGGATAAATTAACTACTTGCGTATTATCATTTAGTGACGAAGACAAAGAGGTATGTTTTTCTAGCCAAACCAACAATTCTTCATCGCTTACTTTAGCGCCTGAAAGAGGAATATTTTTCACATGCTTGAGAAAATGCTCTACCGATTGTTCAAAGTCCATAGAATTGGATTCTAGTGGCTTCCAGAGCCATTTTTCCTTGATGCAATCAGATAAAGACACTCGATCAAATAAATTTATTTGTTTTGGTCCCCCAATAAGTCCTCTATTTTCTCTAATTACAGACAATACTTTTTCTGTGTACTTTGAAAAAATATTAAACTGGTGAAGTGTTGTGCCGCCTTTCTCAATAGAAAGATGGGTATGTGGATGTTCTTTTTGAAGATGTATTTCATAGTTTTCTATTTGTATCATAATGACCTCCTACAGTCTTATGATAAAAATATAACAGTTTTTTACTTAAACATTACTAAATAGTAATGTTTTTAATCTCTTTTTTCTAATAACTGGTTAATATCAACGTCAAGCTTGTCTGATATACCCAATATTAGCTCAAGGCTAACAAGTCCCTTACTCTTGGAAAAGGCTGACGAGATATAACTCTTTGTTTTACCCAGCTCTTGAGAAAGATTTTCGATTGGGATACCTTTGTTTTTCGCAGCTCTTTTTACATTAATAAGGATATCTCTATTTTCAATTTTAGTCATATTTGTCATTCGTAATCCTTAAAAGAAATAATGAACTCCGAAAGATAGTCCGACCAAATGATCCAAATTAATATTGTCTCTTTTTTCTCCGTAAGAAACAGATGCATCAAAATCAATCTTATCTGAAACATTAAAGATAAGCCCAAAGTGCCCTGCAAAAAGTGCGTGCTGACTATCACTATTGTCATGGTCATAGTAGCCTATAGAAACACCCAAGTAAGGCTTTATCTTTTGAGATTCAATATCTAGGGTATTAAAAAGGTAATCTGTCTCCAATGTAGCCTCTTTATAACCTCTATAATCCGCCTCCAAGGAAACCATTGTTCTCCATTGTGTATTTTGAAGTCCATAGCGCAACCCAAACGTTGCGTCTCTATTTGTGCCTGCATTTGTAAAGGTAGAGGCTTTCGTGCTAACAGTCGCCCCCACAAATGAAAAGTTTTCAGTGGCGCATACAGCAATATTCGCGAAAAGCAAGAATACAATTAGGTGTTTTTTCATTAAAAATCCTTTTAGAATGAGTAGGTGGATCCGACATTGTATGAAGTGACATCAATGTTTTCTGCAAAATCTCCATTAAAATCGCCACTATAATAAGAAATATAGTCCGCAAAAAAGTCAACTTTTTCAGTCAATGAATAATTTAAACCCAGACCCCACTGAAAACCACTTGACGAAGAGCCATCAAAACTTGTTTTTCCATACCCAAGAAGACCGTAAGGAGATAAACTTTTTGAAATAGGCAATGTGGATTTTAAATAAGCCCCAAAATTGTTCATTGTAACACTCCTAGTTCCTGCACCATAGTCGGCATCTGCAATCAATGTTGCATAGCGTGCTTCAAGGCTAACATATTGATTTAGGGTGTAACCCAACAATAAAGACAAAGAAACACCACTTGCTGTATTTGAACCACTAGCACGCATGGAGCCGATTGCAGCACCAGTATAGACTTTGTTTTTACTGGAACTGTTTTCAAATCTTCCATCACTCACTTCGTCCATCGGAAGCACTTCAATCTCTTTTTCGTGCATTGCATTAACAGGTTCTACAGGCTCTCCTATATCTCCAGCATATAGTGCTGCCGCAAGAAGTGGGGCCATCATTATTTTTTTCATTATTTTTCCTTTTTTAAAATATTTGTTATTGTATCAATTTTTTTGAATATTGAAAAACCTTAGTGATAACTCAAATGGCGGGATACGCATCAAAAGGATTTACTTTGCTTTTCTTGAATGTTCCATGTAAAAATATAGCCGCCAAATCTTCTTTACTTAATAGACAATATGTTTCTTTTTTTGAAACAAAAAGTTCACCAGTGTGCATAAGCACAAAATCATCCGTGCACTCACAATGATGACGTAGTTCGCTCAATAAAAAAAGTCCTCTTTCTTTATTTTCGGACTCCGCTATAAAAAGTTTCTCCATAACTTGCATGCTTTCGTTGCAATGCTTTAGAAAACTAACCAAAGACAGAATAAAATAATCTGTCTGGGTAAATTCCTCATGAAGAGATAGGATAGAGCCTATGCTTTCTTCTAGTTCCACTGTCGTTCTTATCATTACACGTTCTTTCTTGATGCCTGAAAAGTATTCAATTTCCTTAAACTCCATTTCTTTTTGCTCTAGCCCATAGACTGCTGCAAAAAAGAGTATTTTGGCCTTATTGAGTTTACCTGGCCATCGTTCGATAATATCGTCTATTCCATCAAGAAGGATAGTTGGGCAAAAAAATGATCTGTATCTTCTTTTGTGGCTATGTTTTTGCAGAAGCAACTCCTTCATATTCTACATATGCGCGCGTATTAGGGCAATCCTTTTTAAATACAAGCAGATAACTATATAAACTTTTATAGTCTTTTTTGCAAGACTTTACTCTCTCATACAGTCCATCTACAAATACAGAATCCTCCATTTTGAGCACAAATATATTTTTTTTAATCATAGCATTAATTGACTTATTATTATTATAAATATTCAATATCTCCTCAATGAGCACATAGGCATTGTCCAAGTGGGTCATTATTTGTTCCACATATCCAATATGCTCTAAATAATATTCCTCAACTTCTGTGACGGCAACTACTAATTTTTTCATCAAAAAGTCCGAAACAAAACGATCCTTATAATTGTTAATTTCAGAAAACTTTCCTTCTGCTTTTTGCAAAAGATTTACAATGTATTTTTCAGACGTAAAAACATGCCTATAAATAGCATCTTTTGCCCTTTCTTTCTCGCCATAATCATTCCAAATAATATGGTTAAGCAAGAAAAAGTCGCTTTCGTTGATTTCTAATCTATTATTTAGGTACGCAGATACCTTCATAATATACACAGCACTAATAAACCGTCTATCTGAAGCAGCGATTTCCTCTTCAGAGATTAAACGATTTTTTAATCTGGTAAGACTTGAAGATAGCTCTTTTGGTATTGAAATAAAAGATGCGGCGTGCTGAGAAACATAATCCACCATATCTAAAGATATCACTGTTTCAAACTCACTATTTTTATCAAAATCCCCCTCAATCATTGCAATAAAATTATCATCTTCTTGTATTCTTAATACATCATATCTTATGGGTAGTCTATCATTCATTGCATCGAGAGCTTCCCCTTGATGAAATTCATTAGATGCCGCAAAAAGTGTTCTTAGGGGGACTTTTATTGGAAGCATGCCTCCAGGGTGGTACTCTCTATCCTCTGATGCCATTCCAAGCCAACCATTGATGACCTCACTGTTGCCCTTAAAGAATTCATCCATCAGCACATAGTGAGCTGTCACAGCCGTGTGCTCAAACCTATGCACAAGCTCACCATTAGGTGCAATTACAGAAGTGCCGAAAATAGCTTCTTTTTTAGTATCATACATCATTAGATGCTCAAAACTTTCTGTGTCCTTTACAGCATTGATTGCCAATTTAAGAAGTTTTGTTTTGGCAACACCAGGCTTTCCTATTAAAAACATATTCTGTGAAGAGAAGATCACCAAGGTGACAAGCGCTGCCAACTCATCTCTTTCCAAAACTTTTTGACACAGCTCTGCAATAAAGTCTTCAGCTTTTTGTGAAACATTAGCTTGCACCTCACCAAAAGAGCGTTCTTTAATCATCTCAGTAAAATTCATGGTAGGCAAGGCTCCTTACTTTTATAGCACTCGTAAGTACGTTTTTCTAATTTTTGCAAATTAACAAAATAAAATCTATTTGCAAAAGGCATTGGTTTTTTTAATTTAACCTCAAAATATTTACTGGAGTCCACTGCTTTAAATTTAATATAATATGCGGATTTATCTTTTACCCAATCATCATTACTTTTTGCACACTTGTGTCCATTTGGAGTAGTGTTTTCATAGTATACGCCTGAAACCCCTCCTCCCCACTCCACAAAGTCGTCATAAAGGCACGCGTTGTCAATTGTGCCACTAGATATATCTTCTGCTAAACCAAAACTTGAAGATAAAGAAAACATTACTTTTGCAAAAGGATGCTTGTATGGATCACTGTCGATAAAGTCTTGCTGTGTAATAATTTTGGATCCTAAAATATTCTTATTCTTGTCCAATGCGACCATTTCATAATCACCTGCATATGGCACAAAAACAACCACCGTATTTACTGCACCCATGTACACCGTATTTATAGATTTTTGTATAATGTGGGACCCACCATTACTTCCTGTTTCACTTTTTTTACCTGAAAACTTATACCATTTAATCTTACCTGGATATCCGACACATGCATCGCGTTCACAACTTGTTATAAGTGTTCCTGTTATTTGTTCTTTTGTATATCCTGAGAAATACAAAGTAGTCTGCTTAAGGTTATAATAATCTTTTAATATTCGCTCAAAATCGCCCTTCTCTGTCATTGCCATTTGAAAACGTGTTTTTTCATAAGTAAAATCTCTGGTGTCTGGATCAAACAATCTAAAATCATATCCATAGGGATTAAAAGCAAAATGTGTTGTGGTGGGAAGATGTTTCGAGATATCCCAGTGCGTTCTGATGGTTCCAAAACGTTTACTTCCTGCCAAGAGCGCAATAACCACAGCAACCACTATACCTATTCCCGTTCCTGCAACAGCACCCAACACAAGCGCAATACCTAATCCTGACGCAGCTCCTGCCACCAAAGCGGCGCCAAAATTGTTGCCAACCTCTGCACTCCCACCGGTAGCGTTGGCTCCAAACGACAGCGTTTCAAAATATGGTGTAAAAGAAGAAGGCTCTTTATTCTTTACTGTTTCCTTTAGTGTTCGGACACTATAGGTATACGTAAGATCCTCGTTCACGGGTGCATTAGGAATTAAAGGGAAAATTTCTTTATTGTTGAGCATAATGATATTATTTTTAGGTAGTTGAAATCTATAATTGCTCATATATCCAAATCTTCCTTGGGCGTACTCCTGCAGCACAATCATATCTTTTGTTCCATCTAGTGTTGTGGCAAGTGTGCCTGATGTTTCTGAAAAATCAACAAAATTTCCAACACCTGGGTCAAAGTTAATTGGCTCATCGGGGATAATGTTATTCATTAGGCATGGTTTCACTTCAGTGCTATCTGCATAGGGGTCTGAAATTGCAAGCCCAAGACATGTTGAAAACTTATTACACTGCAACTCATTTACGACCAAGTCCTTCGTGCTCATTTGCATAAAATCACTATTTGCATCAATGGCTACAGTTTTTACAATGTCATCTCCGCTTAATTTAGTATCAACGAGCACACAGACTCTGCCTCCAGTACTAATATTGTTCTCGCGAAGCGCAACATTGTCTGCAATACCAATTTCTGGGAAATTATAGTCTGTAAAAGAAACAGTATCTGTAATGTCGAGATAGCCTAGTGCATTTGCAGCATCTGGACAATAAGATGCTTTAACCACGGTGGCTACAGGATTAAGATTCGCACTGCTTGTTGATTGGATAACACCTAGTGGGAAAATGGCTGGATCACTATAGAGGTTTGCTATACGCGTTTGGTACCATCCGTCACTATTGAAATAGGCATCACACTCCTGTTGGGTAACAACGCCACTATCTCCGCTTCCAACTTGTGGCTCTGCCGTAAATCCCTGGCTTTGAAGATTTCCTATTTGGTAAGGAAGTTGATTGATTGGATCTGGTGCATCCTCAGTTGAATTATTCTCACCACTTATATAGGCTTTCTCAATGACCGTGGTGAAAAACCCTCTGTTTGTATAATCAAAGACCGCATCCACATAGGGTCTTGAATCTTCAATATTGTTGGTTCTTACACAATCTGGATCATCGGCATAGATATCGGCCTCAGTAATACTTGCGTCCACCATATAGTTGCTCTTAGTCTTAACCGAAATACATTTTTTTGTCGTAGTGTTTGTTTCTTCTGTTTCGTCATATTTGAGACAGTCTGTTTTGGAATAGGTTTGTTCTCTTATTTGGTCATTTTCTATAATGGTACCATCTAAACATTTTGCCCTAAGTGACTTAATGACTCCGGTTCCATCATACACAGGAGTAAGATCCGAATCACCATATACTTTTTCACAGGGGTAAGTTGTTTTGCAATATGTTATTGTATGTGCATTTGACTGTATACAATGACGTAGTTCTTCACATTGAGAGCCAGGGCATTCTTTTGGAAAAATAACCAATTCCTCTCGCTTTATGCAATTGCTTTCATTTGGGTTCACTGCGGGACATTCATACATAAAAGTTTGAATTTTGTCGTAAATTTTAACCCTTGTATTAACACCATTTTTGGTTATATACCCCCAAGTATAATCCTTGAAGCTATCCAGAAGTTCTAACTTGCGACAATTATTTTCTATATACCCGCTACATTCATTAACCTCACAAGAGGGCTGAATGGGCTCTTCAAGACACTGACCACTTCTTCCTCCTCCAGCAAAACGACTATAATATTTTTTACAGCTAACTTTTTTGGTTGCAGACGAGACAACAGGCTCTTCGGCTTTTTTTTGCGTACAAACATTTATTCTTGTTGGAACATCGGGCATTAAAAAATTCTCAAAACTTATTTTTCTTCCTCCCCACAAAAGAGACTCTTCATTCTTGTTTAAAAATGTACTTTCAATTCTCCACCATGGTGCACAAATCTTAATGGGCTTGAGGTAGTCATTTGTCTTGATGCGAATAACACACTTATGATATTCCGAAGCATTGCGTCTCAACCAATTGGTAGAATTCGCTATCTTTACAACATTGGCCTTAGTTTCTGAGCAAGGTTCTGCCTTATAGAGAAAGTTTTCATACCCTTGCTTTATACCAGAGTCGTTTATATAATCACTATTGCAATCAGCTCGCTGCATACCAACCCATGCAGAATCTTCCAGAAAGTATCCTCTCGATACGGCGGACTCCTCCGTAATGCTATTAGGCGTATACACCTCCCCAATATACTTGTTGACCATAGATGAACACTGAGAATATGTCATTTTGGCTCTACTTATCGCAAAAGTATTGTTATTGAACACATTAATTTTTTCAAAATCACTCGTGAAATATTGCTTATTGTCATTATTCTCAACATACTTACAAGTTTTTTCTTGCAAATCAAAAACACCATACCCTGCAAAAATTCGCTTTAGTGGGTACACAGAAAGGTCCTCTTTATCCACAACCTTGTATGTCCCTTTCTCCATTTTTTCTTTATAGAAGCCATAGGGTATTTTGGTAATAGCCGTATTGCCCATCAAGTCATCGGCATTTTCTCTAGGGATAACATCTCCAAAAACAAGGCTGAAAGAAAGAAATAAGACTATAGCTTTTTGTAGCATCTTCCATTCCTTTCTACTGAATTTTTACACCCAGTTTTTTCACATTTTCCAGTACTCTCGTTCAAAACACCACCATTTTCACAACTTGCCTTTGCACATGTCCCGTCTTCTTGAGGGTAGATATAGTTATAAATTGGACAGCCTCCCATATTTCCACAGACGTTAAAATAATCTAAATTTATATCACAATCTTGGTCGATACAAATCGTACTATTCAACACCCTGTCTCTGTCGGCTTCCTTGATGAGAGTGCCAAGATATCCGGACTTACAAGAAGACAAGCCACACATGTAATTTTCACAAGACAATGGAGAACAATAATACGCAGCATTGTTGGATGTTGTGTTTGTTTCTTTAACTGAATAAAGTGCATCATTATTTCCAAACAGCCCCTTTTTTTGAATAATACAATAATCTCCAAAAAGACCATCTTGCTGATGAGACAACGCTGATATAGCTTCTAGACCTATATTGTCTGCGGTATTTCTTTCCGCCAAATAGTATGTGGTGGGAGCCAAAAGTGTTCTACATGATGATATAGACATAGTTTCTTGAGAGACTGCGTATGTATATCCATTACTATAGGATTTGAAAGCCGTAAACCCTACGCTTGACAAGTAAGTCAAATCAGAAAACTCATGGAGAAACCCATCTGCTTTGTCTACAGAAGCTACATGTTTTAAGAAAGATAGATACCCACTACTTCCTTTGCTGTCATAACTGTTCCAAAACTCCAAACGGTTATCCACTGCCTTCATTGAGGTGATTGGGCTAGGTATATCTTTTTGGGACTCAGAAACCACAGGTATAATATCGTTCTTGATAAGTGATACGTATGACAGATCACAGTTCTTTTCACAAATAATATTATTCTTTAGTCCACCCACCAAGAATCTTACATTGGAGTCTTTAACCCCATCATACACCATCTTGATACTAATATTGTTAAGTCCGTCCCTCAAGTACGGTTCGATGTCGATATTGTATTTTCTAGACCAGCGATATCCAACATTACATGCATAGGTCCCTTGTCCTGTATCAACAGAAGTTGCTGTTCCATTGCTGTCACGAATCAAAGTTAGTTTATTTCCGCCATAAGGGCCAACATCTACAAGGTTGCCGTTTACCGATACACTCACATAGTTGACAGAGCTATTCTCTGCAAGTTTTGCAAATAGAATTTCTGCGGTATCCGTAATGGAAAATTCTAGATTATAGGTCTCCTCTTGACAGCCTACCCCCGACACATTTGTATCAGACACAAGAGAAAGATTATAGTTTTCATATGTCTTAAGGACGTTTACAGCTGACTGTGCAGGAATCACCTCTTTTAAAAAGCCAACCTTTCCAGACCATTCACAATTTGAAGTTATTTTTCCAATTGCCTTATTGTCTAGGTCGTAACCGCTCAAATTCCCATCAATAGCTTGAATAATAGCAATTCCACCTGGACTCCCTTTTGTGTAGAGTCGCTTGACCTCTTCTTGATTCAATAGAGAGTCGTAAATATTGATATCTGCGAGCTTTCCGAAGTACCCATATGTGACGGCGGCATAATTCCCTAACCCAAAAGTTCTGCTAATGTCTGCATTCGCTTGAATGGGTGCATGAACCAAACCGCCCACACTTAATGATGTTAGGTTTTGTTCGACACCATCAACATACAATGTATTGCGAGTGCTGTCTTGGTGCACAAAAGTTGCCACAACATGATGCCAACCGCCTACCAAATTTAAAGTATTGCCTATTCCATAAATATCATCATTGCCGGTATTGAAGCCAAAGGCAACAGTTCCTCCCGTAAGCCTTAAAAACATCAAGGAATATTTTTCAAAAGTAATGGGTGAACCACCCTCTAAACCGTCCCAATTCATCCAAAAAGAGACCGTTAAAGGTTTACCTTGCGAGGGTGAAGTATATTGAAAAGGTAAAGGATATGAAGCAGCTGGTTTTGCAGAAGAAAACTCTAGGGAAATACCAGAAGGAGAAGTATGGTCCTCTAAAATATCTCCAGTAAAACTTCGTATGCTCTCTGATTTTGTATTCAATATGGAAAAAATTGAGTGATATTTATCCATCGTTATGTCATTAATCTCTCCATCAAAAGTACAACCGCTCAAAGAAGCAACACAAGACTCTTCTCCTTGTTTACTTTTGAAACAGAGGGTGTTTGCATCTTTTGCATACACCCTAGACAAACCATCCTGACACTCTGCTCCACAAGAGTAATTTCTTCGATAGCCGTACTCTGTCGGATTATAGCTTCCAGATAGTCCATAGATATCAAGGGGTCTTTTGTATGTTTTACTAATATTTACATTAGGTCCAGACGAAGTTGTAGTGTTGAGGTCATTCAGTACACATTTTTTTGTGTTATCAAAAGGACAGAAAAAAATATTTCTTTCACAATTATTAGGAGGCACAGAAGGAGAATTGCACTGGTCTTTAATACCATCTCCGTTTGTATCAACCGAAAGATTAAAACCTCCACAGTCTCCGCCGGCATCTATCGCATACCACGCATCTCCATATTCATTCAAATCACTTGGACATAAATAGTTATAATAGCTATATGTTTTTCTGCTTGCAAGACATTTATTTTTATCTCTTGTGGAAAAAGTGCTGTCTTGGCACAGCGGAGGGAAATAGCTTGTGTCGCGACACCAGTTAATTCCATTGATAACTTCGACGCTTGAGCCTAGTGGGCATATTCCGTTATTGTGTTTGACATATACACGAGGTAGAGTAGACTGACCATAAAAATAAATACTATTTGTTGCATAATACACGAAAGCATAGCGGGTGCGCTGCTCTGCTGTCAGAAACAAGGATGCAACCTCATGATAATTACCGTTTCCTATTGCAACATAAAAATACCAATAGCCATTATTGTAAAATTTACCCAAATAAAGAGAAATCTCATCCCCTGGATTAATCACAACGTCCACTTCATTTTTCCAGTTCCAAAAATTTGTTGCATAAGGATTTCTAACACTAACCACAAACGACTCTGTTGCATCAGTGGTTAGCAAATAAGAAGTACCTGATACCCAGGAGGATAATGGATTGTAGTTAAGATTTTGAACATCCACCCTTGTGCCTCCTGCAGCCCGAACAAAATTCCTAAATTGATCCACAAAACTTGTTATATCTAAGGAAGTGGGTGGTGTCCATTCTATGTTCCTCGCAGGATAAAGGGAGTCTACTCTACACTCATCAGATGCCAAGTCATACACGCCAGCACTTCCATTGTTTTCACACACTTTTGCCACATCAGGAGGCAAAACACACTTGTTCAACACCGCATCATAATACGCATCAGCATTAATTTGACTACAAGAAAGATACCCCGTTCCAACACTTGAGGTGCCCTGGGTATATTCTTTACTCGTTGGGCATACTTCTTGCTTTAAAGGGCACAATTCATTCCCTCTTTCATCAATAATACAAGAATCAGTTTGCGTTACCCTACCTTCGTATTTGATAATGTTTTCAATTAATGAGAGTGTTGGCTCATACTCTACAATATCATGAGGCACTACAATTTCGGTTGGCTCTTGCCTCACCCCAATATCAATAACCGTTGCACCTTTTTTGATATAGTCTCCTCTTGTTCCATTGGTTGCAAAAAGCAAAGAATGAGACAAAATAAACAAAATTGCAATCAGGGTGTTTTTTATTTTATAGGTTTTCATAGTGTTCCTCTTGTATATTATTTGTCATATAGAAAGATAAAAAAGAATGCTTTTTTACCTTCCTCATCATAACTGGGCTGGAAATCTGCATTCACACTTGCATTGGTGCTGTTGCCATGCATCCACATTTTAACTTGCGCGTCAGAAAATAAAGTTTCAGATTTTATTTTGGAGGGAAACGCTTTTTTACTCATAGAGTCAAAAAATTGATTGGAAGAAAATGACGCGAGTATATCCGCATAGCTTGCCTCGTGATCAAAGTAGAGCCCATAAGCGTTATACCCATAGATATATGCACTGCTCGAAGTATCCAAGTCAGCACTATCTGCTGAATATATTTTTAAAACTCTATTTCCAGCGGTATTGCTTTGCTTAGCAAACAAAACCCCCGGTAATTGAGAGATTAAATATTGCATGTCGAGGGATATATTAATTTTTTCATAAGGATTATCTGAATTGAATTTAAAAATACTTTTTGCAGACAAGGTCTCAGAAGAAGCATATAAAGTAAACTGATTATCTTTAAAAGTTATATTTTTAGTCACAGATGATGCTTCTGTATTAAACCATTCGTAGATTCCAGCATTGTTTTTCATATACATCTTTAGGTATTCTGTTCTTTTAAAAACATTCCACCCACCAGATGTCTCCACAAGATATATTCTGTCCATTGCTCTAATCTTTGGGTCATCATCCCCATAAATATAATTTTGCCCCACCAATATCCCACCAATAGGGTGATAGATAACATCTACTGCCAAAACACTATAAAAATGGTAGTCTACACCATTATCATAGTCCGAAGATGTGCCTTTGATTAACCAAGAAAGACTGCTTCTTTGTGTTGCTTTATCCGCCCTATACTCTGAAGCTATTTGGCGGGGATAATTCTCAGATAAAAGTTTTGAACTCACATTGTATGTACCTCTTTTAATCATTGAAACATACGCAGCATCTTTCATTTCTTGCTTAAACACACTGTCTTTAGGTGCACCGTTAGAAGATAATTCTCCTGCAATATCAACCTTTGGACGTTGTACACGTGGAACCCTTGCCCCATCTTGCACTGTTACAAGTATGTCGTCATTATTTGTCCATATTCTTTCCAATACAGGCTTTGAGTCTTCAATGTAAAAAGATTGGCATATTTCTTGTGTACACGCTTCGTTGTCCGCTGCATCCACACAACCAATCTCAATGTCATATTTGTTTGATGGGACATAACCATTATAATCAACCTGTGAAGGTTGTCGGTACGTTGCGATACAATCCTCTGATACAAAACATTCTGAATTACATATATATTCAGACTTGTACGCTCCATACTCAGCATCCCTATAAGAAGGCAATGCATTAGGAACGCAAACCTGATTCACAGCAGAGCCGGTGGGCGCATCCTTTATGACACCATCCTTACAAGCAACAGTCGGGTCCTCATCAGGAAAGACATATTGGGTATTAGAACAGAACCAATGTTTTGTTCCGGCATATTTTGCACGAACACTATTAAGGATATACTTATGCTCGCTTTCCAGTAGTGGCAGCTCATAATCAATAGATTTAGGCTTTTTTTCATAGGGGACATAGAGTGTAATTTTTACTCTGTCTGCACTTAGATTCAAATAGAACTTAAGTGAGGTATTAGCATCTTTGATGGTTAGTTTATAATATTCAAATTTGGTGTGCCAAGCATCCTTAAAGTAGTACTGTACACCATAGCGCATATGGTACCTTCCCTCTTCCATAAAGGTGTCATTTAGATCCGAAATATTTACAGAAAACTCAACACTATTAATGATTTGTCTACTGTTTGTCTCAAGTGTATACTCATTTTTTGCGAATAAATTTTGAGAAAGAGGCACCTCTGCATACTCGGAAAATGGCATCTCTCGTGATGTACAACTTTTGTCAATCCGACAGCGGGCATTACATTCATCAATAGACACCTCCTTACTGTCCTTTTGAGCATATCCAAGAATAAAACTATTTTCCAAGGTTGGCAAAGGACACATATATCCTGGCTTTAATTGCCTTGACACATAACACTTAATATGTTTTCGGTTGGATATTTTTGCCATCAGTCCTTTATATATTTCATCCATGCTGTCAATCACTTTTCTACGAGAGCTATTTTGATCACTATGTTCATAAATATAATCTGTAGCAAGTGCGGAAATGCCTTTTTGTGAATCCGCGCTGTCCGAAAAACCTGTTTTTTTGTTTACCTTTTCCACAATAGCAGATGCCCTCTTGTGAAAAGATTTAGAGCTCTCAGAAAGCCACTTGTCTAAATCTGAAGGATTAGACATGTTATAGGATCTTGTAAATTTTATCTTGCCAGTAGCCGTGTCATTTCTATCCAGCCCTTCGCTTACGGGGAGAGAGTAAAAGACAACTCCCGTACCATTTACCTCTGGATAGGTAATCACGAAAGAAGAATTACTTTCATTTGGTTCTGTGATATTAAAATCAAAAGCTTCTGTTAGGTTTTCATCCGGATAATATTCATTAGGGTCAATGGCTTGGGCCGAATACGCTAACTGGACAGAGCCTATTAAGACAACAAGCCAATAAAAGTTAAAGCGCTTCATACATATCCTTGAAGTATTTATTTTGATCCGAAAGTTTTTCCATCACGAAACGTAAAGTAACATCACCGCGTAGCACATATTTAACCCTGCACTCTTCTGGGTGTACATATTTGTTTTTACACACTGTGACTATATAGGCAGGAACACGCGTAACATTTGCGTCCTCAAAAAGGTTTGGACAAAAATCTATACCCATGCCGTCCTCATGTTGTTCACTCATTGCATTCATTAATTTTGACACAAACGAAGGGAAAGAAGGGTGTTCTATGCCAATCATGCATATTTTAGAAGAGACTCTAAAATTATCTTTTAATGTTTGGGTGTCCCTAGAAAATGCAAGGTGAGAATTAATAGGGACGGATGATGATGTTAAATAATTAATAACCAAAATGGGTTCGTCTTTTTTGATTTTCTCCACCAAGTCGGGAAGGTACTTATACTTTGGGGGTAAATTTTTATATCTTATTGTTTTCATTTTTTCCTGAATGGGCACTGTCCTTGGGGTGGTATTCTTCAGTAATGCCTCTGCCCTCACTCTGCCTTCTTTTGCGCTATTTGCCTGTCCAAATAAAAAACATGATAATAATAAAAATATATAAACCCTAGACATCATTTACCTTTTTAGTGATTTGAAAAACGCCATTTTTGTACATAGCCTTTTTGTTTATCTAGGTGACACCATCCATCCTTATCACACTTTCTGAGCTTAGATTTACTTTTTTTTGAAACGTGTGAAATCACCTTTGAAGCATTTGTTTTTTTACTATAAACAGGTATTTTTGTCTTCTTGTGTGAAATATGATGGAGGCTTTCGAGATGTTCAACTTTTTGTATCAAAATGACAATAGACTCTTTGAGTGCGGGATCTTCTATATATTGTTGATTTGTGCTGCACCCTGTAGTAAAAAGGCTAAAAAAGCCCATCAATAAGCATCCTAGAAATAAATTTCGTGAGCTATTTTGTTTTTTTGTATTCATTGTACATCCTTTTTGCATATGCATTTCTATATTTCGGGGTACCGCTGTGGTACATTGCTAACGACTTAAAAGTACTTCCGTATTTGTCTGTAAAGTTTTGCGCATATGCGCATGCATATTGATAACTTTCTGCGACCCTAAAGTAGTGTCTTTTTGGTATCTTATGATACATATAGTTAATCTGGAAACCTCCGAGGTCTAAATTTTTAATTTTATGTTTTAATAAATCATCTAAAATTTGCAAACATACCGTTTCGCTCTTGCAATCTATAGTTCTAGCGGATTTACTTTTATATATGAAATATTTTTTATACTTCTTTTTTGCACTAACAGCATCTTTTTTATTATTAAAAGAAATTAAGTATGGGTACCCTAGTTTTCTTTTTGGATGTTTCTCTACTTTTGCAATTAAAACCATTGACTGATGAGAAAGCCTGCATTGGTCATAAGAAGAAGCATTCACCACAAACAATAACCCCAACAAGATAAATCGTATCATTTTTGATGCCTTAGTTGTACACACGCAGATTGAAGCTCGGCAGGGAGTTCACTGTTACTACATGCTTTGGTTAATGTCTTGTTTGCCATACCAATATTGTTTTGTGCCAAATACAATTGAGAAAGCAAAAAGACCCCTGAAGGCATATTCCTATTTTTGGTATAGATGTTTAGGTATTTAATTGCCACAGCAATTGCTTCTTGATTATGGGGGTTAAAATCAAGTACAATAGACCCAAGAGCGGCGGATAAGTATGCACCGCTTGCTTGATTTTTTTCCTTATGTGAATCAATTGATCCAAGTGTCATGTCTAGCACGAACATAGATTGGTCTATATCTTTTTTCGTAAGAAAAAGCATTGCCAAACTATAAGCTGCCAATATATTTCCTTGTTCTAGAGATTCTTCCAAGAATGGTAAGGCCTTTTCATAATTAGGCAAAATCTTTTTCCCGTTTTCTAACGTATGAGAAGACATATACAATAAACCCAAATAATAATTTGCTTTCATTGGTTGAATAAGTTTACTTGCTTTTAATGTCTTTTCCAACTCTATAAAATCGCGCATTGTCCTAATTTGTTTTTGTTTGGGCTCTACGTTATCTTGGGTGGCGTGCAGCTGAAAAAAACAAAACGCTAATGCTATTAATATTTTATTCACCTACAGCCTTTGAAATATTTTTCATAATTTCCTTATCGAGCATTTCAAAGTCTTTGTTGACCGATGGCATACTTGACAATTTAGGAATTTTTTTAGCCATAGCTTTTTTTATTTTTTTAACACGAATACTAAGCTTATCCAAATTATCTCTCATAAGATTAACCCCATCAGAAGACAATGATACCTTTGCATTATTTTTATGATATCGAATAATACTTTCAACTTCTGAAATAAATGCTATCGAGACGTAATACGAATTGAGGTCAGCCAAGGATTTTACCAATGTGTGCACAACCAAACTGCTATTATTTTTGGCATACAGTGTTCTGAGTATCTTAATATATCTTCCCATACCTGGAACCGCATTTGGCACTTGTATGGAACTCCAACTTATTACTGAGTCACCATTAATTTTAGCCCAAATCGCTTCCTCTGAGCCAGTATAAAAACCTTCCCACTTTATAGGGAAGGTGCCTTTCTTGCTATCCAATACTAAAAAAGTTTTTACAGTAAGTGTTGCATTAACGTCTGCAGTATCACTATCTGACACAGTGCTTGTATTGCTGTCCGTGGAATTAGACACTTCTCCACTTGCGCCTGTTGATATCTTTGCATCAATATACATAAGATCATTATTTGGTATATTTATTTCATTGTTTGTTCCACCAATACGATCAAATCCATACATAAGCGCACTAGCAACTTCATCCGGACCATAAGGTGTCCCTTTAAAGAAGCCACCACCCTTAAAGCTCTGCTCTGATGTATCGCCATCTTCATAAATCTTTAATTTCATATCCTGTTTAAGAGCATTCAAATCCACCTTTCCATCTTTAAAATATCTTCTTAAATACTCCACAGTAGTTTTATTTGCATACACGTCACCAAATAATATTTTAGTGAGTAAATATACTGTGACTTTTTCTTTAAAAACATCACTGCTGGCATCTTCTAAATTTTTTGTTCCAAGCTTTTTACTTTCTAGAAAATCTTTCAAATTTGCATCCAAAACAACCAGCGTATCGTCCGGATTAGCTTTATCTCTTTCAGGCAAGTTGTTTCCAAATATAGATAGCATCATCGATGCACCACCAGAACTTCTTTTTATTTTTGAAATAATATCTTTTTTCTTTCCCTCTGTAGCAGGGGCTTTATCAGCAGAAGGAGGCAGTCCATTAATCGACTCCTCGAATTTAGAAGCTTTTTCATTGGGGTTCATGGTTATGCCAATAAAATTTTCCTGCCCTGTTGCTTGTGAGCTCCACAAGTTTTTCATAAATTCTCCCGCTCTCTTTCCACTATTACATGCATCACCAAGAAGTTGCTGCAACATTCTTGCCCATTGTTGTAATTTGTGTATAATTGCTGCTATTTCTGGCATAGTGAGCTCAAGCGCGGACATAAACCCAAATGCGAATGCTGCAGAAGCGTCGGTAAATTGTGTTTCAATGTCATTTAAACCAAGAAACGCCAAAAACCCTCCATCAACACTCATTGATCCACACCCTATTTTAACAGAAGGAGCTTTGGCTGAAAAAAGTGGTTTCAAATTGCCATTAAATTGATATCTGTATTCATAATTTCCGCCTGTTATAAGAGACCCTTCATTCACGTCCCAAGATGATTGCACAGGAGTAGCATTTGAAAATCCTCCAAAATAATCTTTTACATCAAACCCTGCAAAGAGTAAACTACTAGAAAGAAACAGTACTATTATTTTACGCATCATTTTTTATTGTCCTTTTTATAAAGTGCTTTTATGGTTTTCATATTTAGTTTTTTCTCATAATATCTATTGACAAAATCAGTACCTGATTTCCCAACACGCTCAAACATTTTGTAATCTGGAGAATGCTCGGGCTTAACAACTTTTTTAAGTACCAACATTTTCATGATTCTTGCATGGAGTCCTCTTGAAAAATAATTACCTACGCTAATAGGTAGTATTTCATCGGAGTTCTTTAATTTTATTGCTAAAGTAGGTGTTGTATATATATTTGCTTTTTTAAAGAAGCTTTTTCCAAATTTAATTGTTTTGGCTCCCTTGAGAAGTCTTTTGATTTCGGGGAATACTTTTGAGGAATCTTTAAATGCTTCATGTGCACCTGTAGTATAAAAGATAATAGTATAAGAGACTTTTTTAAGCTTGTCAACTGTCTGGTAGTAATTATGAAAACTTTGATAATCCATTTCTGCGTTTTTACCAAAATAGAGATACATCTCAAATGTGTCTTTTCCTATTTTATTTAAGAGGTATTCCCGATTTTTTTCCCGAACAACTCTGTGTTCTCCTCCAATACTATCAAAGTTACTTCTATTAAAACTTGTCTTAAGTGCTTTATCACCATACTTTGTTATTGTAAAATCTTTGCTATGGGCAGATCTAGAGATTCCATTAAAATATTTTGACTCCCACTGTATCAGTGCCAAAGAATTTTTTTCATTTGGATTACGTAGCCAATTTTTATATACAGGGATTTTTTGGGCGGTTGGAGTTAGCGGCATCTGAAAACATTCTGCAGAAGAGTTTGCAATACATTCCTTACCATTTACTACTATTGTCTCCGCTTTAGGTTTTCTAATTTGTTTAACCTCTTCAAGTATTTTTTTCTGTACTTTGAGCTGTTCTTTCGCTATTTTAATCAATTGTGCTAAAAGCATTTTTTGACTGAGTTGTGGATTGCTTGTTTGATTTTCATCTAATCCATCAAACAAATATCCACGCTCATGAGTCTTTAGATGTGGTTTTGTATTTTTTTCAGATGCTTGACTAAATGACATCAAAAGAAGCACTACAAGAAAATTTTTCAAATTTTTCTCCAAAGTATTATTTTTTAAAGCTTATATTATAATAAATAATATTATAAGCAGTTGAGAAATTTTTCATGAATTTTTATTGCAATTACTACATGTGATTTTTTTAATTTAGCGCAGCTGGTAACTATGTACGAGAACACATTGAGTCTTACGTACAAAAAAATTAGTGTTGATTTGTAATGTTTTGTGTTCTGTAAAGGAAGTGATGAGAAACAAGTATCTTTATGCTCTGCAATAAATAAATAGTATTAAAGTTATTATCTTTTATTTAATACTATTTAGCAGTACTACTTTTGAAGTCAGAGCAGCCTATATAAGGTCATAAGGCAGACAACAGTGGGCAAAAGAAAAGACATCTTTGGTCAATATCAAAGGGCAGATGTGGTCAATAAGGTTAATGATAATGTACACTAAATGATGTACATCCTTCTAGAATAAGCACCAAAACAAGGATAAAAGACACATCTGGTCACTAGATAGTGATTTGTGGTGATATTGAAGACAGTCTTGGTCACTAGATAGACAACTTTGGTCACAAGTGAATAAAAAGTACATTTTTATTCACTTGGGTATTATTTTTTTAATATTTTTACAAAATAATAAGACACATTTGGTCATTAGTGACCAAAAGATGTCTAAAGCCCCCTAGTTTATTACATTTAGTGACCAAATCAAGTCTATTGTCATGCATTAATGACCAAAATAAGTCTGTACTCTCAATAACTAGTAAAATATATCATTTTGTGCGTATTAATGACCAAAACAAGTCTATTATTATATGTTTAATGACCAAAACAAGTCTAATATTATATGTTTAATGACCAAAACAAGTCTAATAATAAAGAATAAATGAGTATACTTCAATATGGCTATACCTAAAGGAGATACTGTGCACCATCAATTATCAATGGATGACTTTTTTGAAAAAAGTTCAGAAGACGCAACTATCAAATTTCCGAATTCTCATGCACAAGGGGAGTTTTCGTTCGCTCAAAAAGATGTATTGAGGGGCGGCAAAAGAGTTAAAATGAATGCTTTTACTGTCAATGCAGCAAAAGTCTCAGATGCCTCACTTCAATTACTTCAAAGAAAATTTGCGGGAAAATTTAATTATTATGATTTGCGAAAACAAGCAGAAAAAAAACTTCAGCCTTTTTTTGGTGAACACAAACTTCTAGAGATGGATATCTCAAATAAACGTGCGTTTGAAAAAAACAAAAGAATGATGAATATCATGATAGAAGAAGAAATTAAAAGTACCATCAAAAAAGACATCCAAGAGGATTGCATTATCAAAATACCATTCGATGATTTTTTCGGTTCTCTCCAGATTGATTCAATATATAAAGAGAAAAATATTAGATTTAATAGGGCTATAGAGCTAGTCTTGGACGTGCAGAGCAGCTCTTATTGTGATTATAGAGGGAAGAGAGTTGAAATTGGGGAAAACGGAAACCTGGAAGAGATAGGGTATGTTGGTAAAAGTGCACTGGTTCCAACTATAGAATTTGAATTTGATGAAGCTATTGGCGACATTAAAAAGATAGAGGATTTGGTGGCATCAAAAAAACGAAATAAAGCAAAATATATTAAATTTGTTGTATTAAAATTTGACGTAGATACTTTTGCGTCCCTTGTTTCTCCAGGCAGAGAATATACGTTGACAGACAGAAATGTAAGAAATACATTTGAAAGCATTTCTGCGTTCAGACTGGACACCCTTGTAAGATCTATTGAAAAAATTCAACACTACACAACAGTCAATCACTATACACTTGATGATTTGAACAGGCTATTCGGAGTAAACTATAAAACCTTCTTTGATTTTAAAAGAAGAATCTTGCGTCCAGGGTGTGATGAATTTAATAAGTGTGATGATTTACACGTAGATTTCAAAGAGCACAAGAAAAACAATGCCTTTAGCTATATCAGTTTTTCAATTGTAAGAAAAGAAAACATTTTGATATCAGGAGAATATAAAGTCTTTGATTTAGCATACTATATCGCTGTGCAACATTATTACTTCGATGATTATATTGAGGGCGAGACAAATGCTTCTTTTCTTGATCATTATCAAGAGATAAAGTTTCATGTAGAGCGAAAAAGTAACAATATACAATATTGCTTTGGAGGAGATGACAGTGATGATCTTACTCTTGAGTCATGGGAGAAAGAATACTTGGAAGCATCAGAGTGTTACGAAAAATTAATTATCGCTGTAGGGCGCGATCAGGCTTGGTTTAAAGAAAGAAAAATAAAGCTATGCACAACTAAACTCTGTTTCATTGAGGAAGATACAGGAGAGATATATGAGCCTTACAAGGGATTATTTCATGTACACAACCCAATAAAGGCGTATAAATACTATTTGGCAGAAAAACAAAAGTAAGTGATATGAAAAAAAGCCATCGTGAAAAAATTCTAACAAAACTTTTTGCAGAAAATACCATGGTAGGGGACTGCCCTCTTCCTTTGCTTGAAAAAAGAAAAGGAGTACCCCTGTTTTTTTACAGGTATCCACTCTTTTCAAAGAGTGAGATGGGCACCCCATTATCCGTATCTGATGATTTGTTGATAAAAAGTTCACACGTATTAAATCACAAACATTTACTACTCATAGAGTTCATGTTTTTGTTTATTGGATGCAAAAACAATAAACTGTGTGCAGAGTTCCCTCTTTCTGTGATGACAAAAGTCTTTAGAGATGAAGGAAAAAAGCTATTGGATGATTTATCTTTATGGAGAATTACAATCATTGAAAACATGTATGATGAGTTAATTTTTGGTTTTATAGAAAGCAGCACTTTTTGTGCAAAAGAAGGGAAGTATTATATTTCCTTCTCTTCAACAGTAAAAAATATTTACGCTATTGACTATTTGTTGCCTCTACAAAAAATAAAAAAAATACTTGATATTTTTGATGGTGTAAATATTTTAATGATAAGGTATTTATTTTCTCTCCCCATGGGTGCTACGCAAGGCATTGGAATGGATATTGTTTGCAAAAGACTTGGTTTGAACTTGTCTGGATTGGAGATTTCAAAATTTACAAGACTACTACTGGACAACAACAAATACCTGAGTCAGTTTGGGATTGAATATGACAAGGAAAAAAGAAAAGTTTTTTATAATCTTGAGCATTATCCTTCCTTGGTGAACCCCAGTAATGATTATAGTCAAGCCAAAGAGGATAAAACAAAACAAAATTATATAGTACTAGAGGATGTGCTTCTTGATGAGAGATTAAAGCGCAAGGCGATAGACTTGGAATTCAAAGAAGAAGAAATTGAGTCTTTGTTTGAATGTTTTATTGAAACATCAGTCATGAGCGAAAAGAAATATAAAAGTTTGAATATAGCTTGGGCCGCGTACCTTAGGAGCCAAGCAAGAAAAAAAGAATTGTCACCTATTTCTTCAATAGCATACACGCAAGAAATGAAAGATGTTGCAGAGGGGCATGGGGTTAGAGACATGGAAGCACTTGAATTGTTTATTTTATTTAAAAATCACTATAGTGAATCGGATCTCCGAAGAAAAAGCTGGGTTCCAATGTGGGAAAGTTGGGTCGTTAGAGATAGGGGATATAAGCGAAAAGAAGCACTCCAAAATAAAGGACTAAGAGAATATTTCGATAACGAATTTTATTTGGCCCAAAGAGTGAGCGAAAACATAAAATCACAACTGAAAGAAAAAGGTATTTTGGTTGCAGATATTATTGCGGAAAAAATTCACATTGAGAGTATTGGATATAAGAGTTGGATTTTACCTCCAAGTATGGGCAAAGGTAAAGAAACACTGTTCTTTTGGAAATCATTGGAGGTTCAAGCGCAAGCCATGGCAGAAATTCTTCCTAAACGATTAGACACCCTCCCCTCCCCTCAAAAATATATGGAAAATAAAAATGATAGATAGACAAACGGTTACAGAAAAAATATACAGCCTATTAAATTTTCAAAAAAAGATATATGCAGAAGATCCGGACTACATATTAATAGATGAAGCATTAAAAAAAATACCTGCCAATAGATTTGGTGAATTTTATTATCACTTAAATGTAAATAAGTGCTACCATAATAATAACGGTGTTCTCTTGAGGGTCAAGATTGTAGATGCGGTTGAGGATTTTATTTATATACTGTCTCAAGAAATTTGGGATAAATATGGTCTTGAAAAAAGGACAGAAGAGCTATTTAAAAAAATGTATGGTTTAGTATGTATGCTTCATGGAAAGTCTGCCGAGGAGATAGATAGATACATAAAGAGAGTGGATATTGAAAGTATAAAAGAAAAAAATGTGGATGGTCCTTTTTTTACAGATATGGAACTTGACATACTTGATCGTTCAACTTTCGCGCTATTTCTAAGTTTGGGTAAGTATGAGCAAGATAATCTTCGAGAAGTCATCGAGAGACAATTAAAAACATACTTAGTAAAAAAATATTTAGATGATATTATATCTGTCCAACAGGTTCAAACCTTGGAATTTAAAAGAAATGGTTAAAATAATTGCGCATGCGCAATTATTAATTCCCAAAATGGTTGTTATTAAGTTTAATATGTGATATAATCGTAAAATATTACGATAAGGATAGATATGAAAGTTACAAACGATGATTTAGGAGAGTATTTTGGTCTTACAGAGGGTGCAATACGAGCGCTTAGGAAAAAAGGTGATGAAAATAGCAAAAGAAAGTACGAGGCAATGCTTTCAAGCTATAGAGACTACATTGCAACAGAGACACTCTCGGATAATCCTTGTGTTATTATGCTTTACGGCTTTAAAGGAGGCATAGGCAAGAGTGCACTAGCTAGAATAATAAATGAATACCTCATGAAGCATAAAAGTGTTTTGCTGAATGTGGATATATCAAGGGATGTAAAAAGATATACCCCTCTGGAAGCTATCAATTTTGTAGACATACTAGAGGATGACCCAGACCAAGACATCGAGGGCTTCATTGATTTATTAAAAGAAGTGGCTAACTTTGTAATTATAGATACTCCAGGTGAAATTTCAAATCATGAAGTGCTTGCCTCAATTAAAAAAACCGACTTGTTTATTTTGCCTTATGGCGTTGATGAAGAGGAGATGGATCAGGTCGTGATGACAGTCAAAAGCACCCTACTCGCAGACATTGACTATGAAGGTGAGCCACTGTATCCTGCAAACAAGTCTATGAATATGATGTTTGTATTAAACGACTATAAGGACGAGGATGATTTAAGGTATATTGACAAAATGAAAGTGCGTATTGATGAGGTTATTGATGATTCGGAATGTGAATACCCAAAGATTAACACATCATACGCATCCCTAAAATATTCTAAAGCTATAACAACTATGAGCAGAAAGAAAAAAACATTAAAGAGTTTAGGTGCAGAAAATTTAGTTGCTTATCGGGTAGCAAAGGAAAGAACGCGTATACTTATGAAAAATGTTAAAAAAGCGATTAAGAAATCACAAAAAGAGGCTTAGTACAAAATGGATAAAGAATTAACCCCTATAGAAAGAGCTATTAAAAATAAACTAACCAAAAAAAAGTCATCAGGGAAAGAAAGTAGAGTTTTGCTCTCTTTACTGGAGGACAATCCTTATCAACCAAGAATGGAGTATGACGAGGAAAAGCTAAAGGTTCTGACTGAGACAATAAAAGAAAATGGATTGTTGCAACCCATTGTTGTAACAAAAAAAGAAGATAAATATATTATTGTTGCAGGACATAGACGAAAAAGAGTTTTTGAGAAGTTGAAAAAAGAATATATCCCTGCTGTGTTCTTGGATGATGTTCCAGACAATGAATTGATGGTTTTGGCTGCAGTTGAAAATCTTGCAAGGGTTGATTTGGGGATTATTGAAGAGGCAAAATCCTATTATGATATGATTCAGCACGGAATATCTGTAAAAGAATTGGCTAAAAAACTTGGTACATCCGAATCAAATATAAGTAGAAAACAAAATATTTTGAATTTATCAGAAGAGATATTAGAGGATATCCGAAAAAATAAAAGCACCAAAGATGTAACAGCATTAAGTATGTTAAGAAAGCTTGAGAACAAGGAAGATCAAGTAAGGCTGTACTATCTTTTTTTAAAGAATGGAAGAAAGTGGCTTGCCGAAGAGATTAAAAATTGCGCATGCGCAATTTCCCAAGGCGAAGAAAACAAAAAAACTCTGTTTGAAAAATGCGTATTAGTGAGCCCTAAAAAGATTAAAATAGAATTAAAATATTTAAGCCTAGAGAAACAAGAAGAGATAAAAAAAATAATCAAAGAATTTGTGGGTTCGTAGGGCTTTCACCCTACTCTGCTAGTTCAGGCAAATCAAAAGGTTCTGTCCGGATTCCAAGGTCTCTATAATAGTATCCTTGGAGATACTCTACTCCAGCCGCCCTACCTATTTCTACATCTTCGATAGATTCAACCCCTTTTAAAATCAAAACTTTATTATTGACTTTGCAAAAAGAAGAAAGAGAACGCAACGATTCAAGACAAGATGGATCATTCTTTATCTTTGGCAAAATATTCCCTGCAACTTTAACAATCGGACTTTTTATAAAGGATTCAGAAAACATAGACAGATTATTACAAAGTTTATTGTCGTAGGCAAAATGAATATTTTTATTACCCAAAAAAGATATAAAATCAAACACGGCTCTATCTTCATCTCCCCACGACATCTCTGGAATAACTGAGTCTTGTTTGCAAATAAATTCATTCCAAAACAACATATATTTCTTGTTCAGCAAAAGCTCTTTCGATATGTTAACGAACAACGGAGCTTGAAGAGGTCTGCATTTGATTTGTAGTAATTTCAAATATATTTCATATTTCTGCAATAACTGAAGAGAAATTTTTTGGGTAAAAAAATCTGAAGTAGAATAACTGTAATCATTGTCCCAAAATTTTGCAGAGGCTTCATATCCAAAAATAGTGTATGGACTAGAAGATGAAATGATTGGAAGATACTCTGTGGAAACGGAGGTGATTTTTATTTGATTGTCTATATTTGGGAAATTTGCATTGGACATGGGGTACCTATATTATTTTTTTATTATTCTATCTAAATAATAATATATCCCCAACCCCTCTAAGCAAAACCCGATATAAGTAAGAAATCTAATTAACACCCACTTATAAATACAAAACCGTACTTATAAAACCCATTCAACACCAGTTGAATGCCATACTTCGCCTATAGGGAGCTTTAAAAAAAAACAAAACTCCCAATAGGGAAGTTCTGTAAAAAAACTCCTACAAATCCTTAACACACTTAAGAGACTTGCAATACAAAGAAAAAAAGAAAA